>MAAC01013422.1_pt1 | contig 77943 bp, 65 predicted proteins | sample 1115981 | NCBI WGS metagenome assembly MAAC01 (sample SAMN04961126, study PRJNA320927) | seawater metagenome | isolation source: sample BD02T64 sea water enriched with oil for 64 days | place: USA:Gulf of Mexico | collected 2013-07-27
TCATCTGCATCATCTGCATCATCTGCATCATCTGCATCATCTGCATCATCTGCATCATCTGCATCATCTGCATCATCTGCATCATCTGCGTCATCTGCGTCATCTGCGTCATCTGCGTCATCTGCGTCATCTGCGTCATCTGCGTCATCATCGCTATCTCCGGAATCAACTTCAACAAACGCCGTCAATATATAATCAGCTACATCAGATGCACAGCTCCCTTCACAGGCAGAAACGTTAGCCGGAGGCATGGTCTCGGAGATTGTATCCGCCAGTTGATCATTGGTGTCAGTAAGATCGTTTAGCGCCGAAGCTGATAAACCTTGCCCCTGCGATCCATGGCATCCCGAGCAATAAGATACATATGTTGAGGCGCCAGGATGGCTACTAACGCTGGCCCCCGAACTACCTTCAGAGCTCCCCCCTCCGCCGCCGCATGCGCTAAGTATTACTGTAAATAAGGCCAAAAAGACCTTTTTGAGTTCGATAAGGTTTTGCAAGTAACGCACTTCTGACATATCAGCGCCCCAATTCTAGGTCTATGTAATGGATTCTTCTTATTGAAAGGAAGATGTTTAAAGCATATCCACATAGTAGCGAGGAAAATTTGAACAAGGTCACGCAAAAAACATATTATTTGGGCTTATTAGCCCAAATAAGTAATCAATAGGGCTGAAATATGTACCAATAGCTACAAAAATTAGGATAAAAAACCAAATATTCGTCGATTTACAATAATTCACATAAAGAAACAGCTTCAATTGGCAAAATGCGACAGGCTTCACACACCCAAGCCATATTTGGGCATATTATCCCATATATGTCAGATTACGTACAAAGCCCGACCAAAGCTGCGCTAGCCAAGTTATTGCGTCCCCTAATTAAACTGCTCATCAAGCAGGGGTTTACCTATGCCAGTTTCGCTAAGGTGACACGCCGCTTATTTGTAGACGTCGCAGCAGAAGATTTTAAGCTACCTGGAAAGAAGCAAAGCTCTTCGCGAATATCAGTACTGACGGGGATTAACCGTAAAGATATCGCCAAAATTTTGGACTGTCCCTACCCCGCCGATACCGATGACCTCAAGGGAGGAAACCGACCGTCACGCATTATTCAAGGCTGGTTACGAGACAGTGATTTTGCTAACGAATCTGGAGCTCCCAAGCCTCTGCACTTTGAAGGCGCCGAACATAGTTTTTCTGAGCTCGTCCGCCGTTATGGTGGTGACGTTACCCCAAGAGCAGTATTTGATGAATTGATTCGCGTAGGAGCAGTAACAAAAAACCCACAGCAAAGAATTGTACTTTGCTCCAGCGCTTATGTGCCTCAAGCAGATTTAAAAGAAAAGTTTCGTATCATGGGGCGTGCCACCAACGATTTGTTCTCGACACTTGATCACAATTTAGAACACGAACCCTATATGGCACACCTACAGAGAACCGTTGCCTATAGCGATATACCCCTTGAGGCATTAGCGCAAATTCGAATGCGAAGCAAAGAAGAGGGAGAACAATTTCTGCTACAAATAAACCAATGGCTCTCGCAACAAGACCGGGATGTCAATCCAGAAACCAAAGGAACTGGGAAAGCACGCGCAGGCATCGGCATCTATTACTTTGAACATGTCTTGGAAGAGGATTCCTAACAATGCCTCTCCTACTAAAAATAATTGTACTATTGGCTGGCGGCCTTTATTTGGTTGATCAGTCTCTGGTTGTGAGTCAGCCTCATCCAATGAGTCAGCCTCAAGAAGTTTGTAACACTAATCATTGTATCGATCCCCCCTTTGCAAGCGTCGAAAAAACGCCGTTAAATTCAGCAACACAATATCCCCTCCGTAGCGCCAATAATACTAATAGCACTAACAATACTTATTCAGAGTTATTAGTTAATGTTTCAACCCCTGAAGAAAAAGAGGACGGCATTGAAGGAACCGGTTTTAAACCTACTGATGATCAACACGCTACCATCCCATCCAACTATGTAGATTATAGAGGCGCAATAGCTGAAGGCGGCATCGAAGGCACAGGTATCTACGGTGATCTATATGAAGATTCCGAACTTTTGGAAAACGATCCAAATGACGACTACGACGCCGATGAAGGCGGAATCGAAGGCACAGGTATACTTGCTGGAGCTGAAAACCAGTTAATTACTTACGGCCCCATCACGCAATTTGGTAGCATATATGTGAACGGCACAAAATATGAAATAGATGATGCCGAACTGGAATTTGTAAATGATACAGAGGCATCAGAACTCAGCATTGGTATGATGGTTCAAGTGCAGGCGGATTGGCAGCAGCAAACCAATGGTGTGTTCAACGCCCAGAAAGTCACAATTGACCATCAAGTTGAAGGGCCTATTAATACTATCACCCGCCACGGCGATGCCACACTCCTGAAAGTTTTAGGAACTACCATTGTAGTAACAAGCGACACCGCTCTCGACAGAAGTGTTCCCGCTCGTTTTAACGTTGGTTCTGTAGTAACAGTGAATGGTATCACCGATGAAAAAGATCAACTCCTGGCCACCTATATTGCGTTGCGCTCTAATGAGTATCACGAAGGACAACAAATTGAATTAGAAGGTATTGTTGACGCTATCATTAAGCCGGATCAAATCATCCAACTCAATGAAATGAACATTGATGTTAGCCAAGCTAAATGGAAACAGGGCAGCCTACAAACTCTCTTGCTAGGTACAAGAGTGGAAATCATTGGTCAGTATGACGCGTCGACAAACCGAATAATTGCCAACCAGGTACGCGTAAAGAAGAATGACCTGTCATTAAACAAGGGTAATAAGTTCAATGTCGATACCATAGTGACCCACTACACGTCCATAGATCGGTTCCGTTTGAATGGTTATGTAGCTAATGCCTCTAAAGCAGTAATTTCACGTGGCAACCATGAAACCCTAGGGAACGGAGTGCGCGTCCGGGCAACGGGAAATATCAATATTCACGGTATCTTCGACGTTTATACCTTACGCATTAAGCAAAATTCAAACTTCGCAGTTAAAACGCAAGTTAGTTCGGTAAACCCAACAACAGGTGAAATCGGTTTTCTAAACATAAAAGCCTATACGCTCCCCGACACAACCTACCAATCCAAATTAAAATCACCTAATAAATACTTCAGCATTAATGATATTGAGGTAGATGATTGGATTGAAATCCAAGGGGTCGAAGAAGGCGGACATTTCACCATTAACAACTTGTTTGCATTGCGCAACAAGCGACAAATGATCATAAAGGGCACTGTAAATAAGGACGACAATGACAGACTTTTACTGCTAGGCATAGAAATCCAACCCACAGGAACAATCTCGACTGAATTGATCTCTTCTATTAAAGATAAAGATACCATTGTCGCCAAGGGTATCGTATTTGATGGCAATACCTTTTACGCGCGCGAGTTAATTATTCATTAGTCCATTAAAAATAAAAAGATCTTAAAAAAAACTCTCTCTCAGGGGGGGGGTAATGCTACAGGCTAGCCTTGACTCTCTAGCTATTCGATACACGATGTAACCGGCAACCGCTGCATCAAATGAAATACACGCAACCGACCACCACGCTGGGGCTATGTGACTTCCTGGACCTTGCAAATGCAAAAACGCATCCCACACAGGATGAAGCAACCACCCCACTGATAACCAAACCATTGAAAATCTAGTCGATAGCAAATAGAAAAGACCATAAATCGCTACGCCAGAAGATTCAACTAATAACCAAGTTGTATCTCCCCAAATTAGTGCAAATCCTACATAACATATTGCGGTAACAACTAAACTTAACCCTAAAAAAGTATGCATTTTTTTAACGTCAAATTTACCCGCTAACCACAAGAAAGGCCAGACTGCGATCAAGCCAAGTATTATCCAAAGAAAGTAGACCATTTAATTACTCCAATCATTAAAAAACGAGTTTAACGTTGGAGTAGGCTCTAGGGTCAATAGTGTGATTTCAGAGAAACACTTGTCTGCAGTTAGTCGCGTTGATACAACGATTCAATCGTACTCGTTTCAATTGTGTTTGCATTTATCATGTAGCCGGCTAACGCACCGGATGCACCTTCTGGTAACTCCAGTTTTTCTACAGAAAGCGCGTGTATTGTAAAACGATAGTGATGTACGCCATGCCCCTCTGGCGGACACGCGCCGCCGAAACCACGACTGCCGTAATCATTTTCAATTTGTTCGCTGCCTGTAGGTGCGATATTCGATGCTGTACTTCCTGTACCCGCCGCAATTTCCCTCACCGTCATTGGAATATTCACAACCTGCCAATGCCACCACCCACTACCCGTAGGAGCATCGGGGTCATAAGCCGTAATAGCGAAACTTTTTGTTCCTTGAGGAGCATTAGACCATTTAAGATGTGGCGACAGATCACCGCCAGAACAACCAAATCCATTGAACTCCTGTGCTTTAGGCATAAACTCGCCTTGCGCTATATCCTGGCTAGTTAATGTAAGTGAACCCGCAAATAGTTGTGTCGAAGCGCCCAATGAGAATACGGAAAGCGATAAAATGAAAAGTAATCTAAGTGTGTGGTGCATAACAACCCTTGTTTATGTGTAAGTGATTTAGCACCTATCTTAACCTTTTCTTTTTACCTAACTAGCCCTCAAACCGTCACTCTTTCGCCTTAACCTGCCATTTTGGTTTTTCGCAATTCAGATGGCGTTAAACCAAAACGACCTTTAAAACGATCTGCAAATCGTGACTGAGATTGATAACCACATTTCTCTGCGATCAAACCTATTGATTTCCCTGATGTTTGCAACAAATGTAAACCTAGACCAAGTCTTGCTTGATCCTTAATCTCTTGCACACTTGTTCCCTCAGATTTTAATTTTCGACGTAGTGTAGATTCACTCATCGCCAATTGATCACAAATATGCTCAATGGTTAATTCATGAAAATTTTGCTCACAATACATATCATTCAATCGATGCCCTACTTTTGAATTTCCCACCATTGATAATATTTCTTTGTGGCCCATATGACACAACAGTTCTATAATTTCCTTTTTACGTAAAGACCATAATCGTTCAGGCGCCCACAGAGAACTTTCAACAAATTGCTGTAAACATTGCTCTAAAACCGGCGTTACTCTTCCAACGCAATAGTGTTGGTTATTCGGCGCACTGCTATGAAGACCAGCAAAATCGTGATGTTCAAATTCAATTAACAAGGCAAGGTATTTTTGATCTTTAGGTATGTTACGTATATCTATCGCAGAACTATCAGATAAAAAGAGAAAATCGCCAGAATGACAGACCTCTTTTTTACCCCTACCGATCTCTTTATCGCCATTAAGAACAATAACCAGCAATGGCTTTACAACAGGCACGTTTAACAGGTTTTGCTCTTGAGCTGAGCTATACACTGAAAAAGGCAACTCACGATTCTCGTTTATCGCTTTTTCAACGGAATTTAATAGATTTATCATAACTTCCCTGAATATGGAGCTTAAATATGGAAACCAAATATAATGCCTAACGATTAGCAAAGTTTATCATTGTTTAAAGCGACAATAATGTCAGACTCCAGAAAAAACAAAAACACCTTATATATCATCACGTTAAGAAACATCAAAACGCACCATCTATAAGCTTCTAGAAGGTGTAATTGCAATTCTAGCCTTCAAAAAGGTACCACAAAACAATACACACAAGAAACATAGACGTATACCCGTTCAGTCCAATTAGTAACGTATTTTCTCTAAAGCAAACTACAATTCTATATATAACATTCACCGATATATGATGTTTGGGCACCAGCTACCAATGGCTAAAGCTTCTATCTACATTTTCATACTTTCAATGATGATTTCTATTAATTCCAGCGCGTCTGTCGTGGAGCTACAACCAGATATCAAAAAGTATGATCTAGGCGTTTATGCAGATTATCTAATAGATGAACAAGGCAATATTGGTATTCAGGACCTAATATCATCAACCCATGAGCCACTTTGGAAAAAGAGCACCACACAAACACTCAACTTTGCTTTTTCGAAAAATGTTTATTGGATTCGTCTAAAATTTCACTCAAATTTACCCGCTGATAATTCCTTGTTTTTTGAACTAGCTTTCCCTTTGCAGGACTACATTGATTACTATGCAGTCGACAATAAAAATATACTGAAGGAAGTACACACGGGAGATCGACGAGCATTTTCTACTAGAGAGATTGATTATAGAAACTTCTTATTCCCTCTTGATATCCCCGCAGGCAAAGAACGCACCGTATTTATTCGACTCGACACAGCAGATGGCTTACACGAACCGACTCCAATGATACTTTGGGATTCACAGGAATTCACACTACAACACGGTCTAAGAAATTTGGGCCTTGGTTTATATTTTGGCATTATGCTCGTGATGGCCCTATACAACCTCTTCGTTTACGTATCGATGCGGGATAAAACCTACCTATATTACGTAACCTATATATTGGGGTTTTCGTTCTGGTTGTTTTCATATTATGGTTTTTCATTTCAATACTTGTGGCCAAAATCACCGAATTTAGGAAATCAATCAATGGTGGTTCTGACCTGCTTCTGGACCATTTTTATGGCCCTCTTCGTGCGTTCATTCTTAAATTCAGCTAAAGATATGCCCCGATTTGACAAGCTCATGAAGATATACATCGCCTGTATGATACTAACGATCTTAATGAGCTTTTACGGAAATTATTCACTAGGGATTTTATCAGTCATTGCATTTGGCGTACCTGCCTGTGTCGCCGGCATCGTAGCAGGAGTATCCAGTTGGAAAGCAGGCTATAGGCCCGCTCGTTTCTTCTTATTAGCCTGGAGCGCCTTATTAGGATCTTTGGTCATTTTCTGCCTTAAGATATCAGGGATTTTACCCACGATATGGGTTATCGAGCGAAGTATACAAATAGGCTCGGCAATCGAAGTTATTCTGCTATCCCTCGGTCTTGCCGATAGAATCAATTCTCTTAGAAAAGAAAAAATTTGGGCTCAAAAAGAATCCATTAAAGCCTATGAATCGAATCTGAAATTGAAAAGTGATTTCATTACTTCAATTAGTCACGAACTTCGCACCCCTATGAACGCAATTCTTGGTGGCGTTGAACTGACTACGGACAACGCCTCTCAAGAGCTTACTGAACCTATTAAGATAATACGCTCTGGCGCAAATGACATGATGAGATTAGTAGACGATATACTCATCCATACAGAATTGCAGTCTGGCCAACTTAGAATGAAGCGAGAGAGCTCTCAGGTCAGTTTTGCGATGGGCAGACTTGCCGATTATTACAAGGTATTGTGTAAAGAGCGCAATTTATCCTTCCTCCATGAGGTTCATCCAGATGTGCCGAACTGGATAGTAACCGATCGGCACAAACTCATGGTGATTTTAACAAAGTTACTTGATAACTCCGTAAAATTCACAGTATCTGGAGAAGTTCAGCTAGCGGTGACCGTTGACGAAAACATAAGTCCTCCACAATTACGATGCGTTGTATCCGATAGCGGGCCTGGAATCGCAAAAAACCAACAAGAGTTAATATTTGATCCGTTTATGCAAATAGAAGGAGGTTTTACGCGGCGCCATAGCGGAATGGGAATTGGACTATCAATTTGTCGTCGATTATCCGAAACATTGGGGGGTACGTTAAAAGTGGATTCAGATGTGAATGAAGGGAGTCGCTTTACGTTAACTATACCTCTTGAAATTGGTGAGCCTGTTCATTTTCAGACCCCAGATAAGATGGCCCCACTAGACCTGCCTATCCTAGTGGTAGAAGATAATATAGTGAACCAAAAAGTTATTGCCAGAATGCTAAAAAAGCTTGGCTTTAAGAGCTTGGTAGCCAATCAGGGAGAAGAGGCTCTTGATATTCTTAAAGATAACACCGTTTCACTGGTTCTGATGGATTTGCAAATGCCTGTCATGGATGGTTTCACCTGTACATCGGCTATTAGAACATCTAACGAAGATTACAAAGACATTCCAATTATTGCTGTAACCGCCAATGTTATGGACCAAGATAAAGCCCGATGTACAGAGATAAAGATGAATGGCTTTTTGGAAAAACCACTTAAACTTAATGTGTTAAAAAACTGCTTATCTCAATATGTTAAATTAGTAACCAACGAATAGTTATATAGTTCACTGTTCCGTAGCCCCTGCCGTCACTTTTTGGAACTTAAACGCCGCTCCCAGCATACATAGGCCAATCAACATAAATACCACGATTTTCTGCACTGGAGAGAAATCGTTCATATCCCATAACAAGACTTTTAACGCCGCCACTCCATATAACATCACGGACAGCCAAATGAGTTTTTTCATCGAAGGCTTAATAGTCTGAAATAAAACAACCGTTGCATGTACTACCAGTACAAATGAAATCACCGGCCCTAACATGGTAGATAACATTTGTGCCAAAAGAGAAACATACACTGCAATTAGGACCAAGTTAAATATCCATGCGTGTAAAATCTGACCTCCGGCAATACGCCACACTGCTCGGTTCTGAGCACATATGCGATGTACCAGCAATGCCACACATAGAGCTGATATTACATTTAAAAGACCTGTCATTAATGCAGGTAAAGTACCAAAAGCAAAGCGTCCACCAAAGACAGCATTGACATGATTGTAAGTAAGCAACATAAACAGTAAAGAAACTAACCCGTAAATCGCCCGAAGGTTAGTGCGTATGGGCGCTAGCACAGGACGATAGAAATAGACTCCAGCAAAGTAAACTAACACTACCAACATTGAAAGATTGGCATTGGATGAAATCCCATACAGCACAACAAACAGCGTAACCGCGACATAATACACCGCCACGGTAAAGAGAGGTTTTAATGCCCAATGCCGCTTCTGCTGCTGCTCTGTACCAAGAGGAGTCCGGCGCAGTCCTTGCCCTAACCAACCAATAAACACGTAAAAAACTAACCCTGCCAATAACGCTTCCAATGCTCTACCCTGCCAATTCCCATATTCAACCAACCAACAACCAGCAAACGAGGCAGCACTAGCAGCAACAACTAATATTCTCACTTCAAGTTTCAACACAGTGAATTGCAAACGATAATACAGTAACAATGCAATTGCACTGGAGACCCACATAACTAATGGAAAAACCTCGGCATGCTGACGTAACACACTAGGTAAGAAAAACACCGGAATTATACAATAAAACAGTTTACGCAAATTTTCGGCAAAACCAAAGTTTGTACTTTGATGAAAAAACCGCTTATAAAACTCGGCGATCAACCATAGGCTTACAAACGCTTCTACTCTTGCGATCTGGCCATAAATACTCTGCTCTGAGAAATGGAAGTTGCCAGCCATATTTGCACTGACAACAACAGGTATAACGATCAAGAGAAAATGCGACAATCCAAATAACTCAGTAAAAAACAACCCGCGCTGTTTAGATCGCCAAATTAAATAGAACATCGGTACGATGGCTAACATCCACATACCTTCAGCCCAGAACAAGCCCACCGTCAATAAAAAGGTTAAAGATAAACATACTGAAAACAGGTTGTTCAGCAACAATGCCAGAGCCCGCTCCTTATCAGTTAACGTCGCAACCTGGCGCGACAACAACACCACTGCACAATAGATTAACGCTGTCACCGCAATTAGATTCACCCACCCCATACCCATGTCCAAAGACAACAATGTAGGCACAGGTACAACGGATTCGAAAATCCACTCCGCTATCTGAATAGCCATGCTAACAAACGAAATAAGCAATGCAATGTACCCTTCAATACGTACACTCACAAATTGAAATTTGCTACCTAAATACACCAGCAACAAAGCCTCAACACACCAGATAACACCCATCAAATCTGGGCTACTTAGTACAAGAATCCCCAACCCCATCAGCAACCCAGCGTGCAGTAAAGCCAATGCCTGTACCGCTCGAAACTCGTCACTTCCTACTGGATAGCGAAATACTTTGTTCTGCAGCAAAAACACCCCTAACCAAGGCAGAATGTTGAGCAAATAGATAACGCCCAACAACACACTACTAGCAACCAATTGCTGACTTAACGCTAGGTAGAAAATAATATTAGCCGTAACAATTGCCAACCTAACCCTATCCATTGCCACAATGCGACTTAACCCCTGTAACGCGTAAAACGCAAAGGCGTAGAAAAAGCCATGAAGTATCACAATTAACCCATAGGGTTCAGCGTACTCCAGTAGTGACAGTGCCATCTCTCGATTCGCCACCGAAACCTCTACCATCGCCACACTCAGTAACATCGCCACATACGCTAATGGTTGCCAGCGAATACGCTGAGACAGATGTAACGTGGCGCAAGTAAGTACCAAAAGATAACTGAGATAAAGCTGGGGTGACTGATCCATATGCCCCATCACTAGCGGCATTGCCGCGCCACCTACCAGTGTAACTATTGCAACTACACGAGTCTCAAATAGAAGGGCTAGTACATAAGCAACTGCAGTCACCGCCACCAACAATAAAAAGCCTAAAAAGGCAGGCAGCACACCATAGTAAGGTCCTGCAAAATACGCACATAGATAGTTTAACACCACCCCTAATGCAATAATGCTAGAGCCATATTCCGCCATTTCTTGTTTGTTTTTAGTAAACCACACGCCTCCGGCGGTGGTAGCAAAAGCGATGGTAAATCCAATTATCACCTTACCCACTGGTCCCAAATACTCGTTAAAAGAATACTGCAACAAGTAACCAAAACCAAACACTAGCGCCACCACCCCTGTAAGCGTCATAAAGAAGACAGGGGCTTTACCTTGTTTCTGATAATGCTGATAAAGTGCAGAAAATTGCTCCAATAATCCGGAAAATGGGCCTAATAACATTGAAAAAAGAGTAGTAACTAAGGATGCAAGTACAGAAAACAACGATTTCTTACTCTGTGTCTTAACTGAACTGCGAGAAGGATCAAGTATTATTTTTTGCGAAACGGGTGCGCTAATAGCCTGCTCTACAACAGGAACATGAGGTTCACTGTATGAGTTCGAGATTGCCGGTTTAATCGGCTTACTCAACTCAATCGTTTCCTTCTGCCCGCTCAATTCAACCGTCGGTTTATATCCAGAGAGTGCTTGCTTAGATATCAAAACATCAATGCGCCGCTCTAAGTGCTGCACCTTTTCGTCAAATTCATCCCCTAGTTCAGCCAAGGCTTTCCGTAATGACTGTAATTCACTATCCATATGCTATCTCATCGTTGAACGGACAAATGCCTGCTCTATTACGAGCAAAATTAAGGCCTCATTCTGCCATCATTTCCTCAATGTTGCGATAGTTCAACGTATAAGAACAATACCAGCGAACGTATTCACTAGCGCATTTACGACAAATAAAAATAGGAACCGAAGAGAACACCTAAAATAGGTCAGAAAAAAACAACATCGCCATCATCGGCAGCATCCTGTACCGAAGGGTTTTTATCACCTAATACGCCATAATGTGCATTTTTTTCATCCGCGGTGGTATATCGCTCTTGCATTTGATCAAGCCAAATCCCCAGTTCACCACCGCTTATCGCCTCATTATTTGCTCGCATCTTCTGTAATGTTCCAATTCTCTCACCAAATGTCTCAAGATTAGCTTTTACATTCCCAAGTATCTGAGTAACTCGATCCTCAAACTGAAGCGAAACAATAGACTCATCCACTGTCACCCGTATACTTTCGTTAATTTGAGCTAGTTTCTCAGATGATTTCAGCTGGGTCTTCAACGTATCATCAAAACACACGATAACTTCAGCAATGGTTCCTTCTGCATGCTTAAGAAAGTTGCTTTCGAGAGCTTCTGATATCTGAGCTGCGCTTGATACGTTGCTTACCATTTGAGAAATCGAATTAACTTTATCAAGGATATTTTGGCCAATACCCGCTGAGGTTGTCGCCAAATTTCGCACCTCATCAGCAACCACAGCAAAACCTCTTCCTGCTTCCCCTGCTCGTGCCGCTTCTATCGCTGCGTTAAGAGCCAACAAGTTAGTTTGATCGGCGATATAGCTAACTTTTTCCGCCATTTCAATTAGGGGCTCAACAAAAGTCTCCAAATCATGGATCTGGTCAACCGTTTTCTTTTTAGTATCCAGAGCACCTTGCAATGAGGCAGTAATGTTGCCCAACTTTGCATTTTGATTAGCAATCATATCACTTTGATTAGAGAGATTATCCCCACCAATGGTTTCCTCACTCAGCGCCATAGCTTCAATCAATTGTTCCACAATATCAGAGAAACGCTCCGCTAATTTTCCAATTTCGCCCGTTGATAATTTACAACATGTATCCAACTGACTCCCCCAGATAGGCAGCGCTTTTAGGCAAATAGCCTCTAACTCATCCTCCACTGAGTCAGATGTTTCTTTATTAATGCTCTCTATGATGTCATTCACCGCCAAATCTACCTGTTTAGCTAAATGGCGCTGAATAGCAAAGGCACAAAGTAATGCCGCAAACACAAAGGCAAGTGATATTGCTATTGAAACTGTAGTTATTCCAAAATTCCATAGGTATATGGAGGCCATAAAACACGTAACCAATGGAAAAAAATAAAGGCTATTCGTATTCACGTGCACTGTAAATTTTTCTTTGCTCAGTTCAACCATCGACAAGGAGCCCCTAATAATTGCAAACCGTCCTACACCACAAACACCTACCCAATATTTAGCATAGAAACTAATCACCAATCAGTAAACTAAAACCCGCTATCTAATAAGGAAATAATTAACTTACTTAGCCATGATCGACAATCATCGCAGGTATACGCTCTAACGGTAATATGTGGTCTATCGCCTGTAATTTAACGGCTTCTTGCGGCATACCGTAAACCACGCAGGTCTCCTTATTTTGAGCAATCGTCTTTGCACCAATATCGTGCATTTCTTTGATTCCTTTTGCCCCATCGTCCCCCATACCAGTCATAATTATCCCAAGCGCATTTGAACCAGAGAATTTTGCTACCGACCGAAACAACACGTCCACAGAAGGCTTGTGCCTATTGACAGCAGGACCATCCTTAACGACAACTGACACCCCAAATTGAGTAGCTTGCAACATCATATGTAAGCCACCAGGAGCAATCAATACTCTCCCTTGCTGTATAGCATCGTTATTCTCTGCTTCCTTAACTTCTACCCTACAGCGCTGGTTCAACCGACTCGCGAACGCAGCTGTAAATTTTTCTGGCATATGTTGCACAATTAAAATGGGTAACGAATTAGCAGGTAAAGCTGTCAGAATGGCCTCTAATGCTTGGGTTCCCCCTGTTGAAGCACCAATAGCGATTAACGGACCGCTCTTCCTTATTCCCCCTCCATTTTTTGAAAGTATCGCGTCAGCAGTTAATTTGGTGGGAATATTACCTATTTTGGCAACCGGTTTAATCTTAACACCAGAAATATTGGCTTTTGCTGCGATACGAATAGCGGCTAATAATTCCTTAGATACTTGAGGTAACGCTGTTTTAAGCTTGGCTTTAGGTTTTTCCACCACATCGATTGCACCAATAGCTAATGCTTGTATGGATGTGTGGGATCCTTCAGCGGTGAGCGTTGAACACATAACAACAGGTGTAGGGCGCTCTGCCATAATCTTTTTGAGAAAAGAAATACCATCCATCCTTGGCATCTCTACATCAAGCAAAATCACATCAGGCCAGTCCTTCTCCAATTTTGGTTGGGCAAAAATAGGGTCGTTAGCCGTGCCAATCACCTCAACCCCTGTAGTACCATCAAGCATCTCAGCGAGAACCTTTCTAACGACAGCAGAGTCATCAATAATAAATACCCTAATACTCACTTATCACCTCTTAATTGATACATCTCGCTAACCAATGGTCTTTTGTAAAAGAACATGTTTAACCCATACATCGCCATTCCCTACATCCAGCACAATACGCCGATGTCCCGTTTCACCAACATGAGCCACCAAAAGCCCAATATTCCTTTCTGCTAAATGCTTCATCGCTGCCACCGTGTTTCTGGTACCGACTAGTTCATCTTCACTGAGGGTGCTATCTGTCAGCATATTGCTACCCCCAAATATCTTAGCGTGATATTCCTTGAGTTGAGTTCCATGCTTTTGAGCTTCAAGCTCAAATAACTTCATTGCGGCATCAGAATATCGCCCATTGAGCTCCGTTCCAGATCTGATTACAGTATCAACCGATCTTAATCCTGGCAAAACAAAATGACACATCCCCCCAATTTTTAATATGGGATGCCATAAGGTTATAGCGATACATGACCCCAAAACCGTGTGAATCTGGCATAATTCATCCCCGAAAAAAAAATCACCAGGCTTTAAAAAACGACTAATAACACTATCTCTTGGTACATTCCCGTTGGTAGTGGGTATCATTTTCATGATCACAGCTTCCTACGAGACTTTTCGGTATATCGCGGGAACCACTGATTCTAATCCATCATGAATCCCCTTTAAGGACTCAGAATGACCGACAAATAAATAACCGCCAGGGCGTAGCTTCTCCACCAACTGTTTTATAATGTGTTTTTTAGTGCGCATATCAAAATAAATTAGCACATTTCGCAAGAATATAATTTCAAACTCACCAACGTTTCCCAGCGGGGTGGTGAGATTAACCTGAGAAAATCCAACTTTACTTCTCAATTCTCGATCAACCAACAAGTACCCTTCATGCTGCCCCGTGCCCTTTAAGCAATATTCACGTAAATACTCTTTGGGAATCCCATCGATACGCTGTAAGAGATACAACCCTTGCTGCGCCTTTTTGAGAACCCTGCTACTAATATCAGATCCAAACACCTCCCAAGAACGGTCTCCCAACATGTCATCAAGAAGCATCGCGATACTATAAGCTTCTTCACCGGACGAGGAAGCGGCACTCCAAATTCTAAGGCATTTTTTACCGTTCCATTTTGGCAAAAACTCTTTTTCAAGAAAAACAAAATGCTTCGGTTCCCTAAAAAAATAGGTTTCATTCGTCGTCAAAAGATCTATTGCAATTTGTTGCTCATCAGAATTGACAGGGCTTTCCACGAAATTAAAATATTCTTCAAAATTAGTAAATGAGTGATGACGCAATCTTTTACCTAGACGAGACGTTACCAAACTCTGCTTTGCATCACCTAGGTTTATACCTGCATGACCATAGATAAACTCTTTGAAAGAGTTATATTCACTTTTGGTGATTTTATATTCTTGCATAGATTCCCATCGAGGACTGGAGTGATAGGGATACTAATACAATCGACAGTTTACTCATCGGATAAAACCGTATCTAGCTTTCCAAAATTTGACAGCTCAGCTATTGATAGAATATTTTTTATCTCTAACAACACCAAAAGTTGGTCATTCACCTTACCCATACCACTAATGAAATCAGTGCGAATTTTGGTACCAAAGGAAGGTGCTGGCTCGACATCGCTAGCTGAAATATTCAACACCTCATTCACCACATCAACAGTAATACCAATCTCCGTTTTTTCCTCATCATCTAGCTCGATAATTATTATACTACTTCGTTTCGTTCTCTTCGATGGTTTCTCCATGAATCGTACAGCTAAATCAACTACAGGCACCACACTACCTCGTAAATTAATAACCCCGGTAATAAAATCTGGCATCATAGGAACACGAGTTATATTCCCATAATCAATAAGTTCTTTGATATTAAGGATATTAATTCCATACGTTTCCTCGTTTAGTACAAACGTTAAAAACTGTGAATCATTGCCACTAGAATGTTTATCCCCTTCTACTAATTGTGAGCTATGTTGTTGCATCACTGATCCTATGGATTTAAAATCGTTCGAATTTTGATTCATCTAGAGCCCCTAAAGCAGGGGCGAATGCTACCTTTGACGGCGATGGACTTGCATCAAAAGAAGGTACTTGCCCCTCTCCTTTTGTTCTTCTCCCTCCTGCCAATTGGAAGAATCCAACTACCTGCTGCAAATTTTTCGACTGAGTCTGCATTTCCTCAGCTGTTGCAGCAAGCTCTTCAGAACCCGCTGCATTTTGCTGTGTGACTTTATCAAGTTGCTGCATTGCACTGTTGATTTGTCCGACACCACTGGACTGTTCTTCAGAAGCTGCGCTAATTTCTTGTACTAGTTCTGCTGTTCGAGTGATATCGGGAACCATCTTCTCAAGCAGCCTGCCGGCCTTCTCAGCGACTTTCACACTATCTCCGGTAAGAGAACTGATTTCTGAGGCCGCGATCTGACTACGTTCAGCAAGTTTTCGAACCTCGGCAGCAACTACAGCAAAACCCTTACCGTGCTCACCCGCTCGTGCAGCCTCAATAGCTGCATTAAGCGCCAACATATTGGTTTGGTAGGAGATATCTTCTATTATCGAAATTTTCTCAGCAATCTGCATCATCGCGTTAACGGTTCCAGAAACCGCCTCGCCCCCCTCACCGGCGGCACTAGCCGATTCACTGGCAATCTTGTCGGTAGTCTGAGAATTCTCACTATTCTGGCTAATCGATGCTCCCATCTCTTCAATCGAAGCACTGGTCTGTTCAACACTCGCCGCCTGCTCACTGGCCGCTTCACTTAATGAGCTTGCAGTATCACTTACCTGATTGGCAGCAGAGGAAATCTGATCTGAATTAATTTTTATCTGCTGTACTACTTCAATCAATTTCTTCTGCATGTTGATCATTGCAGCATAAACACCCACCAGATTCTTACTTTCAATACCACTAAAATCCATAGTGAGGTCACCTGTAGCAATTAATTCAGCCACTTCTCTAACTTCTGATGGATCAGCCCCTAGTTGGCGTAAAATATTGCGTAGCAATAACAACAGAACGATAGCCACCACTAGCGCAATAGAGACCAAAGCAGATACAAATAACGTATTTGCTAGTACAGCTTCAAATTCAAACTGTTGTTTATTCGCTGCCAGCATTTCAGGAACAACTGAACGCATTTCCTCAAGAGTATCTTCCATAGCATGAACATCTTTTCGGAATGATGCCTGAATGGTTTTGGCTGATTTCATATTGTCAGCTAATGAAATAAAATCAGCTTGGTATTCTGCCATTTTTGTCTGCAAATCAACTACCTGCTTAGCACTTAATTGATCACTATCTAATAAAGCATTAAAACTCTTAGCCTCATCCGTCATTTTCTCAACATATTTTGTATCTTTTCTGGCAATAAAATCTTTCTCATGGCGGCGCATCATTAACATAGAAACAGTGAGCTTTAGTTCATCGACCTTACCAACTATCCCCTCAACATCATGCACTGCCCCCCTCAACGTGCCTTGGAGGCCAGTTTTTGGCGTAAGCCCTGACCCTTTAATGTTATTCACCAACTGGTTAAACCCAGTCCCATAAGCGGCCATCTGCACGCCCAGAGCAATAATATTTTTTTGCTGCTTATCATCGAAAACGTGCTTTTCAGTCTCATTAACTGTTCCTAGCATTTGCTTCATCACTGCTTCGTGTTTAGCAATATACTTCTCACTTTTTCGTAGAACAAAGTCTTTCTCGCTTCTCCTCGCCTGAAGCATTTGTATCGTTATCTTGTCTAATAACTCTCCATATTTGAGAACACTCTCAAACTCAGATTTTGCAACATCTCTAACATTAATAGACTTAAGGTAGGCCAGAGCAATCACAACAAACCCGATTGTCACTAAACAAATCAAACCAATTAATTTATTTTTTAATGTTGCATTCTTAAACATTTCTTTGCCTTTTTTAATAACTTATTTCGCAGCTGTCTGAATACTGCCAATCTGAGATAACTCATCAACCGACAATACATCTTCAATATTCAATAAAATGAGGAGCTTACCCTCTACCTTGGCCATACCTCTGATAAAGTTGGTCTGAATCTGACTCCCAAGAGAGGGCGCAGGTTCAATCTCACCTGGGTGGATATCGAGCACCTCATTGACCATATCAACCGTGACACCAACTTCTATTATCAGGTCATCATTCTTCACCTCAATAATGATGATACTGGTTCGTTTGGTATGCTCTGTAGGTTTACCCGAAAAACGCTGACTCATATCAATAACCGGCACCACACTGCCACGTAAATTAATCACCCCTGAAATAAAATCTGGCGTCATAGGTACATCAGTGACATCACCATATTCGATAATCTCTTTGATATTAAGAATCTCTAGTCCGTAGACCTTGCCGCCCAGCATAAATGTGAGATATTGTTCAACATCATCCGAAAGCATTTCATCATTTTTATTACTTTTATCCACTTGTTGCATAACAATTACCATCAGCGTGTTGGTCGAACGTTATTTAGTGAATAGCGTTAGATGAAACAAACTGCTTCTGTCCTGAATTAATAACTCTTTTCACTATCTCTGGAATATCGACAATCATTGCCACCTCACCACTGCCAAGAATGGTGGCACCACTAATCCCCTTTAGATTTTGGAATATTTTACCGAGTGGTTTAATAACCGTTTGATGCTCACCCAATAATTCATCAACCACAAAACCTGCCTTTTTACCTGCAAATTGAACGACAACAATGTTGTCGCGATGCCGGTCATCAACTTCATCCTTTGCATTAGTCTCTGCATCATTCTCTGCTTTAAAGACGTCGTTCAAATACATATAGGGCAGAATTTCACCGCGCAGGTTAATATAATTGCTATTGTCATCACCCCCACGCAGCGACTCATTAAGCTCTATACACTCATCAACCATATCAAGAGGCAAAATATACTGGGCTTCGCCCACTCGTACTTGGAAGCCATCGATAATCGCTAGCGTCAGAGGCAATCTAATGGATATGGTACTGCCTTTTCCCTCTTCACTTTCTATTTCAACCTGGCCACGTAATGATTCTATATTCTGACGCACCACATCCATACCAACACCACGGCCCGAGAGATTGCTCACACTCTCAGCCGTTGAAAAACCAGCCTCAAAAATAAGCCTATAGATTTCCTGATCGCTCAGATTTTGCCCCTCTTGAACAAGCCCCTTTTCTAATGCTTTATTACGTATTTTTTCTTTGGATAGGCCGCCCCCATCGTCAGTGATCTGAATGACGATACTGCCCGAATCATGAAATGCGTCCAGGCGAACTAAACCCTTAGCCGGCTTACCCCTCTCTGCCCGGACTTCAGGGGACTCTATGCCATGATCAATAGCATTCCGAACCAAGTGCATGAGAGGGTCACCAATCCTCTCAATTAATGTCTTGTCGAGCTCTGTTTCAGCTCCGCTAATGTGCAGCTCGATATCTTTTCCTGTATCACCACACGTTTATATCGATTAAAAGTCTCACCAATCTGAACCATCCGCAAGCCGAGAGCAGTGTCACGCACCTCCTCAACTAAACGTAGTAGATTTTCCATCGCCTCATTTAGGTCGGCATCAGCTAACCTCCGTGCATAAAGCTCAGAGTTTGCCGAACCAATGACCAGCTCACCAACCAAGTTAACAAGACTCTCCAACTTAAGCGCATTGACCCGAATGGTCTGTTGTGCGCTAACACGCTGTTGCTTGAGGTTACTTTGTTTTTTAATAGCCGCATCAACGACCTCTTGCTCTACTACATGTTCTTCAACGGCTATTTTTCCCAGTTGAGGGACTTTAAAATCATGACCTCCAGCGATAATCCCATCACAAAAACCATCCTGAGTATTAAGCATATTATCCTTCTCAAGGCTGGTGAGGGCACCACACGCTACCAAAATATCACCTATACGCAAATCCTCTTCAGGGAGTGCCTCGATCATCTTAATATATTCACTGATATGGCTATGGGGAGGGAGAATACTAATTTTGCAGTCATCTTTAACAAACTCAAAAACGTCTTCGAGTTCATCTTTGTTAGTGTTTAGTGCAATCAGCTCTATCTCAAAGCCCAGGTAACAATTTTCCGGGTCAAAATCAGACCACAAGGGTATTGCATCATCAATAAGAGTAACGCTCTTGAGCTCGCCTATCTTCTTGAGATAGCCAACAAATGAACTTGGGTCCATACCGTTACGAAATGCACTGGGGCCAAACCTTAAAGAGATGTGCCAGTTTTCATTAGCAACACCATCAACATTTTCCTTCGCAGTCTGAGCTGTATCTCCACTTATCTGGACAGGAGCCTCTTCCTCGGTGGGCAAAATCCCCAGGTAGCGATTTAATTTTCCTATTAATTGGCTATCTGTCGCCTGTAGCTCACCACTCAGAGAACCGGCGCCACCCAGTGCATCACTAACCAAACTCTCAAGATGATCACGACTTAGAAGGAAAAGAGATACCAATTCCTCATCAACAGGGAGAGTGCCTTTTCTGACATCTCCAAGAACACTCTCCACAACATGAGTAAAATCAACGATAGTATTCAGACCAAACAGACCCGCCGCTCCCTTAATGGTGTGAAATGTACGAAAAAGGCCGTTTATTCCATTAAGCGTTTCAGCATCATTACCGAGATTATCAAGATTAAGCAGTGCTTGTTCAGCAACTCCAAGAAGATCTTCCGCCTCTTCAGCGAAGATTTGAAGGCTATCATCGCTCATGCTGCATCCCCTATATTTAAACGATCACTAACTGCATAGAGGTCTATCAATTCAGTAACCGCACTGCTCAGGGCCGTTAATATGAATGTCTTTTTTCTACTCACCAGCTCATCCCTAAGCGCTAACAACAACTGAATACCCGCTGAATCAATTTCTTCTACGCTGGCTAGGTTGAGTTCAAACTTGTCGTAAAGATCAATCTCTTCAGAGAGCCCCTGCTTCAAGGTCTCAATCGTGTAAATAGTCAATTCTTGATCAATTACCAGTTTGCATAGCCCTTGGGTTTTATTACTGATTTGCTCCTTTTTAAGTGCCATAGCTCGACCCAATCTGTTAATAGTCATTTACCTCATACACAAGAGCTCAATGCATTAGGCGATCAATTTTGATACCACGTCCAGCAGTTTAGGCGGTTGAAACGGCTTAACGATCCATGCCTTAGCACCCGCCGCTTTGCCTTCTTGCATTTTCGACTGTTCAGCTTCTGTAGTTAACATACAAACCGGAGTGAATTTGTAATTTGGAAGCTTTTTGACCTCTTTCACAAACGTGATCCCATCCATATTAGGCATATTCACATCGCTCACAATTAGATGAATTTTCTGCCCCGTCAACTTACTGAGAGCATCCTTTCCATCACACGCCGCTATCACAGTGTAGCCAGCCCCTTTCAATGCAATACCCACTACACTTCGAACAGAGGCTGAATCATCTACAATTAATATGGTTTTCGACATCGGCTATCTATTCCTCTTAAAAATTATTACTTCGCTATTGATCACAAAAACAAGTGTAATTAGCCCCGAGATGCCAGTAGGTATCTTATTAAGGCTACCTTATTTATTACGTGTCCCGTGTCCAACATACTGTTCCTTAGTCATATTAAAACTAGTCCACATTCTTTATGCTGGCAATCCTAGGATTAGACCGCTTCTGTAGTTGGTTATAATAGAATAGACGATGGAGTCAGGTGAAATGGCCTGTCTAGTCTTAGGCTGTGGTCATCAGAGCTTGCTGTACCTTGGCCGATGCTTGCAAAAGCTGCCCCAACTTTCAATTGAGCGCACTGGAATCACCTTTTAAAATAACCTGATTAAAACCGCTCGAATTTTGATTCATCCAAAGACGGTGTAGACTGAGCCGGGGTTACCTTTAATGGCGTTGTAACAACATCATAAGAAGGTACTTGGCCGCCTCCTTTTGCTTCTCTTTCTCCAGCCAAACGGAAAAAGCCAACTACTTGCTGCAAGTTTTTCGACTGAGCCTGCATCTCTTCCGCTGTTGCTGCTAGCTCTTCAGAACCCGCTGCATTTTGCTGGGTGACTTTATCAAGTTGTTGCATTGCACTATTTATTTGCTCGACGCCGCTTGACTGCTCTTCAGAAGCAGCGCTAATTTCTTGTACTAATTCCGCTGTTCGAGTGATATCAGGAACCATTTTTTCTAAAAGAGAACCCGCTTTTTCTGCCACTTTCACGCTATCAACAGTTAATGTAGAAATTTCTGACGCCGCCACCTGACTGCGCTCAGCTAGCTTTCTCACTTCCGCTGCAACCACAGCAAAGCCTTTACCATGTTCCCCTGCTCTAGCTGCCTCGATAGCCGCATTAAGTGCGAGCATATTGGTCTGGTAAGCAATATCCTGAATAATAGAAATTTTCTCTGCAATCAACTTCATTGCCTGAACCGTGCTCGCTACCGCCTCTCCACCTTCATCAGCGGCATTGGCAGACTCACTAGCGATCCTATCGGTAATTTGAGAGTTTTCACTATTTTGAGCAATTGATGCACCCATCTCTTCGATAGATGCACTGGTTTGTTCAACACTTGCAGCCTGTTCACTGGCAGCTTCACTCAATGAGCTAGCGGTATCACTCACCTGGACAGCAGCAGAGGATATCTGATCGGAATTCCCATGTATTTGTTCAACGACTTCAATTAATTTTTCTTGCATATCAATCATGGCCGCATAAACACCAACCCGGTTTTTCTCATTAACATTACTCAAATCCAAAGAAAGATCTCCATCCGCAACGCTTTCAGCAAGCGCCCGAACTTCCGCGGGATCAGCGCCCAATTGATTCATTACGCTACGTACAAAAAATACCGCAATTAATATAATAAAAGCCGTTGAAATTGCCATAGATATCATAATTGCATAGCGTAGTTCAACAACCGTCTCAAATGCCTCTTCCTCATCGATCTCCGCTAGAATTGACCATTTCAGGCCACCTATATTAAGCGGGGCATAGGCTGAAAGAACGTTAATCCCACGATAATCTGGAGTAATTTCTGCCCCTTCCTTCCCACCGATGGCTGCATTAGCCGTTACCGTGTCAACTTTTGTAGCGAGAATGGTATTCTCCTCAGAAAAGCGAGACTGTGAACGCATAAGGTTATCTGACCCCACCAAATAAACCTCACCTGACTTACCTAGCCCCTCCTCAACCAGTAAGCGTCTATTTATTTCATCAACCGGCATTTGGAAAACCAGAACGCCTACCATCTCCTCTCCGTCAAATATAGGTGAGGCAATGAAGGACGCCGCTGCGTTAAATGAAGGTACATACCAAGCAAAGTCATTCACATAAGTCTCGTCTTTTGAACGAGCATTCGCTGCCAGCCTTACAACATCAGCTATACCTGAATCTTTATGAGGACCCGTATAAAGATTCGTAGCGTAATCAATTTCCTTAAAAACGGAATAAACGAGGTCTCCCGTTTCGTGATCTACGAGAAAAATATCATAATAACCAAACTTCTCCAGATAACTCCGAACAATAGAATGGAGCGCTACATGAACCTTCGCATAACTCGAGCCATCTTTAGTATCAGCAAGTTGTACTTTACTTCCAAGGGCATTCTTGTTGTTGGATATATACAGATACTGAGCGATAATACCTGCATCAGAGGTAGGCATCAGTTGCCCAGAGGCAATCGACTCTCCCGTATCCTTGGTAAACTTGCTTATAAATTCGTTATCATAGAACCCCCGCAAATCACTTTTATACTCAGCAATCTTTCCTTTATCCAATTTAAGGTCGGTACTTAACTCATGAAACCCTTTCTTCGCCTCTCTCATCATATTTATGATCATTTCATTTTCTGAAAACGTAACAACCTGGTTATCAATTTGACTAAAATAGTTCTCAATCTCCGATTTTTTCACCATTTTAAGTGATTTCAGCTGATCAAAACCTTTTTTATACAGAGCTTCCTCTGCGCCATTAAGCGCGTAGAGGCCCGTAACAAGCAGAGGAACAAGACCAGCGACAAGCATGGATATGATAAGCATCCATTTCATTTCGATATTTTTTAACATTGTCCTCTCCTAATCTCTAGTACGTTTCTACTATTCAACAATCCCTCATATTCTCTGTAATATCACCAGAAATATTCTTGAATTTTTCGCAAGGCCGGGAATCAGGCTAAATTCTGCCTTGGCTTATATCAAGTACTTCATTCGCGATATCAACTGTAATTCCAATCTTTTTGTTGCGACACCACTCACCTCATCACTCTGAAAAAATTAGAATACGTAACCAGGGAATTACTGATTATGCAGAAAATAAATTTTTGATGCTGTCATTCAAAACAACGTATATTTATTATCGCAGGTAGTGCTAACGTCATAACCAAAACGTTTTAAAACAATGCATCATTTTTCACTAAACAAATAGGCCACTATTTTCACAGGGTAATACCCAATTTAAATCAATTTCTGGATAAAGCAACAAGTTATCCATGCAGAAAAAGGCCCCAAAATAGTGCGCGGCTCGACACCAATGCAACAAACACACTAGAAATTTTATAATACTAAAATACACACAACTCAGTTTAACTAAGGGGCGCAAAATATACCTTTAAGAATCGAATGTCTAACAAACTACTTCCACATATTAAACAAATCCTTAGCAAGGTTATTCAGAGGATAAGATAAAATGACCCGAATTGAATTAGCGCCATAATCATGAGGTGAACCTATGCTATGAAGAACACCAATAGTTTCATATACCTCTTCTCTGATTTTTAAATCTGCCCGGAAATTGGGGCTAGGTTGATAATTAACATCAAAGTCCCACCACGCCTTGGGAATATGCGCTAGCTTCTCTCGCAATTCCTCAATCAAATTAGCGCAGAATTCATTATTCAACTGTTCTCGATGCACGCGCTGAATTAGAAACCGCGCAGTGCTCTCTTGTTCAAGAAAAATATCGTTAAACGATTGCATCCCAAAAATCACATCAAACAAAGATATGGGTAGCACTAATTTGGTTCCAGCAATACCTAGTAAAAATCTAGCGCTTGGTGAAAACTATCATTAACTTGAACAATATCGTAACGACGGTTGATCACTAACGCTGGATAAGGTGAATGCTTCTCTAGCAATAGATCCACAGCCAGCTTAGCGTCTTTTTGGTATTCCTCGACACCTTCGAATGTATAGCTATCGTATGCGAACCCCCCTGCCCGCATCAGTTCACTGTAGGATTGTGCATTGCATTTCAGAGCGCTCGCTAGACGCTTTACCATCACACGAGTAGGTGTAATTTTACCGGTTTCAAGATTTGAGATGGTACGAGTGGTAGTATTGGCAAGCTCCGCAAGCGCTGCTTGAGATATACCAAGCACTTTTCTCCCTGCCTTTAATCTATGTCCAAAAGTCTCGGCTTCTGCGAATTTGACCATGTCACTTCCCTAATTACCCTGTTTAATCGTTACCTGCCTACCCTTTTCATGCCCAACTCACACCCGATTCATGCCCATTTTGGGTATTTTGTTGTTTTAAGAAAGGCGCTACCATACAGGCAGAATTATAAATGAACTCACCCCGGATTGTCCTCAATGAATAATATGGAGCAATGGAAATGACGAAATCGATCAAGGCACTCGTTATTGGTGCTAGTGGTTTTCTTGGCAGCCATTTAGTGAAGGAACTATCGCGACAAGGCTACACTCTACGTATTATGGTGCGCGCAAGTAGTAATCTAGACGCGCTAGCGGGTATTGAGTACGAGACAGCCATAGGCGATGTGCTCAACGAACCGTCACTAAGGGCTGCCATGGATGGGTGTGATTGGGTGTTCCATTCCGCAGTTGATACCCGCGCATGGCTTTTTAATAGTGGCCCCCTATATCAAACCAATGTCTTGGGTGTGATAAATTCAGTCAATGCGGCAAAGGCCTGTAGAATCAAGAGATTTATACTCACCAGCAGTTTAGTCACTATTGGTCGAAACCCGTCAGGAATAGCAAATGAGAGCTGTATTCCCAACGAAGAGGGTTTGTTTACCGATTATATGCGCACTCGATTTCTTGCCGAAAAATATATTCTGGATGCGTTTACCGATTCAGGATTTCCTGCCATTGCCTGTTGTGTATCAAATACTTATGGCGCGGACGATTTACAACCCACACCACATGGCAATCTAATTAAGCAGGTGGCCTACGGTAGAGTTCCGGTCTACCTAAAAGCCAAGTCTGAGTGTGTTGGTGTTGTCGATGCGGCACAAGCGCTGATATTAGCCGCAGAAAAAGGCCGTGCAGGCCAACGGTATATTATTTCTGAACGTTACATCAGTAATAAGGAGCTGTTTACTATTGCCGAAAAAAAAGCCGGGCTATCTCGGTTGATCGGAGGAGTACCGACATCCCTGGTATATCTCTGTACCAGCGTGGGGAGTATATTTTCCCGTTTGTTTGCGCTGGATTCAGTGTTAACGAATAACTCTGCCAAGTTACTATATCAAACATGGCCCTTAAGTAATTCAAAGGCAAAGAATGAACTAGGGTGGGAACCTAGGCCTATACATGATTCGATAGAAGAAGCAGTGGATAGTTATTTAGCCGAGCGTTAGCTTCGCTCAATCGCCTGCAAACCATTTGTTTTCACTCTTTATGGTTAAATATAACGTTATAGCCCTAAAATGGAATAAACTAATCTAAACAGAACGAATACCTAGCCTGTTTGTTATGGTTAACTAATAGCTCTAGTTATAATACATTGAGCAAAAAAACAAATGTATATAAAAGAACCCATCCTATTAACATTAGCCTTCCTTATTTTCTCCCCCCTTCTTACGGCAAGTGAAAAGATACTTCTCCCCGTTTACGCTTATCATTTAAAGCCCCCCTATATACTTGATATTGAAAAAGAAACCGGCCTCTATTATGATTTCTCGCGTTATCTCAGCAGTAAATCCACACAATACGAATTCCACATCATCTATCTGCCACGTAAAAGAGCCGAGATCTACCTCAAAAACAACAAGATTGATGGCGTACTTCTGGGCGTCAACCCCGTCTGGTTTCAAGATAAAGCGCGTAAGAAATATTTGTGGTCTTCCCCCATATTTTACGACCAGGACGAAGTTATTTCTCTCGCCACCAAACCATTTGAATACCTTGGCCCCGAATCATTAATCAACAAGTCACTGGGAGGTGTGTTAGGGTTTTATTACTTTGGCATTGATCAATTGGTCTCTCAAGGTAAAATCAAACGTAGCAATACCCACAATGAAAAGTCCATTTTGAAAATGGTTCTGTCCGAGCGAGTTGATGTCGGAATTGTCAGTCGATCAACCTTCCTTTATTTGTCTATTAGAGAAAATTGGGAAGATGAATTCCACCTATCATTAAGGCCTCACGATGTTTTTACCCGCCACATTTTAATACCCCACAAAAACAAAGCCATCTACGACCATATCGTCCCCTTACTTAACAACATAAAAGATGACCCCGATTGGCAACGTATACTGAAAAAATACCATTAGACACGTCTAAAGAGCAACAAAAAATGGGCTAGCGATTACTAATCACCAGCCCATAAAATTCGTCGGCACATCAACGATTCTTTTTACATTCGAAACACCACTTTTTAGGCGTATTCCGGAGGATCAATTCCGTACTCTTTTAGGTCTTCCTTAAAATCCTTTAAGAGCCACGTTCGGTCATCCGTTTCCCAAGGGTGAAAATCTGGCCGTAAGTAATCTAAAATATCCGGTAATAATTTGCGCACTAACCCCTCTTTACCCCATACTTCCTGACGTGCTTTTCTCTTTGTTTCCTTATTCCACAACCCATCTTTTTTGAGCAGATAAACGTGGATCCGTCGAACATGAAAAATCATGCCAAATGTGAAAGAAGCCGCACCAAGTATTCGGGTAATATATCCGCCACCAGCCTGTTGGTATAGATCGAAACATACGGCTTTATGCTCAATTTCTTCAATAGCATGATAAAGAATCAAGTCGCGAAATGGCCGATCAATCGAGCCCATAAACTCAGGATCCCCATGAATATTAAGTCGAGCGGTTATCGCGGTAAAATGCTCGCCCGCCGCGGTCATTGCCAATCGATACAATGGCGACATACGTTTTTTCAAAACGAGACGTCGCTTCCGAAACCACTGGCTATAGACGGCTATTTTTTGATACCCCCCCTCGGACAACGCCTTATTCCACTCTTCGTGATGCGCTCCATGGAAAGCCTCTTGCTTGATGAATAACTTAATCTGCTGCTTTAAAGTCTCTGACAACCGATCATTATATTTGTCCCTCACATCCCGAGCGGAATCTATAAATAATCGCTCGCCTTCGGGAAATGCAGATTGAAGTGCGTTAAAAAAATGAGTCTGAACTGGGTCATTGTCGAGCCAATACGGCTTTTCTTTTAAGGCATCTGTGAGATTGACGGTTATATCTCGAGGGATGATTTTTAAGTTATCTGGTGATTTCACAATGACTCTCCCATTTAATTAAAAAATTATTTCAACAAAACCCTGTGTTATTGGGGCTTTTTTTGTGATCTCTCTTGCACTTCAACTACGCCCTCTGTCATTTCATCTTCATACAAGTTATCTGCAACCGTATGACCAACGCCAAAATTAAACGCTATGAATGTCCCCAAAATAACAATTAAATGTCCCATGCTCTTCTCCTTAGTCCTCGTCGCTTGAATGACGACGCTTATGTCGCTTTCGTGGCTTCTTCCTACACGCGGTTTCCAGCTCTTCTTGAATTGCAGCGTTGGCCGCTGTTGTCATCGCCTCTTTTAATTTTGCCATACTTTCATCTTCAGTAATGGCAGCAAGAGCTTCCATAGCCAACGCATTAATCACCTCTGACCGGCTTTCACCAGTAGCGTTGGTAAGTACCTCTAACGCTTTGATTGTGGAAATGGGAATTCTTGTGGAAAAAGGCTTACAAAGGCCCGCTTCATTTAACTCCTCAAAACTGGACTCAGGATAACTTAATGGCTTCGGCTCTCCATTCTGTGTACCAGCATCGAGGATCTTTTGTTTCATGCGCTCTGTTAAATCATGTTTCATTGTCACAACCACCTTACCTTAATGTGTATCAAGTTTGTTTTATTATAGTGCCGGTAAAACACAATCGTGTCAACACCAAGAAACAATTAGGAATCAAAATAGAATCAACTAAGAATCACATAAAATTACACAAGAATCACCACAATTTCAAATACAAACCACAAGCAAAGATAATGAAAAGCTAATAGTAAGGAGATTCGCCTATTTACGTCCGGCAACCGGAAACATGCAAAATACAGAGGGATATATAAAGGGTACACACCTGCCGGGCAGGAGCTAAAAACAGGGATAACTACAGGAATAACTACAGGTAAAGTAGGTATAAAAATGCGTCAACGCGGCCATTCAGAACCGGTAACGACTTGCGCACGATACGGGACGATGCAGAACTATAATCTAGCACTCATACTCAACTACGACCCGACTGTCCCTTAGTGTTGATACAAGACGCCCAACGGATGCATGGAACTCATCCAATTCAAATTCTAAAAGTGCTTCCTTGTCTGCGAAAGTCCCTACAAAAACAAAGTCATAAGCAGACTTATGGGTGGATATATTTACCCCCACTTCAATATCAGAAAGGGAACTGACATTGTCTTTCATCGATAACAGAGCTTCTTTCATCTCTTCAGCATCATCTCCATTCTTTAACTGCCACATCGATATTCTTCTAATCACGCTACACTCCCTTCATTCCCCACACTCTCAAACGAACACTGGTAAAATCAACTTTCTAGATCCTTAATATAAAACTGATATAGCCTTGGCTCCATTATAGAATTCACCAAGGTCGGAACCTTAACAATATCTTTTTCAAAAACCATCGCTGCTTTCATCGAAGCAGTATTGATTGCCCGTGTTGGCACATCAAACTGAAACGTCTCAGGAAACTCCGCATTATTTTTAGCCATGTTAAATCCCCATATACCAAAAGAAGGGAGCGTAGTTTTATAACTTAACGTATGTTCAAATACTGAACCAAGCGTTTCTTCGATGCACCAAAAGACATGTCGCGTAAAAAATGGCGAAGAGCTTTGCGTAATAATAACGGCCCCAGGATTCATACGACGTTTAATCATGGTATAAAATTCACGAGAGTAGAGCTTATTGATCGCCTCATTGTGTGGGTCCGGCATGTCAATTATGACCCGGTCGTATTTTACTCCCGCTTTATTAATGAAACTAAAGGCATCCTCGTTATAGGCAACCAACTTAGCAGATGACATACTTTTTTGATTAAGTCGCGTCAAAATGGGTAGTTCTTTACCAATACGTGTCATTTCTGGGTCAATATCCACGAGGTGAATATTTTTCACTTCATCATGTTTTAAAACTTCTCGCGCAGCCAACCCATCCCCACCTCCAAGTATCAGAATATTTTCCTTCGGTCCTGGCACCGCCATGGCTGGATGTACTAGATATTCATGATAGCGATACTCGTCCCGCGTAGAAAACTGAATATGTCCATCGATATAAAGCCGTTGTTCACGCGTAGTCGTCGATCGAGTCACTACAATTTTTTGGTAAGGCGTCTGATTAGAATAAATCACTTGATCAAAGTACAAATGCTTCTCAGCAAAACGTGATATATAGGTGCCGTAGAACATACAGGTAATCAACAATGTCAGTATGAGCAGACATACCCCTAACATTTGCTTAAAGTGAGCCAAGTAATTTCTGAATACAAATACATTAACAATTGCGATAAAGATATTGATCAAACCAATAGCAAATGAAGACTGCACCAGACCTAAAGAAGGTAACAACAACAGAGGAAAAGCCACAGAACCAATCAACGCCCCAACATAATCCAATGACATAACATTCGCAATAGAGTCTTTTGTGCTCGCCTTTTCTGAAAGCAGTGTCGTAAGAATTGGAATTTCCATTCCCACTAGAGCCCCTATCATCAAAATAAGGCTATACATAACAAGCTCATATAAAACGCGGACAAAAGGAAATGCCATAAACAATAAAATGCTAGAAACCCCCCCAATTAACGCAATGGCAATTTCGATCCAAATGAAATTACGGACATAATTATTATCAAAGTATTTTGACACCAATGAGCCAACACCCATGGCAAACATGAAAAACCCAATGGTAAATGAGAATTGATAAACGCTATTGCCCAACAGATAACTGGAGACCGTACCAATAATCAATTCATAAACAATGCCACAAAGCGCGACAACTAAAATAGAAAATAATAAAACACCCGCCTGTTTACCGGTAAGCGTTGACGGTGTAATCGACTGCGTGGAAGACATAGCTGTTTCTTTAGTGTTGAAATAGAGGGTCTATAATAACAAAGCCGGTTAAGATTCCATCTCAACCGGCGTAAGGACTAAAGCGAAAAAATTATTTACCTTTTGAATGGCTACCAGAACCAGCTCTAGCTCGTGCGGCTGCTTTTGCAGTAACAGGCTTTTTACCCGCCAAACTCTTAGAATTAACTCCAGCACCGCGCTGTCGATTCAACATACTGCCAATAAGAAGGCCTGTTAATATTCCGGAACCGCTAAAGTGGTGATCGTTAACGGCACCACTTTGACTCGATGCGATCACTCGTGAATTTTCACCATCAATTTCTATAATAAACAACCCCAACTCACCCTCGTCGGCTATTTTATTGGCATTTTTATCGTCAAAGGCATATACAGACGCATCATTCTGAGGACTGATGCCGATCTTGCCAGGATAAATCGCAGGCAAAGCATTGTTAAGATTAACGCCCAACTCTTCCGTAAAACCAACAAATGCCGCATCAGAATCGACCGATCCTTCCCCTTGGACCTTCATTTTATCTTCGTAGCGATAGATTGTATCAACAGTAACATCAAGAACAGCATTCAAATCAATGTCATCTTCCACATAATCTGACGTATTCGAATTACTATAAAAATAGAAGCCCGCTAGAACCGCCGCTATAATTCCGTACTTAGCAATATTACCCATAATATCTACCCTTTAGTCCTTTTGTTAATTTAACACCTCTAAATTTAAGGCATCAGTTATCAATTAAATCATAAGTGAAGTGGAATTCATGAACTCCCTCTTCATAATAATCCGACAACTGCCCACAATACTTAAACCCAGCAGATTGTAAAGGATTATGAATTAATGGCAAATTGGAGGGAAAGGTTAAGAATACCTTACGCCCCCCCCTATTCCTCGATTCATCAATACCAATCATTAAATCTTCAACTGTGAAGCTTCGTTTCCCAAAAAAACGCTTGTTTGGCATTACTTCCCAGCTAAAAGAATAAGCCCCGTCAGTCTCAGCTATTTCATGAATACCGTTAAACCGAATAATAGGCTTTTCCTCTATAACTTGAGTATCTTCATCTAGTGTTTCATCTCCAGTCTCACGTAATGAAAGACCAAGTATCATCTGATTCTCGTCCTTATCATAGAAATGCTTGTTAACCACTTCTTCCTCAAAACCCAGCGATTGGTAAACTTTTAAGGCTCTCTCGTAGATACTAACTTCACCTTCTTCCTTATAATCCGATACTTTCACAAAAATTTTTCTACAATCAATATCGCGAAGCTTATCCAATAGATTTATTAACATGCCTCGACCTAAACCACAACCTTGACTATCTCCATGTAAATAGGTCCATGATAACCAACAGGTATTATCAGTTCCTTCAACGGAGCGAAAGCCCGTTATCCCTATCACAACATCGTCTTTCTCTAGCACATACTGATTAGAAAAATCACCATCTGAAAAATCTGCAGCCGCTGATTCAGCGTCGTCTTCATCGTGGCTTTCAATGATTTCTATCACTTTGTGTAAATCACCTAAATACATAGGCCGTAATTGAGGCATAGCTTTATCCTAATACAATTAATAAGATCAGTGTTCATAATTTCTTTCTGGCCGGGCGCCCCAATTAGAACGCTGAACCTTGGCCGGTAGAATGAGTGTTGTGGAAAAGCATATTGTACGTTGCTGATTGTATTTTCCAACCGGACTTAGCTTTAACACAGTGATCCGTATAAGTACCAGACTGCTTCACTGACGCTCCAGTATCAGGGTCATGGGAAGAAAATTGAGATACCCAGTGGACTGTTGCACTATTTGGACCGGTAAATTCAATAATTGGATTAAGGGCTGTATGTAAGCCGATAGTTGAATTACTTTCCGCATAGCTGCGCATCATGCTTAGGAGTGCATCCCTAGACTCAAACTTTCCAACAGCACCATAATCTATACAAACATCGGGGGTGAAACACGCCTCTACCGCCACAAAGTCTCTCGTATCGATTGCGCGACAATATCGGTAGCGTAATTCACGAATTTCCTCACGGGCCAACAGCTCACTTACTGCATCATCAAAACATTTACTCATACTTGAATCTCATTGGTATTTACGCCCCGTCGGCTCGCGGCGTCTGATTATATTACATATAGTAATAAGCACAGTGGTTAATCCGTAAAGGAACCAACGACAGAATACCGCAAAAAACATCTTTATTAATCAAAATATACTAAACAGTATTGATTTAATTATGTTTTTTCATTCAAGTGCATATTTATTGGAAGCAGAAAAAGGCAATGGATATGGAAAACAAGATTGGCCCTATTGGATACATGTGTATTAAGGGGCAACCGGGGGTGCCCCTACTCCCCCATCCATCACCTTGATTACGCTTGTTACCTTTTCGTTACCTTCAGTTTGGTATCTTCATTTGCATACCTAACAACTGAAGGAATTCTCACATGCTTACCATCCAAAAACTCACGTTAACCGCCTGTATTTCGATAACACTATTCGGCTGTGTTAGTACCAGTGAACCTATTTCAGACCCTACCTCTGCACATAATAACTTGGCATTACTCAATGGTAAGATATACACCGTCAACAATCAGCAAGTTTGGGCCGAGGCAGTTGTCGTTAAAGATCAAGAGATTGTATTTGTTGGCGACAGCTCAAAAGCTAGTCGCTTCATCAACAACAAAACCCAACTCATTGATTTAAAAGGAAAGCTTGTACTTCCTGGCATTCACGACACCCATAATCACCCCCTTGAAGCGGGTTCAGATCGGGTAACCTGTATTTTAGACACCGACCAATCACTACCAGAAATAAGATCTATTGTTAAATCATGCGTCAGTCAATCCACCGATGAAGGCTGGTTATTAGGTTGGGGGCATTCCCTGGAAATCCTACTCGATAGCGTGCAAACACCTCGTGAAGTATTGGATGCAATGAATAGCTCACAACCTATAGCAATCATGGAAGCGACATCCCACTCTGTTTGGGTTAACAGTAAGGCCCTGGAGATCGCCGGCATTGATGCTTCGACAGTACAACCCACCGGAGGCATAATTATGAAGGATGCTAAGGGGCAGCCAAACGGCATTCTATTAGATGCTGCTGGAGACTTGGTATTCGACCTTGCTTACACACCCACACCAGAGCTGATGCAATCAAACTTCGAAGGTCTACTTTACGGTTTAGAACAAGTTGCCCAAAATGGTATTACATCAGTGGTTGATGCGCGAGTTTACTGGAAACGTGGTTATCTAGATGTATGGCAACGTGCAGCTGATGAAAAACGTCTGACCGCACGTACGGCGCTGAGCCTATGGGCTTACCCTTCAGCGGACGATACAGAGCAACTTGCCAAGCTTAAAACGATGTATAGCAACGATCCTGATAGTCTATTGCGAACCAATCAAATCAAGTTTTATAGTGACGGCATTATCCATAATACAACAGCAGCATTACTAGAACCTTATCTAGAAAATATTGAAGAAGTGGGGTCTTATGGATTGAACTACTTTGACAAAAACCGACTGGCCCTTTACACCACAGAATTAGAAAAAGTGGGATTCGATATGCATATCCATGCTATCGGCGACCGCGGTGTTCAGGAATCATTGGATGCTATTGAAATAGCACAACAAACTAATGGCAAAAGCTCCTCTCGGCACCGCCTCACTCATGTAGAAATGGTTTCTGATGCTGATAAACCGCGTTTTGCAGAATTGGGTGCTATCGCTGATTTTCAATTAGCGGGTGATTTCACAAAACCAGAAAATGCGAGCTGGATGGAGCCTCTAATCGGTAACCGAGCCTATCAGATGCTACCGGTGAAGGACATCTACGAAACAGGTGCAACCGTCACCCTCAGTAGTGATTGGGATGTCAGTTCACTCTCACCTTTTGTTGGCATGCAAAACGCGCTAACCCGAGGGGACCAGAGCTTACCCAATCTTGATGCTGTTATTAAGGCCTATACCATTAACGGTGCTTATACGATGCGCCAAGAACAGCGAACCGGGTCAATCGAAGTTGGTAAATTCGGTGATCTCGTCATTGTCGATCAGAATATTTTTGAAGTTGATGTAAATAGCATCGGCAAAACAAAAGTCCTGATGACAATTCTTGGTGGCAATATTGTTTATAATAGTGGTGCACTTTAAGGCCCCAAGGTCGGGCGGCCCCATATGATAGCCAGCCAATGTGCTGGCTATATCGTTCTAGCCGTTGAAAACTCTACTATATTGTTATGGAGACTATTAGAAAACACGGTTAATCGTAAGGTGCAAGAAATAGCATGATGATATTGTTCGTTGAAGATGACCAATCGCTTGCCGAACTAGTTATTGAATATTTGGAAATTGAAGGTATCGAATGTGACCACACATTTAACGGTCTACACGCCATAGAATTAAGCCAAAAAAACACCTATGACGCCTTTGTTCTCGATATCAACCTACCGGGTTGTGATGGACTACAGGTCTGTGAATCACTTAGAGAAAACGGCATATCCACACCCTGCATCATGCTTACTGCAAGAAACACACTGGATGATAAGTTAACGGCGTTTCGCGCAGGTACGAACGATTACCTGGTTAAACCATTTGCTATGGCTGAGCTCGTCGCTAGATTACATGTACTAACACAATCGCAACAACACGCAAAAACACTAAAGGTCGCTGATATGGAATTGCACCTTGAAGAACGTTATGCACAACGTGGCGACAATAGGATACAACCCGGCCCTGAGGACTGGCGCACCCTGGTTTATCTCGCGAGGAAAAGCCCCAAGGTTGTTAATCGGATTGAACTAGAAGATTACCTCTGGCCAGAAGGTGCGCCCTCATCAGATGCACTCAAAATGGTTGTTTATCGGCTACGAAAAGCGATCGACAAAAAAGGAGCAGAACCCTTGCTGCAAACCATTAGAGGCGTTGGTGTGGCGTTGAGGTCTCAGACATGAATTTATCCAACACAACGACACTCCAACAATACCTGCGAAACCGGTTAATTCTCCTTGGTATATTAATCACCTTGATTTATGGTTACGCAATGTCTTCGCTCTACTCTCAGGGCTTAGACGATGCCTCAGAATTCTATTTATATCAAGATGCTGAATCAGCAGAAGCATTAATCAATCAAGGGCTAACTTTACCTGTAAATACGTTGAGTAGAAAATTCTTTATCGGCCTGGACTCACTTCCTGAAAAATACCAAAATACAATAAACACGTCCAATATTCAGTCGGGGGTTTCACATACAGAATCGGGGAATAAATTCGATTACATCCTGTCATACCCACTGACGGAAGCAAACTCCCATAACAAAAAGAACATTCTATTTGTGGTCCATACGTTCGATTTAGAAGAAGATAAATCAGTACCAGGGATTTCCACACTAGAAACGACACTGATTGTATCCGCTGTTGCTCTGGTTTTTATTTTATTAACCGCCTCACTTATTTACCGCTCTATCAGCCGCGCTGTGAACACGCTGTATGAATGGGGCAATAACGTCGGGAAGAGTAGCTCAGCCGTAAAGGCTAATCACCTCCCCCTAGAAGCATTACGATTTAACGAGTTCCAGAGCGTTGGGAGAATATTACACGATACCATCAACCAGATCATTTCGAGTGCCGAACGCGAAACATCGTTTGTTCGTTGTTTAAGTCACGAGCTAAGAACACCCATGGCAGTGACTAGTGCAGCCTTGGATATATTAGATAAAAAGGAACTTAATTCACATACACAAACAAAAATCAAAAAAATCCGTGATGCAAATAAAAAAATGATTTCAATATCAGACACCTTGTTGAATATCTGGCAGGAGCAGGAAACAGAGAACAACCATCCCTCAGAAGAAGTAAATATTTTTGATCTAGTAAACGAGATAATTCAAGAAAACCTATATGTAGCTGCCAATCTCGACATAAATGTCATCAACAACATCACACCATCGCTTGTAATTACGCTAGCAAAGCATCCTTTCTCAATCATTTTAGTAAACCTGGTTAAAAACGCTTTACAGTACACCCACACAGGTTTTATCAGAATAGAGATCGAAGAAGGAAAACTAGTAGTAACAAATAGCTACTCACCGCACAGCGTCAATCAGCATACCGCCCGCTCTGAATATGGATTTGGTCTCGGTTTATTTATCGCGGAAACCGTAGCAGATCGACAATCGTGGCGGTTAGATTGCAGCCAAAAACATGCTGAATTTCGTTCAGTACTTATTTACCATCAAAGGGCTATTTAAAGCTCTAATGTAAGAAAGAAACTTAATCAATCCTCAGAAATAGACTCAAACTCTTTCTTCTTAGACTCAAACCATTTCTGCATATCTTCCGGAGACTGCATTAACTCACCCATTTTCTGCATCGCTTCTAAGTGCGCTGAATCTTGCTCTTGATGCATTTTCATTCCATGTTGTTTACTAAGATCTGACATTTCTTCAAATGTATTTGCATGAAATTCTAAATCACATGCGCCACCTAATTGCTTACAATTCATCGTTTTCATTTCTGTCTCCTTATAAAATTACGAATGCATAGCTCAAATTTTATGCTGTGATCTAGAAGAAGGTCTTACAAACCCGAATTCCAGTACTTATAACGCCCTAACAAGCTAACAATGCAGTTATAGCATACTTTTCCCCGTAAGAAACTCCGTTATTGCTGCTGTGATCCGATCAGTTTGTTCTGTCCACATCCAATGATCATTGCCTTCAAGTTGCATGAGCTCGGAACCCTGTATCCTATGATGCATACTCAATGCGACTGAAAAATGCACTACCTTATCTGCCGTTTTTTGGATAATTAACGTCGGAGTAGATATTTTCCCCAATAGATGTGACACGTCCGATGCTTTTATAGATTCCAAAATTTTTGATATTTCACTAGGGGATGATGACAACCTCATACACCTCGCCTACCATTGAACATCATCGTTATATTTAGCCCTTGTCGGAGCGAATTGAGAAATACTGGAGCCGTCTCCCCAATGCGAGACCAACGTGTTTTTCCATAATTCAAACTGTTCGATGGTGAGTGCTGCCTGCCAATTTTCACTTTTTACCCATATCGGAGATGAGCCATATAAAATCAAACTGTCGACCAGATCTGGAAAGGATGTCGCAAATTGTATGGCCGCTGGGCCACCTTCAGATATGCCCAGCACCGATACCGATGAACACCCTGTTTCATCAACTAGAGCACTAATGTCTGCTACTAATTCTGAAGTAGTAGCAGGTTTAGGCAGGCGATCCGACATACCTGACCCTCTGCGATCAAACAGAATCAGCCTCGCATTCTTGGATAATCGCTCCAAAAAAGCGCTGAGCAAGCCATTCTCCCAATAAGTTTCAATGTGAGACATAAAACCACTTACAATAATCAGGTTTTTTGGTCCTTGTCCAAATATTTGGTAGGCGATGTATATGCCATCTCGATTTAGATATTGAGTTTTTGGAATAACAACATTGATTTTCGGATTTTCAGGTTCAATCTCTGCACGCCGAAACTGTCCTTTTTTAATCTGATCTATCTTTTGTAAAAGGTCATTTCCCGGCTGCATATCTAACTCCTGAAGCAACTTGGTGGAATAAGTAGCAAACTCGCTAAGCGCTCGCTGGCTATCTCCAGCGAGGCAATGCAAATCGATTAGATACTCGTAAATATGTTCATCAAATTCATCAATAACCTTCCATTTTTCGAGCAGTAAGTGGGCTTGCTCAGTTTTATGCTCAAGTAGACTTTGCGTAATACATTCGTTAAGTAGCTTACAAATTTTTCGTTTCGTCGACTCTCTAACTGTATAAAGCCAGTTATCAAAAAACTCCAAGTCATCAACGTTTATACCTTCAAGAAAAGTGCCCTTAATGTCAGTAAGCAGCGCTAGAAGAACATCTATTTCCTGAGATGACTTTTTTTTATGTCCGCAGGGGAAAGCATCTTGTAAGTGCCAGAAGTCACATAAAAGGTCATTTGAAGAAATAATACCAACACTCTGTCTATCTACTGAGATGGCGCTAATTGGTATTAGCTGCTTAATCTCGTAGATGGCTTGGCGCAGATACTTCAATCCTGCTGGCAATTCTATATCCGGCCAGAATATAGCCGACAATTGATTACGATTAAAACGTCTTTGTTCTACGATTAAATAGGCCAAAAGCAATAAGCTTTTCTTCCGTTTCCAGGTATGTTTACCCCTCTTACTCTCAATTACTACGGCCCCAAAGAGTTTTATATGGGTGCTGCTATCGCTGTCGTATTTCATAAAGGCCATATCTCAATACGGAATTCAGAGTTTCTATTAGGCATTGCTTATCTGTCAAAGGGGCTACGCGACATTAAGTTTTTCTGAAGCTCATTTGTCCCACCGGCCCAAAGGGATAAAAGCCCCTCTCTCAACCATCGCTCAACTGGGTAAGCCTTTAGATACGCTCTTCCTCCCATCACATTCATTGCTGTCATTGAAACCTCCTGCTGCATTTGTGCCGCAAATACTTTTGCAGCACAAACGGCATTCGTTGCATTGGTGCCGCTAGCCAAGGCTGAAATTGCTTGACCCACTAAAGCATCTGCAGCACGTACCTTAATTGCAATGTCAACAATCTGATGTCGGATATTACTAAGTTCATAAAGAGGTTTGCCATCAACTATTCTATCGTTAGAATATTCGTATAAGTACTCACCAATACGCTTGCATAAACCAACACAACACGCTGCTACGAGAACTCGCTCTATACCACCCGCCATAGACATTGCAGCCCACGCGCCATTAACTTTTCCAATGATTCTATCTGATGGAGCTCGGCAACCGGTAAACCTAATGTGGCAGCTAGCATAACCGTTAGCAGACATCTTCGGAGTTGGGGTGATTTCCATACCTTTCGAACGGGTCGAAACCAATAGCATAGAGGAGCCATTTTTCGTAGCAACGTCAGGGTTTGTTTTTACAACAACTAAAATGGCATCCGCCAGCATAGCGCCAGTCACCAAGTACTTTTCGCCATCAATAACCCACTCGTCACCATCGAGTGTTGCACTAGCTTGAATGTTATTGACGTCGGTTCCCGCTTGCGGTTCTGTTAGCGAAAAGGCAGCCAATTTTTTGCCCTCAATAATGCCTTGTGCAAACTGCTTGGCTTCAGCATTACCAAAGGCCCCCAGGATCATTGCACATGCCGAGTTTACGCAGATCATGTTGCCCAGCACCCCAGAATAGGCATTGGCGACTTTACATACTTCAGCTAAGTGGAAAAAGTACTGCTTATCTTCAGCGATGTTGGCGTAATTCATCCACCCTTTTTGACATATCTCCTGATACAGTGGGAGTGGTGAACACTCCCCGGAGTCCAACAATCCAGCGGTTTCCTGTGAAACAACTTCGTCGCACCATTCGTTAATTTCGTTACTAAGCTCAGTATACATTAGACGTTCCTTATACAAAGTGAGAGACCTATGTAAAACCTATAGTTAGGTTGTTTAGGAAAGTATGCCTCACGTTCGTCTCACAACCGTCTCACACTGGTTAAACGTTCTAATTGCTGGGGTCGTGACCTAGAGAGAACTGAAAAATATTTATTACCACTTCATACATTTTTGCATAGAGTTACCTATATCAACCAGGAACAGATATAGAGTCTACTCCACTGTAATTCCTTCCCTTGTAATAGCTTTGGAATACGAACCATGCCGCTCACTTCGTCCTTAACACCCTCTTTCTTTGTCATTCGTATTGAGACTACCCCAGTGTCACTTTGAGTAATGGTGGAATATACGACTAATTCACGATCTTTCATAAATGGATATGGAATCTCATTAACCAAGTACCTGATGCTTTCCGTTTTTGATATTTGGTCAATGATAGTTACGCTTTTTGTTGAATACATCCATTCGTGCATCCTGTCGGTATCTTGCAACATTGAAACCAGCGTTTGCCACTCCCTAATCATTGAAACTTTGTAAGTTCGGACAAGGTACCTAAACGCCTACATAAGTAATTCTACTTAGCGCCCCCTGCTGCATTAACAGAAATATCAGGAAGCCGTCGCAATTGACCAGTAAACAATTCTGGAAGCCCTTTATAGCCATTACTAAAATGAACCGCTATTGCCGCACCAAAATACCCCTCAGCCGGCAACGAATGTATTTTATACCCTGCATTTGGAAGTTGCCCTGGAAAACGCTCAGGTAAATCAATAACACCCGCCTCGTCGTTATAGAAGAAAGATATCTCATGTTTTTGTTCTCCGCTGTAATTAAAAAAAGCAGCAAAGTCCAAGTTACGCTTCGTTGTAGCCCATATCCAATTCTTATCAATGGATACGCCATTACTCATATGCTGTTTCTCAATTTCATCCACCATTCCATCAGTAATGGCAGGCTCCACAGGACCAGAAGCAGTTCGTATTTCAGTACCATAGAGGGCATTACCTTCAAGGGTAAGGTGTACGCTAGGGTCCGCGAGTACTTTTCGACGTGCACTCGGAATATTGGCACGAACATCGTAAAGCAGTGAATTGGGGGAATGGTGCAACTGTATGCTCATACGCATAAAAGGCACTTTAAAAAACCATACAACTAATTCCAACTGTGTCGTTGACCTGACAGGACCAAAATGCTCACCCTTAGGTGTCGCAATCATATCTTCATTATTTAATTTGATTTTCGCTAACGTAGTGATCACACCTGTTTGCAAACGAATTTTGAACGCATCAAAGGGGTTTTCCTCGCCCTCATAATTTACTATAGAAAAATCATCCCAATTAATATGATTGTCTTTATTATAAGTGATTGAATAGAAGTCTGTTTCCACAAGCGCTTCTTCAATACTATAACGAATATATTGTTCCTCCGAACGAAGCCTAGAGCCTTTCACGATATAGGCATAACGTTTTCCTCCTGTACTATTGGTTAAGACTATTTCATGAACAATTGCACCATCATACTTGTGCCGGGGTTCTCGTCGAGAACCCGCATCTTTGTAAATAAACAATAACTTGTCTTCTGGATCAAACACCCCTACTGAACCTGCAATGGGAACGTCCCAGCCCTCAAAATAAACGGCTCCACCTATATTATATTCATCTATCTGAAAAGGTATGGGCTCCATCTCATCATCAACAATTGCGGCTAGAGAAAACAGCTCTATTGGCTGACTAACGGCTCCCGATATATCAGAACCATCAATCATTATGGTTTTGAATGCATCAATCGCATTAAGAGGGGTATTTGCGAAAGCAGATGGGTTAAAAACGATAAAAAGAAGCAAGAAGAGATGCTTACGCCAGACCAAAGTTACGTTATCCATAGGTTTACCCAATTGTTATTATTTTAAGTATCATTCCCAAGCAACGTAATATCGCGGCCTATCTGAACAATATTCTTACACTTGCAGTATAGAGTAAATACTTAATTGTATAAGCGTACGAAAAACACAAAAATACTACTATACCTTTCATTTAAAAGAGCCCGCAGTGATTTTTTAGAAGCCGATTTTTTGAAATTTTATCGTATGCTTATTTCGAGCGCAGGAAAAACCCACTAAATGTCCAGAATGTAAATAACTGGCCATTTAGATAGTCAAAAACATACGCTAATTTCTCGCCATAAGGCGGTAGCAACAGCGTGTTATATGTTTATTAAAACGCGTCATCTTCACTATAAACTCGAACCACAAGCTCACCATTAACACTTTGACAAACCAAGAAAACTATTGGTTTACAACATACTTGGCAATCTTCAATATACTGCTGATCCAATTCAGCTGAATCAATTAGAACGTCAATTGTCTCACCGCAGTATGGACACCCTATAGATTTCTCAGTTAATAAATTCAATTTCTACTGCACCCCAAGCTTGTCGAGTTAATCGGCTGGTAAAGGTTATCGGATCGAAGCCTTGAAAAAGGCTTACGCAGAAAGTATGCGGTCTTGGCAAAAACAGAACAAAGGCCCTGCATAGTGCAAGGCTTTTGTGTTGGGCGTAAATCTGCATCCCTTTTCTAATCCAGTGTGCTAATGGGGATCGATATTATTGGCAAAATAAGCTTGTCTGTACGGATGTGTGCTTTACTTCGCTCGGCTTTAACGACGACCTTTGTGGCATTGTCTCGCACGTAAAAATAGAGTTCACTAACCCCGTGATACATATTCAGGGCAACAATATCTATACGGCCTATTTCATTACTTTCTGTTGTGACTGTTGGTACCGGTAGGCTAAAGCCTAAACTATCTTGATCGGTAGCCAACGACGTGAAGAACACATCAATGACTTTCTCTGCACCCTTCTCACTGTCTGCCCAAATGACTTGATGGCGCTTATCAATTTCTGCTTTCATCCTAGCACTGGCATAGGTGTGGATAGGGTCTTCACGAATAAAATGTGTATTCATCCAAACCTTTGCATTCTGTAACTCCGAAAGTGGACTTTCAGGTAACTCACCAATCAATTGGTCAACACTCAGAGTTACCAGTCGCTGGGCTGTGGACCCATTGAGTTTATCAACTACCTGTCGTGTACTGCAGGCTGTAAGACTAAGTAGGAGAATCATGCAAACGAACGTCGTGGTTTTTTTCATTAATTGTTCCTGATTTTTTATTGGTGTATTTCTATTCTACTTCCTCAATTTACAACACATGTCAGTTCTTCTCATCTTCTTTTCAATCTTATGCTAATTCTGATAGAATCCTGATCAAATTAGAAGTTGTTAGATAGGGATATCGATTAACTAATTACATAGCTAACTTACCAGTCAAGCTATTGCCTTCCTTTGGTAATACCCCCGTATCCCCTACTGTTGCCTGCAGGCAATGCTATTCAGCTATTAAAAACGACACCACATCAGCACAGGTAGTTTTGCACCATGTTTATTGGAATAGACCTAGGAACCACTAATTCGGCCATTGCTAGCTTTGACGGGAAAAATGTAACCATCACCCCAAATAGCAAAGGCGAAAATATAACCCCTTCAGTTGTTCGGTTTACCCAAAACAAGATTGTGGTTGGAAGCAAGGCTAAAAAGCACCTACTGAGCGACCCGCAAAACACGCACAAAGAATTCAAACGGCTTATGGGTACCAAGGTTACGTTGCAGTCGGTAAGCAATGAAGCGCTGCGTAGTCCCGAAGCGCTTTCTGCCGAGGTGCTAAAGGCGCTCTCAGGCGATTTTTTGAATCAGAAAGGCATAGAGCCTAAACAGGTTGTTATTACGGTACCGGCTCTCTTTGAGCTACCACAAAGTAACGCAACCGTAGAGGCAGGCAGAATTGCAGGATTCGATAAAGTCGAACTTATACCTGAGCCAGTTGCCTCAGCCCTAGCCGCAGGATGGGCTGCTGAAGAAGATAGTCGCCCATGGTTAGTCTATGACCTGGGTGGTGGCACGTTCGACATATCGCTACTTGAAAGTCGGGACGGCCTGCTAAGGGTTGTCGGGCACGAAGGCGATAATTTTCTCGGTGGAAGAGATATCGATCGGCTTATTGTCGACTGGATCAAAACGTTTATTCATAACGAACACAACACTTTGATAACCGAAGAAAACACTGATCACCAAAAAGCCCTAGAACATCTGTATATAGAAGCAGAACTGGCAAAGATTCGTTTATCAACGATACCCACAACAACGATAGAACTAGATTTCGACATTGACGGAAAAGATATCGAATTGGATATACCTTTCTCACGAGAGAAACTGGAACAACTCTGCGAACCCGTGATCGAGCGCTCCCTTGTAATTTGTGAAGACCTTTTACGCAGCAACGGATTAAACACGGAAAACGTTGGGAAAGTCGTGATGGTTGGCGGGCCCGCAAACATGCCCGTAGTTCGAACTATGGTAGAGACAAGGATTACCCAATTAGCTGACGGTGATCTGGATCCAATGACACTTGTCGCTAAAGGCGCAGCCCTCTACGCGGCCACCATCGGTTTGGATAACAAACAAACTGACATCAGCCCAACAGAAAAACAGGTAGACGCAGAACTGTGGTTACAATACCCGTCAGTATCCTCAGATCTTAATCCAGACTTAATGGGGCGTCTTGTCACAAGTAAGAAACAAAAACCAACAACCATTAAACTGGTTCGCAGCGATGGTTTGTGGGAGAGCGAAGCAACCCAAATATATGACAATGGCAGCTTCATGCTGAATTTCGAATTACTCCCCTCAAGATCAAATCGTTTTGACATTCTTCTCAGCGACACCAATGGGGAAAGCATCAGCTCAACACCCAGTATTCTAAAGGTTGTACATGGCCTTACCTTATCCGATCCGCCGTTATCACGCTCGATAGGCCTGTCGTTAGCTGACGGCAGCGTAAAACGCTTTATTGAACGCGGCACACCCCTGCCAGCAAAACGAACCTTTGTGCAACATACAACAGAAACCATAATCCCCAACACAGATCAGAAGATTAATATTCCCATTATTCAGGGTGAAAGAGACACCGCACGCTTCTGCAGAAAGGTTGGGCACCTGGTAATCGAATCAAATCAGCTCAAAAAACCACTCCATGCAGGCTCTGAAATTGAAGTGTCTATCGAGATAGATCGAGGCGCCAACCTAACGGCAAAGGCACTAATAAAAAGCCAGGACAAAGTAATTGAAGGCGTCGCCGACCTCATCATGATTAGCGCCACACCCGAATCATTAAAAGCAAACCATCAACAACTTCAACAAACATTAATACGATTACAACAAGAAGCATTCAGAGAAAAAGACGAAGAATCTATATGTGCACTCGATAAGATATTGGTTCGATTCCAAAGCATTTCTACTGATATAGCCCGGTGCAACAATGATGAGGACGCGTGTTTACGCGCCCAAAGAAACCTGCTGGATATTGAAGCAGACTTAGAAAACATAACGGCCAGAGGACAACTAGAAGAACTACTCGAATCCTGTAGAGACACCTATATGGACGCTCAACATTCCGTCTACACATGGGGTAATGATGTAGAAAAAAACATGTTAGCTGAATGCTCTGCCCGCCTACAACAAGCGTTTGATACTAAGCGAAATACCGAACTAGAACGATTAATAGAACAGATGAATAAGATTCGTCATTCTGCCTATAGGAAAAGCGACGATTTTTGGCAAGACTATTTTGAACATTATGTGTCCCGTATACATGAAGCAAAGAACCTAAAAGAAGCTAACCGATTAGCTGATGAAGGTAGAAAACTTATCGCATCAAATAATAAGGCAGGTCTCTCCTCAATAGTGAATCAACTACATTCGATTTTACCCGAAGACAGAGTAAGCAGAGAGTTCAATCATGAATCCGGCATCCACTAACAGTCACCCCACGATGCTCGCGTGGCCATTTTGGATACTACAGCTCACTCCTGTGGCATCCAATAAAGATATCGAGAAAGCGTTTAATCGAATTTTAGCAGAGATAACAATGGAGATACCGGGGGCAGAGGTTTACCCGACGCCAAAAGGAGACCAAACAAGAGATGAGTTCTCACTACGCGAGGCAAGAAACCTACTGCAAACGCCAGAGAAGCGAGCGCTTGCAGAGATTTGGTACATTGCTCCTCAGCAAGCAACGCCCGAAAAAGATTCTGCGATTGAAACGCCAGATCTAGACTGGAAACAACTGTTAGGTGTTATGAAATGAGCGTATTTTTTGGCATCTTGCTAATCTATTTGATCATACTCCTCGTTAAAGCGGCTATCCGTATTACCATACGCCTCGTCAATGCACTAATCGGCAATAGTGGCAGCACACAAAAACCCATCAGCACCCCCTTGAGGATATTCTTAATTGTTATGCTGGGATTTAGTGTTGCTCTAACAATAATGTCACTTAACATTGAGGACGCGGGCTATAGCACTCTTGTTCTGATTCCTATAGCGGTTTTTTACTTTCCATCCGTATTTGCGAAATTCAGCATCCACCTAGGTCTAGTAAATGTAAGCTATTACCTAGGAAAAATAGCATTATTTCGCCACCATAAAGATACATTAGGCGGTGCTATCTTTTTCGGGTGGCTTGCCTCTAATAACCACTCGGGCGAAGCCCATGCAAACCACATCAACTGGTTAGAGAAAAAGCTATGGCACTCCAGAGAGCCGTTGGGGTCTGGCTCTATCGTAATGCATGTTTTGCTAAAACAAGAAATAGCCGATGACGCAGACATTTATAATTTATTAAAGCACCTTCGGTACATCAACCCTAATCGTCTGCCAGGCGACATCGCCCGTTATGCATCTCGCGTGATGCTTGCAAAGGACCTAGCAACCAATGACTGGAAAGTTATACATCCTACTCTAAAGCAATGGGCTCCCCTCGGATACAACCCTCTAGTAAAGTGGCTTAGCAATCATCACTGTAAGCACATTGAGAAAAAAAAGACGCCATATATATGGGTAGACTACATACTAGCAGGCGCCCCTCGCTGGGGAACGCACCTACCCAAGTTACAGCAGGTAGCCCTCCCTCCTAGTCTGAAAAATAAAACACACGCAACATTAAACGCTATTGTGCAAGCTGAGTGGTGGGCAGACAATCAAGAAGAATTTAACTACCAAGTACTGGATAGACAATGGAAACTCTTACTTGATAGTGAAGCATTTCATTCTACGACACAGAAAAGAATAGAATCACTCGGCTGCTTCGACACAGAAGGTGCTTACAAGGATATATTGAACTCAATTGAAGATCAGCAATCCATCAGAGATACTGATCTCAATTTTGAAAACACCGCCAACTATCAAATCAGAGAAGGGCAAATAAAACGATTACAAATTATTGCCCGATCCATCAACAACAGACAGCATGTCGAAAATCCAATGGCAGCCCCACATGAACTCGAAGAGTGGTTATCTGTCGCACAACTTTTAAAACAATTAGGTACCGACGAACACACAAAATCCCAAGCCTATCATATTATCCAAGAAGCTTGCTGGAATTGGATTGTCGATTTGTACAAAATCCGAGAAGAGAAAACCCTAGTCTACTTAATATCAAAGAGCCTTTACCCTTATGCGAAGAGATACGGAGAAGAAAAGTTTGCACAAATGTTATACGGTATTTATCAGGGGCATTATGAATAGAACGATAATTCTAACTATTTTCCCCTTTCGTTTCCCTGCGTGCATATCAAGCGCCATTCATCCAAATACGTAGCTCCCACTTGAGATCTCCACGTTTCGTGGCCACTTATATTTATTGCAAGAGCTTCAGCGCCCAATGAAATAGAAAGCAACAATATGACTATTTTTAGTTTATTCATATTTAGTATATGGGCCTAAGAGAGCTAACAGTGTATCCTATAAAATCTCAAGCATACAATATCCTTAAGCATTTCCAACGCCTCACATATCACCAAAATCATTCATGGAGTCGATTTTTTGAAATCTCATCGTATACTTATTTCGGGTGCAGGTATAGCAGGACTAGCCTTAGCACGTTGTTTGCAACAACTCGGAATTGAACACGTTATAATCGAAAAGAACAATCAATCGAACCCTAGCAGTTCAGGTATTGCTTTACCGTTTAATGCACTGCAGGCCCTTCGAAAAATGGGTTTAGCCGAAAAGATATTGGAATCTGCTCATCAAGTTAACGAAATCATTTACGCGAAGAAAAACGGCCGAATAATTAGTCGTGCAAGCCTACTTGAAGCGCCTCTAAACCAAGACAAATTCGTTGCTATGAGAAGAAGTAAGCTCCATCAAATTCTATTAGATGGTATCGAATCACACATTCATTTTGGCACAACGATTCAAAGCGCCCATTCCAATGATGAAGGAGTCGACATCACCTGTTCAAACGCAACACTAAGCGGACAATACGATGCCGTGGTTTCCGCCGAAGGTATTCATTCAACGTTGCGCGACCAGTGCTTTCCAAATGAAAACAGCCTGTTAGATCACAATATATCCAACTGGCGCTTCGTAATAGAGTCCCCAAATCATGGATTACAACCGACCTACATGCTAGCTCAAACAGAGCTATTTTTAACCTATCCAATTGACACTAATTCTCTCTATTGCTACGCCCATGTTTATGATGACACTGAAAAATTCAAAAATGGATCCCCTCAAGCGCATTTACGCAACCTGTTTGGCGATTTCGGTGGAAAGGTAAGCAGCATCCTAGACCGCCTTGGAGATCAACCCGTCATTTGCAGTCGGTTACGATCGGTTCGCAATCCTTGTTACGCTAAGGGCCGCATCGTTTTTGTGGGTGATGCTGGCAGTGCTTGCTCTCCCCTTCTGCAACAAGGAGCTGCTTCCGCCTTCGAAGATGCGCTTTGTTTTGCTGAGCAATGCCATAAACATGACATGGATACAGCCATTCTTGGGTATCAAAAAATTCGTGCTCCACGGGTTGAATGGGTCGTCAAAACGTCGGACGATCCCATCAAGAAAATGAAGATGATGGCTAACCCCGTAGGTGCCTCCATTCGAAACATGATGATTCGAAGGAAAGGCCCACTAAATGTCCAGGGGTGGAAACAATTGGCCATCGATTAGTCAAAGCATGTTATGGGTTGGTAACTAAGATGGGGAACGTTGAAAACTGATGAGATACTATGTGTTTTTTATGCGTGTTTATAAAAATAGTAGAAATAATTTCTTTGCCATCTTTACTCCATGCACTGTGGTCGTGACCGTTTAAGGTGACGCTAATTTGATTAACCCCTTCATTAATATGCTTACCTGGAATATGTACATCCTTCCCGTACACTCTCTGTATTTTTGTACCATTAATATACAAGTGACCATGCCCCTCAACTATATTGTTAGGGGGATTACCTTCTTGTCTAGGAGATTCTAGTTGAAAATTATTGATTTGCAGGTGCAGGTTAAACCCAGACATAGCATCCTCATTAATGGAAATTTTTAACTGAGGTGTTAAGGCGGTATGGGGCAATTTTTTTGGTGAATGGTTATGCTGCATGCCTTCAGGCATGTCCATTTTAGCGTAGACCAGAGACGGCAAAAAAATCATGCCAAAAACCAAACTACTTATTTTGAAAGTGTGCGTTAACTTCATGGATCCTACCCGCATTATTATTGCTAAGTAATTGAGCAATTGATGAATAGGTTGGCTGTGTACAATGTGTTGCACACAGCCAACAGAGATAGCTATCGATTATATTACTGGGATACAAACACCTATTTCAGGTTCCTGGTCGGCTTCACATAGAGGTAGATCAGGGAGCTCTCCACCACCGGGTACGCCACCATCAGGTGCTCCGCCAACAGTAGCCATATTTGAAACAATGCTGTTATCCTGAAGTTTGCCGTAAAAACGTGGCCCTATAGTGTAAGGGAAGGCTGGAGTTTGTACGCCATCATCATTTTGAGTAATAGTCACATGGTAGTGATAACCTAAATCGTCACCACTATCGTGGCCGTTGAATTGATCAAGATACTCGCTAGCTAAACTAGTTAGAGCTGAATCCCAATAGAAGTCTTCATAAAAGAAGCCTGTGCTGGCGATGAAGATGTTACCTGAGAGAGAGCGGTACTCATCTGTGGTAGTAGGGCCATCGGCGGATGCAACGACCCCTGCGGCCACATCAAACTCATCGACTAATACACAATCTCGTACGCCCACGGTACCGCAACCAGTAGTGGAACTGGCATCATCATAATCACGCATTGCCCAGCTGCTTTTGGCCAGCACGCCATTGCTATACCAAGGGCCATAAATGGCATAACCGTCAGCGGCATATCCATATATAGGTGAATGATCAGTGCCTTCGTCGTTAACCATTTTCCCCAAACAATCCGAGCTAAAGTGATGATGATAATCTCCATTAGCGGCATGACCACCACAAACATCGACATCGTATACTTCAGCCACAGGAGCCAGCGTTTGCCAGACCCCTTCATTGTTATAACTTTGTCCGTCACCCCACTGGTAAACAGAGGTTCCGTTTACCCAGTATCCCATGGCACCCAGACCGCTTTCCACATCATCTGTGGCGGGTTCTGGGCTATTCGGAAAATAACCCGTACGAGACAAGTTCTCAGGGCAAACCGGTCCAGGTGGCCAGTAACCTGCACCGCCTGTGGTTTCACAGTCGTTGTTACTGTTAAAACCAATGTCTTCACCAAATTCAAAAGCCACATCGGCTTCGGCAGTGGTGGCGCCAGATAAAAAGTCCGTGGCCGCTTTAGGACGCGCATTTAAGGTGTCAATTTCGTCCTGGCTAAGGGTGACTTGATAATTAGCAATACCGGTGGCGGAAACCACTGAATATTCAAGGTCCTCTACAGTTTCGGTCTCGACACTTTGCACATTTACACGTGAGCCCTGGTTAGTGCCGCTTTCATACAAATTCTCAGACACTTCATCTGTGGTGTTAATAATCCAGACGCTGCTGTCGGTAGTGGCGTCAGTACTCGTATCGGTTGTTGTGTCAGTACTCGTATCGGTTGAAGCATCCGTACTTGTGTCTGCAACAGTCTCTTCAGTGGTCTCAGTGCTGTCACTACTGCTGCTGCCACAACCCGTTAAGATCAAGGGTAAAACCAATAGCGGCGGTATAAGTATTTTCTTGAAGTTCATAAGGGTTTCTCTGACCGATAGTTGTTTTTTTAGTTTGAACACTTATCGTAAGTGAAGAATGTGCACCAAATGTGTTTTAAATATGAAGTTAAAAAAACAACCGACCTATTGAACTAGCAGACTTCGTTCTAACATTAAAAGTCTCTCAATATTGCGACAAACAGATTCCAGGTATACTATGTATACCCACTGACGTTTGTTTAATAAAACCTGAGGGCGTTGAAAGCATGATATTTTCTAGAGAAGAGAAGATAGCCCATATCAATAAATCACCAGATTCTGTCGCGATCCATGACAAAGAGAAATGGCTAAATATATTTAGCGAGTATGCCATCGTTGAGGATCCCGTCGGATCCAAACCCCATGTCACAGGCCTATACGACAAAAAGAGCAGCAAAAGCGGTAACGCAAATCTAGCGCGTTTTTACGAGACGTTTATTGCCCCAAACACTATCGTATTTGATATCAAGAACGACATAGTGTGCAAGAACCACGTGGTACGGGATCTAACGGTTAACATCGACATGCAAGGTCTGCCAATATCTGTGCCGATGCATTTACTGTATGAATTAGTTGAAGAAAAAGAGCAGCTAAAAATTCGCCGTTTAGCCGCCCATTGGGAATTAATGCCAATGATGAGCCTATTAATGTCTGAAGGGCTAACTGCATTACCTATTCTTACCTCTATGTCTGCTCGCATGATGAAACATCAAGGTTTATCTGGCGCAATAGGATTGACGTCCGGACTTGGTAAGCTTGGGAAATTTGGAAACCAAGGAAAAGAAACCGTAGAGAAATTTCTACAAGCCTTTAACGACAAGAATCAATCGTCATTAAGTCGCTTATTTTGTAATGATGCAGTTATACACATACCCTACGGTGAAATTAAGACAACTCCTTCAGAAATATTTACAAACATGTGTGGCACGCTATCCTTTTCAAAGTTGTTGTTAGCCGGCACTACTGTGACGACGTCTGTCACCTACAAAACTGATGCTGAGAGTAAAAGTGATAACAAGCAAGGCGTCGCTATTTTTGAATTTGATCGCAATAGCAAAAAGATACATCGCCTGACCTTTTATTACGAATGAGTATCAAGAATAATTACCAAGAATTGCTGCCACGAAACTTCTTTCACAAGAATAAAATAACAAGAGGATTAAAAAATGTCTCAGACCGACATAACAAAAACAGGTGAATTAGGGCATGTATTGGTCACCGGTGGCGCTGGTTTTGTAGGGCAAAATTTCGTTAAAACCCTATTGGATAGAGGCTGTAAAGTCCGGAGTTTGGACCTTGTTGAGAGCCCAATTAAACACAAAAACCTTAAGGTGCTGAAGGGGGATATCCGAGATGCTGTGCTTATTAGAAAAGCAGTTAAGGGGATAGATACTATTTTTCATACGGCTGCGGTCATTGAAATGAAAGGTGGCCCAGCCGCAACCAAAGAATACCGTGATTTTTCTTACAGTATAAATGTTGAAGCGACTAAGCAGCTGGTAATTCTGGCAAGGGCTTTGGGGGTTAAGCGTTTTGTGTATACCTCAAGTAATTCGGTAGTGCTTGCGGGTAAACCCTTACGTGGGGCAGATGAAACGGAGCCTTACACTGAAAGACGGCGTGATCTATATACTGAAACCAAAGTGGTTGCAGAGCAATGGGTTTTAGAGCAAAACGGAGTGGATCGTATGCTGACCTGTGCGATTCGCCCAAGCAGCATTTGGGGACCAGGCGACCAAACGATGTTCAAAAAAATATTTGAACAAATTCTTGCTGGTCGTATGCACAGCAAGGTTGGGTTTGGGTTTGAGAAACTGGATAACTCTTTTGTGCACAACCTGATTCAGGGGCAAATTAAAGCAGCGGAGCACTTGGTTGAAGGCGGTACCGCTCCGGGCCAAGCGTACTTTATTAATGATGATGAACCTATAAATGCATTTGTATTTTCTAAGCCTGTGTTTGAGGCCATCGGGGTTAAGATGCCACGGCTGACAGTGCCAGGGAAAATCGTTATGCGGTCTTTAGAAGCCTGGGAGTTTATGCACTTCAAATTTAACCTGCCTTCACCACCGTTAGCACCATCAGAGGTTGAGCGCGTATCTGTTGATAATTACTTTAGCGTGAATAAAGCTCGAACAGAACTTGGTTATGATCCTGAATATGACTCAAAACTCGGTATGGAAATGAGTATGCCATATTACAAAGAACTCTTTGCCACTATGAAACTGGAAAAAGAAGCGGCAGAAGCTTAGCACTATAGGCCTATGTTGAGGCTTGACCTGTCCATAGACACTTCCTGAGGGCTTTGTCCAAAGTATCGTTTAAATTCCCGGCTAAACTGTGTCGGGCTTTCATACCCTACTTTCGCCGCAGCCTGCTTCACTTTTATTCCTTTATCCATTAACAGTTCCCGCGCCCGATTAAGGCGCAGCTTTTTAACGTACTGAATAGGTGACGAGGCGGTGACTTGACGAAAGTTTCGGTGAAACGTGGACGGACTCATGCTCGCAATTCCCGCTAGCTGATCAATATCAAGGCTTTCGGCATAATTTTCATGTAAATATTTTAGTGCCCGCTCCAGCCTGGCTAAGTGTGTATTATGAGACACCAATGAAAACAAAGGGGCTGCCTGGGAGCCTTTTAATACATGGAAAAGAATTTCCCTTAATAACCCTTTTCCTAGAATGGCCGCCTGTAATGGTGAACGTAAGCACTGGGCCAATCGCTCCACAACACAAGACAACTCCTCGTTGCATTGGCTAACGAAAAGACCCTTGTTCTCTGCTTGCTTACCACGACAGTTGCCTTGGCAATGCTCATCAAAAAGGCGCACTAGCTCGTTAAGTTGACTCATATCAATATCGATTAATAACGCGAGTAGTGGTTTGCCCGGCTCTACCACCGTTTCACATTCCGCTGGCAAAGGCAGCGCTAACACCAGGTAGTTATCCGGGTTGTAATCGTAGGCTTGCTGATCCAAATATACGCGCTTACTCCCTTGAGCAATAATAATAATGCCCTGGCCGTAACACATTGGCGCTCTAGAGGATGTCTCGCTGGCCTTAAAAACCCCTACGCCATCTAGATCAGTTCGGTTATAGCCTTCTTGCTGTGCTAGCTCATCCAGGTTTTCGATCAGGGAGTTCATTGGTGTTTCCGCCTTATTTCCTTCATATTTCGATGGCTTTAGTATACCTACTGCTAGACAGCTCGTCTCCACATTAAGAGACAAGCGAGAGTTTTAGGCATGATATTGCCAGTTTAGCCCATTCTAATCCCCCACCAAATCATTAATCTGTACACATCACAACAATACACACGAGAGGTAACCTCATGCAGAATTTTGATTATCACAACCCAACACACATCGTGTTTGGTCAGGATCGCCTAGCCGAGCTAAACAACCTAGTACCACAAAACGCCAAGGTGCTGGTGCTGTTCGGCGGCGGTAGCGTTAAACGCTTTGGCACATTGGATAAAGTGCTCAGTAATCTGGGTGATCGCAACGTGTTGACGTTTGGCGGCATTGAGCCAAATCCACAGTTCGATACGTTGATGAAAGCGGTTGAGATTGTTCGAACCGAAAATATCGACTTTCTGCTCGCTGTTGGTGGAGGCTCGGTAATGGACGGTACTAAATTTATTGCCGCCGCAGCACCGTATGACGGAAACGAAGCCAACCTGCTCACTCACGGATTCGGACCACTGCCCATCAGCACATCAATTCCGCTGGGCACGGTAGCAACACTACCGGCAACCGGATCTGAGATGAACAAGGGTGCGGTAGTTTCTTATAAAGGCGGGAAGTTTCCAGTAATGAGCGACCTGAATTACCCAATATTCTCAATCCTTGATCCAAGCTTGACCTTTACACTGCCAAAAACGCAGGTGGCAAACGGCGTGGTCGATGCGTTTGTTCATATCCTTGAGCAATACGTGACGTTCCCAGCCAATACGCCAGTACAAGATCGCACGGCAGAAGGCTTATTAAAAACGCTGATTGACGTTGGCCCAGTGACTCTTGAAGAACCAGAGAATTATGACGCACGTTCGTCACTCATTTGGTGTGCAACTTGGGCATTAAACGGATTTATTGGCGCTGGCGTACCCCAGGATTGGACCACTCATATGATTGGCCACGAATTAACAGCCTTGTTTGGTATTGATCATGCCCAAAGCTTGGCAATTATCCAGCCATCAGTATGGAAATTACGCAAAGATAAAAAACACGCAAAACTATTGCAATACGCCGAACAAGTCTGGGACATTCGTGAAGGCAATGACGATGAGCGTATTGACACTGCAATTGCTAAAACGCGGGAATTCTTCGAGTCTCTAGGCGTAAAAACGCGTTTATCAGAATATGACGTAGCGCATGAACAAATTGATGACATTGTTAGTGCATTGGAAAAGCACGGGATGACAGGTTTGTCTGAAACGGGTGACCTGACCCTTGATATCAGCCGCCAAATACTAGAAGACGCATATGCCTAAATCAGCTCAACCATAGGTGAGCTCATAGTTCTCCACGTCAAAACGGCTCAGCTTTTCTTTTAACTCGGGAATAGTCCAAGGCCAAGAAGCGAAATTTTTCCCATTGCCGTCTAGGTAATAACTCACGCAATTGCCACTCGTCCATACAGTACCCTGCAATTCATTTTGCACTGTTCTATTGTACGTTTTGGCAATTGATACCGGTAAATTAATAACCTCTATATTGTCTTTCTCTGCCGTCTTTATTGCATCAACAATATAGTTAGTTTGCCACTCAGCGATTCCAATAAACGAAGAATATACCAGTATATTTGGGCCAACCATAAAAAAAGCGTTCGGCAGATCATGAAACGTTGTTCCCAGATAGGCTTCAGGCCCGTCATCCCACCAGTTATCCGATAACAACCCGCCTTCTCCCGTTCGAATGCGGGTTGCGATTGGAGGATGAGTTACATCAAAACCCGTACCAAAAATAACGGCATCTACCTCCCTTCGCTCACCGGTGGCAGAGACAATCACAGATTTATCTAGCATTTTCACCGCATCAGGCAGCAATTCAACATTTTTCTTTCGTAACGCAGGGTAATAGTGGCTTGAGAAAAGTACGCGTTTACACCCTATGGTAAAATCAGGCGTCACATTTTTTCTTAATTTTTTATTCGGAATGCTACGACGAAGCATCGCTTTAGCGGCGGGCTCAATTGCTCTCATTAACCACGGATGTAGCAAACCATAATTCACCACCAGCATAATTTTCTCCACCGATAGACGTTCCATATTCTGCAACACTGGTGTCCGTTTATTCAACCATTTTTCGGCAATGGATATTTTCCTGTTTGGCTTTGGGAATATCCAAGGAGCTGTACGTTGAAAAACATAAAGGTTCTTCACTTGACGTTGAATCTCTGGAATAAACTGTATCGCTGATGCGCCCGTACCAACAACAGCGACATTTTTACCTTTCAGATCATAGTCATGATTCCACCGGGCAGAATGAAAGCATTCCCCCGTAAAGGATTCGGCGCCAGGCAATTCGGGAATAGACGGTTCTGTTATCGGTCCAGCGGCAAAGATAATGAACTTAGACGATACGGTGCCTTTGTTGGTTTCAACTATCCATCGTCGCTTCGTTTTATTCCAACCCGTTTCTAACAGTTCTGTTTGCATGTTTATATAGGGAAGCAGATTCATTTCATTAACCGTACGCTCTATATAGGCCAAAATCTCTGGCTGGGCGGCGTACGTATGATTCCAATTGGCGTTGGGAGAAAACGAATAGGAATAAAGATTTGAAGGCACATCACATCCACATCCGGGATAAGTATTGTCTCGCCACGTACCGCCAACCCTGTCGCCTTTTTCTAAAATAGTAAAATTGGTAATACCGCTATTTTTTAATTTCACTGCAGCCGCAATGCCTGATAATCCACAGCCGACAATGACAACTTGGTAATCATTTCCTTGCACGCTCATATTTGACTCCTACATTTAGGCTGAGACACTTCTTGTAAATTACCTTTTGGAGCTTCTTGTTGATTTTCTTTTGAAACAAGGGTTTTAATAACAATACCTTCCAACATCCCGCCAGGACTAAACAATCGATGCTGCCATTCATGCAGCGCAGCATCGGTTTCCAGCTGACTGGGGTGATAATCAACGTGAAAGTAGCGCAGAATCCCCGGCTGCATTTTGGAAAAATAGCCCTTTAATCCAAACCAAAAACGAAACCCACCGACCATCTTAGGAAGACTTTGTCGATAACCAGGGGTACGTAGAATAGACTGCACGCTGTAGGCAAATATGCTGCTGGTATAGATGGGAATTAATTGCATTGCTACTGCTCGAATCCAATAGCTACCGACTAACTCTTGGTAAACATCAAAAGCAACGGATTTATGTTCCATCTCTTCGACCAAATGCCACGTTAAAAACTCCTTAGCACCAACATCCAACTTATCCATTAGTGCTAACTCAGAAAAAGAACGCTGCGCCATTAACGCGGTAAAATGTTCTATCGCACAGGCCACAGCTAACTGCCCAGAGCGCGGTAGAATAGTGGGAAGATGACGTTTAAAAAACCATTCGCCTAGTTGATCAATACGCCTAAGATCAATCCCTTTCTCTTGATATACCGCATTAAACTCCTCATGCGCTTTTGAATGCATAGCCTCTTGCCCAATCAGCCCCGCAACTCTAGCCTTTAAGGCAGGATCCTTAATGTCTTCCCGACAGGCTCTTATTGTATCAATCACAAAATGCTCGCCATGTGGAATAAAAGCTGAAAAGCTCAGTAAAAAAGCCGATGAAAATGCATTATCATCCCAACAATACTTCGACATTGTCGCTTCATCAAAATTGAACTGGACATGACGGATAGGAATCTCCGTATTATCACTCTGACCTTTCTTTGACCGCTTGAATAGGTTTCGTAATTTCATAATCGCTCCACATCTAAACCCTTCTCTTCCCAATCTCTTCTCTTTCTCATATCTACTCTTTTTAATCCGTTATGAAACGACCGACGACACCCATGCCACGAGTAAATAAGCCGGGAGCCATGCGTTTCATAAACCACGTAACTTTTGCATCAAGTTGAGGCAACACATGAATGGCGCCAGCATCAAATTCATTTAGGGTCTTTCTAGCAACGTCCTCAGGGCTAAAACCAATTTTAGCCATTAGTTTTTTCGCATTCTGTACACTTTTCCCACCGGGTATTCTTGAGTTTTCGATAATGTCGGTTTTCACAAACGTGGGGCAAAGCACTGTTACCGTGATGTCGGTATCAGCCACCTCGGCACGTAACGTTTCTGACAGCGCAAGCACGCCAGCCTTGGTGGTGTTATATGCAGCCATCATCGGGGCCGCACCAAAGCTGGCTGCCGATGCAACATTGATCACCCCGCCCTCGCCCAGCTCCCTTAATTTTGGAACAAAAACATGACAACCATGGATAACACCCCACAAATTAATACCCATAATCCATTGCCAATCTTCCATTGGAATTTCGCCAATGGGTTTACCACCAGCTCCTACCCCCGCATTATTGATAATCAGGTTGGTAGGTTGTCCAAACCATTGCTCGGCTTCTTCGGCTAACCGCTCAACAGCCTCCAAATCAGCCACATCACACACAACAGCTAAGGCACTCCCGCCCGCCTGACAGATAAGCTCTACCGTTTTCTCGGCCCGCCCCATATCAATATCAGAACAAACCACACGCCCCCCACGGCGCTGTATCTCTAACGCAAACGCCCGACCAATACCACCTCCAGCACCGGTGACTACTGCCCTAGCACCCCAGGACTTCTTTTTTACCAACATGACTAACCTCGTTGTGTACTTATCCATTAAGGACGTTACGATTACCCGGTTTGCTATCTATCTCTATAACATCCAGAATAATCCGAATGATTGTTCGGATTCAATTCGGATTATAGATACTGACCATCCACGTGAAAGGACAAAGGCAATGGTACGAACCCCTAAGCAGCAAAGGGCAAAAACAACGGTTGACGCAATCATTGATGCCTCCTTTATCTGCGTTGCTAAGCGAGGTAGTTCGGATACCACAACGCGACATATTGCCGATACCGCGGGTGTGGGAGTGGGTTCTCTCTATGAATATTTCACCGACAAGGAAATGATCTTTGAAGCAATGAATCAACGGTTTGTGAAAGAAGTTGTGAGCATGATCATGAGCAACACACCGATTCTGAGTAAGAAGAACTCAGATGAGGTGATTCGAGAACTATTAAGCAAGTTAAAAGAATTTCTATGTAAGAACGACGAGCGCTACCTAAAGATCATTCGCCAAACCAATAGCTTTGATTTACGCCATTATATTGAACCGATTGAAAAGGCACTACGTGAATTGCTGATGGCTTATGTGATGAATCACCCTGAGGGGGTTAAGGTTCGCAATATCCCTGCCGCCAGTTACACCTTTATATACGGTGGTATCTTCTCCATTGTTAATTTACTCTCCGACCCGGCCCCACCCATCACCTTTGATGAATTGGCTGACGGCCTGGCTAACATCATTGGCCATTATGTTTCCAAAGAGCTAGAGATTGCTGCACAATCATCGTAATGCTTGATAACGCAGTCCAACATCCAGCTATTTTGCCGGCAAACATTCCGCCATGGCATTAAACAAAAGTTTTCGATTTAGCGGCTTGCTTAGTAAGCCATCGCATCCTGCATCTATTGCTTTATTTATTTCCTCTTTGCTCGTTTCCGCTGTTAATGCGTATATTGGTACGGTGTATCCCTTGTCTCTAAGATATCGGGTGGCAGTCAACCCATCTCTTTTGGGCATATTGATGTCCATTAGTATAAAATCAGGTAGAGCCATATCACATGAATCACACGCCTCAACACCGTCAAATACAACGACCACATCAACCCCGGCCTTTCTTAACACTCGTTCAATCAGCTTTTGATTAACGATATTGTCCTCTGCTAGCAGCACTGTCCCAGAAAGCTGAGACACCACTGCCGGTTTCTTTGTCTTTTTTGATACAGAATAATCGCCACGTCTTATCCACGTCATATTTTTCGGCAATCGAACCCCAACAGTAAACGTAAATACGCTCCCCTTGTTTGGTTCACTCAATACATCAATATTGCCATTCATAATCACCGCAAGCTTTTGCGATATCGCAAGACCAAGCCCCGAACCGCCATGAGCTCGAGTAGATGATGTGTCTGCCTGATCAAATACCTGAAATAACTTCTGCGGGTCTACACTGACCATTCCCCGTCCACTATCAATGATTTCAAATTGAAGTTTATTGCACTCTTCATTCCAGGAAACCACCAATAGGACGCCTCCTTTCTCTGTGAATTTAATTGCATTGTCACATAAGTTAATCAAAACCTGTGAAATACGCGTTGGATCACCCAATACCACAGACGGTATGGGATAGCGATAAACCACGTCAAAGCGAAGTCTCTTTTCTACAGCTCTAGTAATTGAAGTTTCCTTAACCCCCCTCACTACTTCCGCAACATTGACAGAAAGTTCCTCTATATCGAGCTTATTAGCTTCTATCTTTGAGAAGTCCAAAATATCGTTAATAAGTTGAAGTAATATATGACTATTATCTACCACCAGTTCAGTGGCATTTTTCTTATCCGATTTAGAGAGGCCCACCTCCTTTAACGATTCGCTAAAACCAATAATTGCGGTTAATGGTGTTCTAATCTCATGACTCATATTGGATAGAAATTCACTTTTAGCGCTTGTCGATGCTTCTGCGATGACTTTTTCAGTGTGCTCTCGCACTTGCTCCTTTATGGCGATCTCTTTTAACTTTAACTGGGTGACATTCAGGATCGTACCTTCAATATGACTGACTCCCCCCTTCTTTCCAAGGATGAGCCTTGCGCTGTGATGGGCCCACACTTTCATTCCGTCACGCCTGATAAAACACAGATCATTAGCAGAAACGCCACACTTCAACATCTCCCCGAATTGGCTATTCGGATCTCCAAAAAGATGAGAAGCGAAACCTGTCCCACTCCGATGTAGTTGCCAAAAACTGTCAAAACCAAACATCTTTATCGTCGCAGGGTTAGCGCTAATCACCTTGCCGGAAAGCGACATTTTGTACATTCCTTCCCTCGCATTATTAAATACCGATTCGTAACGTGACAACGATAACATTGCGTCTCGATCAGCTAGAAGGACTGCATTACTTTCATTCTTAATACGATTTGACAAAGCAAATGACAACAATACAGCTTCAATCAATATACCTATCGGCAGCGCTGAAAGCGTTACTGCTGTCGCGGGGAACACTTTACCGGTAACTCCGCTAAAAATAGTCAAGCCAATGACATTAAATATCCAGGCAAAGAAAAGAAACTTTGCATTCTTATTTCCCTGCGACCAGCAATAAGCAACAACGCCCAGAAAAATTGGCATAAACGCCGTAAAATACATTCGATTCCATAGAGAAACCACATAATAATCTGAACTGAAAAATAACAAGGCACTCATAAGCGATATTATCGCCATAAAATTCAGGATAGAATCCAATCGTGGATAATCCTTCTTCGTTGACATAAAATTCTTCGCAAACAACATGGTAGATATTGAACTTACAGACAGTATAGGAAGAATATTGTCTCGTTTTAAAAAACCAAAGGCCTGATCAATGTGAATCATTCCATGACCACTTTCCAGAACTTCAGCGAATGTAATTGAGCCCAAATAAAATACGTAATATAGATAACCAATATCTCTTATCGATATATAGATAAAAAGGTTATAGGCAAGAAGTATTGTCATCGCACCTAGGAACATTCCATATATTAACTCCTCCCTTAACGCTTTTTCGATAAAACCCTCAGGAGTCCACATAGTTATGGGTAAATAAATCGAAGTATCACTCTTTATCTTTAGATATAACGACATTTCTTGGCCCAGGAGTGTCGTTATTGGAAAAACACTATTCACATGAATAAAGTCTTTTTCTGAATATTTACTTCGGGTATCAGAAGTAACAACCGTATAAACCCCATCTGTTTCGGGAATGAATAGTTCTGATATATCTAGATTTGAACGTCCCACTTCTAAAAACCACAGTTTATCAGAAGCAGAATTGGGGTATGAGGACGGATATATCACACTGAGTTTTACCCAATAAGTAGATTGGCTTATCCCTAAATTCAATATGTCATTTTCATTGGGGGAAAAATCTGCAACATATTCTTGAGAGGCAACCTGGTCAATTGTCAGTTCATTGGTTGGGTCCTCAAGTATAAGCATGTTCGAATTAAGGTCGTAACTCGCATCGGAGAAAAGACGAACAGGCGCCCTCCCCTCTGCTACCGCAGGCGAACCTGTTAACAAAAATGTAATCATTGCCATAGAAAACAATAAATTAACAAAATGAATCAAATGTATAACCGTGATGTTTTGATACTAAAAGGTGCAAAATCGGTAATACACCCTACAAAAGCACATGAAAACCAGCCTCCTTTTTCAAGTGTAGATGACACAGCCAAAATGCCCTCATTCTCGCCTTGTGCCAATTATTCTCTGCAAGCCTCGGTGTTTTCATTAAACACCATAGACCTTTGTTTTTATTGTGATTTCCCATAACAACTCCCTTTTTACTTATAATATGGTCAGCCAAACAACTCAACTCAGTTGCATAAAATTGCAATGTTAAACTGGTATAACAGTGCCAATTAAGGCAGGATTCAAGCTTAAAAATCTACCTGCATAATAATAATTTTATTAGGTTAATATTCATGAAAACAAAGATCTTAGCTGCGGTTGCAGCAACACTTTCTTTGGTTGCGCTAGAGGCAACTGCCGAAACCCAATTCAACCGTTTGGTTTGGGATGCAGACCCAGCTCATCAAGCAGTCATCGCATTCTCCGCGAAGGGAATTAGTACTGACCCTTACGTGAAATATGGCTTTGACACCGATGAAGCGTCATGGACAACACAGGAACCTACATCCTCTGAAAACTTTGTGACCTTCTTAGGTTATATCAAGAGCTCCTTTGTACGTTTGAATGGCTTAACGCCGAATACTGACGTGTTCTACCGAGTGTGCGATCAAGATGGCTGTGGCGATCGGTTTTATTTTAAAACTGCCCCTACCGACAACTCTCCTTATGTCGTAGTTGCAGGTGGTGATACCCGTAGCGGCTGGACCAACCGTCAAAAAGGTAACGCATTGGTTGGTAAGATACGCCCCTTGTTTGTTATGCACGGAGGCGATTACACCAACCTAAATAGCTCCGCTGAAGTTTCTTCTTTCTTTATTGATTGGGAGCTGAGCTATTCAAACGATACTATTGATGGCGTTGAATACAAGCGAACCTACCCCATCATTCCTACCCACGGCAACCATGAAGATGGTAACTTCAAAACCTTGTGTAAGATATTCGGTGTAGACTACAACTCAGATGGCAAGTGTGATGAATCTGATACGTACGGAGCATTCAATATTTCGCCCCTACTACGTACGTATACCCTTAACAGCCAATACCAAAACAGTGGCTGGTCTTCACACGCCGCAGCAATGAATAACTGGCTCTATACCGATTTAGCGGACAACGGTCCTACCGTAACGTGGCGAATCGCACAATACCATAAACCCATGTTCCCTCATTACACAGGTAAATCAGCCAACACCGAGCTTTTTACTTGGTGGTCGCAAGCGTTTTATGATCACGGTATGAACCTTGTGGTTGAGTCTGACACACACATCAACAAAATGACTCAGGCGTTGGCACCTAGCGGCAATGATTTTGTCGCCAGTGAAAGTGGTACGGTATTTGTCGGCGAAGGTAGCTGGGGTGCACCAGCACGTTCAGCCAACAATCCAAAGACCTGGACAATTGACTTAGCCAGTATTCAGCAATTTAAAGTCTTACAAGTAACCAGCGACAAATTAACCGTACGAACAGCACAATTTGATGAAACAGCAGAAACCTTAACCAGAGAACAGCGTGATGCTGATACAACCATCTTACCAAACGGTGTTAATTGGTGGCACGCCAATAATGTGGGTGAAGCGCTTAACTTGGTTCAAGCCGCGAATAGACTCAGTGTGATTGAAAACATATCCAGCGGTGGTACCAACCAGATATCCATAGCAGCCACACAAGATACCTATATCGCATCGAGCAAAACTAGCAGCAATTTCAATGGCAGCAGCGATGGGTTGTTGGCAGACGGATACGACATTAGCAACGGGGAAATGATCAGCCTGATCAAATTTGATATTGAAAACATGTCAACCTGTGCAGATACCAGCAGAGTTCAACTGGGCATTGAGATCACCGATGACTCTACTGGTGATTATGAAGTCTATGCTGCAAACGCAGATTGGCAAGAAGGTACTGCAACCTGGAATTCTGTTGGCGGTGATTCCATTAAAGGCGCTTACTTAGCTACGTTCAAACCAACAGTAACAGGTATGCTGGAAGTGGACCTGTCTAATAGCAACATTGTTGATTACTGGCTAGCCAATGGTAACCACGGCCTAGTGATCGCTCATGTAGGCGACTGCAATGGCCTCTCGTGTAATGGTGTTGATTTCCATTCCAAAGAAACCGGCAGCGGCCCGACTCTTAACGTCAATTACAATCATAATCAAAGCTGCATTCCAGAAGGTAATATAGAGGCAGCATCAGGGGCATTAACCCAAAGCATTATCAATGCAGGCGATGGTGAAACAGTAGTATTCCGCTTCACACTCAACAATGGCATAGCAGATGCAGAGCTACACGGCTTATCACTCAGTGCTGATGGCGAGATTGACGAAGTCGGTGATATTGACGGTGTAAAACTTTACCAAGATACCAATAGCAATGGAAAAGCCGAAGCGAATGAAGAAATAGCCCTATCAAACTACACAGTAGATAACGGCGACATATCATTTAGTTTTGATGCTGCGCTGTCTTTACAGCTGGGCAGTAACGCGTTCTTAGTGACATACCAGCTTTAGGCATTTGCCAGGAGATATGAAATGAATCATCACCTAAAAATTGTATTAATGATCTTACCACTGACAATGCTGGCAGCTTGTGGAGGAGAAGCTCCAACCGAGGAGAACTTCACCGTCAATCTAGGCACAGTTGATGTTAGGTTAGCCGGTAGCGGTGAAGCCATAACGGTTGATACTGCTGGCGTTAACAGTGGCACGCTAACACTGAAAAAGCCCACCGCCAATAAATAGCAGCACCAATCACCGTTGATTGCTTAAAAAGCCCATTGAATAACTTCATTGGGCTTTTTTGTATTATGGGTTATGGGCTACGTCGCAAATAGTTAGATCACAGTGAAAAGCAACAAGGCGGTTTTCGACTTACGCAGCTAGTGCGTAAAACTGCTCTGCCGGTGACAAAGTACCCGCTATATTTTTCTTCATTTGTCCTTTCTTGAGCATCGCGACAAGCTCAATGCCGGCCAGTGTACTTTGTGCTGAATGGAAACTTTTGAAACCTAACATCGACCGAGTAATTCGCTTTACTCGCCTGCGATCTTGTTCAACAATGTTGTTAAGGTATTTGCACTGACGGATTTTTACACGGCGATTGTTATCACTATTAAACTGTTTTATGCCTGCTTTGTTGGCACCACTTTTGTCGATATTGATTAAACCTGGCTTGCCATTTCTACCGATGGCTTTGTTGAAGAAACGTAGAGCTGCCTTGGTGTCACGCTTAGCGGTGAGAAGAAAATCAACCGTATGTCCCTCTTTATCGACTGCCCGATAATAGTCGCGCCACTGGCCTCTTACTTTTAAATATGTTTCGTCCATTCTCCAGCGATCACCTGGTCGTTTCTTCTTTTTATGGAAGGCTTTCTCGAGCTTCGGCGCGTAGTGAACAACCCATCGATTCAGTGTACCATGATCTATCTTGATACCACGCTCAGCCATTACCTCTTCAATGTTTCGATAGCTGAGTGGATATGCACAGTACCAACGGATACACTGAAGGATGATTGATTAAGGAGTCTGTCGGCCTTTGAAAGAGATCATGTATTGCTCAATGGGGATGAATGGAAAATAATACTCTAACATACCGTGCCTGAGCTCCCCGAGATGCGACGGAACCAATTATACTGTCCTATTTTTTTTGCTAAGTTTAAAATTGGTTTAGATACTGCTATAAAGTGTTTTATGAAGATTCCCTCGACATTTGTATCAGAGAATTGTGTACCCATTGTCGTAAAAAATAGGGAGCAGCATTCAACCCGCCACAACACTCTATCGGGGGTCTGGGGACATTCCGTCTGGATGTAATAAACCCTCTGTAAGCCTTTGATTTCCGTTCTACAAATCATTATTACCAATAATCGATCAAGAAACAGGTCGTCCCTGTAGCCACCGTGGTACAGGGACTGTAGCGATAAGTGTTACATTAGGACGAAATGTCCCCAGTGGATATCGCATAGCATTTGATAGGCTTTAGTTATTCGGGCAGCTATTTTTACCGCAGTTTGATTGAGCTCCGCTTGATATGATTTCGTTATACTCCGTATTACTTATTAGCCCAATATCGACAAATATTTTTGCCTCCTTGGCCAAGGCTGAAATATATTTACCATGGTTTTTCCAGGCTTCATTACCTCCTTTTGGACCGAAGCAAGGAGCTGATTGCGCCAGCGTACAGCCGGTATTAGGATTCGTCGCACTGACCGGTGGAGTGAAACCACAATCATCAAATTGATTTTGAACACCGTCATTATCTATATCGTTGTCACAAGCATCACCGATACCATCCAAATCAAAATCGGCTTGTTCGCTGTTAGGCACTGATGGGCAGTTATCATCGCCATCCGGTATACTATCTCCATCAGAATCATCAAAAATGCTATCACAGCCATTGCCAATACCATCGCCATCATCATCTTGCTGGTCAGTATTCGCCGTCCGAGGGCAATTGTCGACTATGTTATTAACGCCATCACCATCAGCATCATCGTCACACTCGTCGCCGACAAGGTCCCCATCTAAGTCATCCTGACCTGCATTGCTGATTAGTTCGCAATTATCCGAAACATTATTAATACCATCACCGTCAATATCACCATCACAAAGATCTCCAACATCATCCATATCAATATCGCTTTGGTCTGCATTACTCAGATAAGGACAATTGTCATTGATGTCATCCGTATTGTCTCCATCACTGTCACTGTCGAGATAATTTGCAATGCCATCGTTGTCAATATCGCTAACACCTTCATCGATAGTTGAAAGGCCGTCATTATCATCGTCAGTATCCAGGTAATTGGGTATTGTGTCTCCATCAGTGTCATCGTTAGCCGGAAACGTATCACCATCAATGTCTTCGTCTAACGTAAGGACACCGTCATTGTCATCATCAATATCCAGATAATTGGGTGTGCCATCATTATCTGTATCGTCATTATTGGGCTCCCCATCGGCGTCCAAATCTTCTTCCGTTGTGGGCACACCATCGCCGTCATAATCAACATTTTGTTCAGTTCCAGACCCGGAAAAAAGGATGTTGAAATTTTGAGTTGAGGTACAGTTACCACAATAAAATGACAATGTAGCGGTTCGTTCTCCCGTCACAGTGGGTGTGAAAATTATCGGCAACGTAATGCTTTGGCCTAACAATAAATCTATGGGGGAAGAAGGGAAAGGTTCGGCCGAATAGTCGCTTGCATGAATTCCTGCTATCGTGAAATTGCTGAGAGTAACAATATCTTGCGTACCACTTGCGTGAGTTATAGAAAAATATACGGGGACGCCACTATTGAATATTTCTTGATTACCAAAATCGATACTTGATGCTGAAACTGTAATCGTATTTGCTAGTGAGGCAGTCGATAATAGAGTAAGAAATAAAATAATTGTTTTAATAAAACCCTCTTTGATTTTCATAGACATATCCTCTTTATGAGTTTCAACTACGTAAGGTTAATTGCACCAATTAGAACCAAATATACTTAAAAATGTGAACCCTTAAAAACGGCCAAGAACTTTACGCAACAATCGAGCCAAATAAAAATTTCTATGCATGACAATGGTTTACGTTTTATACTAAAAAGTTATTGTATTAACTTTCGACAGGTCGAGGCCCGGCCCAGATTGGGTTCAACTACATGGGTATAGATTGGGCAGACCAGAAACACTATATTTGTTTGCAAGGAGAGGGATGCTCACGGCGTGAGTTTTCAGTACTAAAACAGGTTCCAATGTAATGAACCATTATTGGTAACAATGATTTGTAGAGCGGAAAATAAAAGGCTTACAGAAGTTATTTACATTAGGACGGAATGTCCCCGGAACCCCATTGTGGCACACGTAGTAACGTTTGATCAATTAGCCGGCACAAAAGCGACAAAATTAATTAAGAAATGACTCGAATAGTTCTCATAGCGCTGAGACAACCTGTGAGGAAAGTTAGATTCTGGAACTGATTTAGGGTTTAGATTCCCTCGATATTTGTATTAGAGGGGACTTCACTAAACCCTAAGTAGAGCAAGGAAAACACTTTGCACACAGAGTGGGAGGCTATGGGTGGACACTTGGTTGCTTTCCTCCTCTGATCAAAGTGCTAACGAAAAATTTTTGATAGTTGTTTGTTCCGCGATAATTGATAGCGTCTCATCCAAAGAGAAAGACAAGGTCGCATCGTCATCGCTCGCTGGGTCATCCTCATCACATGTAAACGCCACAGTATAAGAACCTTCATTAACGAAACCAATGGTATAATTATAATCTCCACCGCCATCGGTTGGAACGCTAACGGTAGCAAGTGGCTCAACCGAATCATCCGCATCAACACCATCAACATCGATATCCATATCGTCTAGTTGTTCTCCTGTTAAGCTCCCTTCAAAAAGATAAACCGCAGGCATGTCATTCACGCCATCGCAGCTTGAAATCAATCCACTTGCGACCGCCCCAGAAAGTGTACCTACGGTTGTATTATCTACTAATCGCAACACGGGCTTCAGTTTATAATAGCTATCGGCCCCCTTAGTAAAAGGGCCGATAATAGAATGGCGAAGATCAAAATCAACGGTAAAATTCGCAACGCCATCCACTGGAATCGTAAACCCCGTATTCAATTTTAACCCTGTGCTACTAGGCACTTCTAATTCGTACTGGCTTCCGTCGATGGTAATATAAGAATCAAGGGTACTATCGATACTCGCAGACACATCGAAACGTATCCAATTATATTCACCTGCCCTCAGTTTCAAGCTTGTATTCCCTTCCGTCTGCAACAGAATACGGCTTGTTCCACCTGTGTAATCCAACAAATTGATATTGGTTACCTCTAAACTATCTAGGCTTTCTGGGTCATTGTTCTTATGTTTAACCGTAATCGAATCAAACTGAACATTAACGACACTAGCCCCATCAACTGGTGCATCAGTAACACTTAAATTCAAATCGCCAAACTGACTCGTAGTACCACCACCGTTGCTACTACCACCACCGCAACCGGTAAGAACTAACGCGCAAGAGAAGCCCGCAATTATAGCTTTACTAGGAAAAGTCATGGAGCACACCTATTTGAGTAAGTTATCAGTAGCTAAATTATACCGATTAGCCTAACTGAAACCAAGCTTGTGAGATCATCTCAAACGTAAAACATTGATAAACCTCTTGATCAATAAAGTGTCATCAACAAGTCAACCAACAGTGCTAAGTAGAGGTCCGGCCCAGATCCGTTACAAAGTGGACACAAAATCCCTCTAACTTGTTAATGTTATGAGGGGTTTATTTTTAGTATTTTTTGCAGATATTGATCCAAAAAACGGAAATTAATAGTGTTTAAAAGCAGTGAGTTATGATGGGTAAGTGTCCGTTTTGTAACGAATCTGGGCCGGACCTCAAGAAAATTTGCGACAGAGCCATTTACTTCCCCCCCCACCAGCTGGCGCATCTCTTTAATCTTCTCTTTGGCATCGGTAAGCAACGCGATACTTTTTTCGGGTGTTAACCCCACTCTCTCCAGTTTTGAGAAAGCCGTAATTTCATCCATCGGCGGATGAGACGGCTTATTGGTAGATCCTAGCCAAGCATGAATTTGTGCAATGATCACGGCTAGTGTATGAGCAATAACCGCCACCGTTTGACTGTGCTCCCACAATACATGCATTCGGCGTTGAAGCTTGCCAAGCTTCGTATTAAACAAGTCTCTTAACGCATAAATATCCACCAATTGTTTAGTTGTCTCTATACCCAAACGTACAACAGCATCAGCACATAATTCTATTTTTGAAGTGCCGCGATATATAGGGCTATTGGATGCTGAAATAATTTTCACCGCCATTACGGGATCGGCATTAATCAGTTTTGTCATATCCTCAACTGAAAACGCCTCATCTCTCATAGCATCACGAATGTTCCGGGCAACAACCGGAATGCTCGGTAAACTAAAATGATTTCTTTCAAGATCTTGGTAAAAATCAAATCGGATCAGCTCTAAAGGATCATTACTGATAGTGCTTTTTACTTTAGAACGATCTTTTGGGGCTTCACGTATAAATTGTGCAAGTGTAAACCAGTCAATTAGTAACAATGTCCCGTTTTCTAACACTTGAATGTCGTATTGGCGAGGCTGCAAATGAGCGACAGGCCGCATAGCTGCAGGGGAGCCTCCCTCTATCTCCATTGTTTTGCCATCTTTTGCGATTAACTGCAATTTTCCCTGAATCAAAAAGTACTCTTTGTTATCACTGGAACCACGCGTAATAACCGTTGCATTCTTTTTGTACTCTTTGATCTCATGGTGAGAGGCCAGCAAAACCAACTGCCTCTCATTCAACCGGCTCAACGGTGCAAACTTCTTTAATATCTTTGCTGTCAATAAGTTAGGCTTATCTACCATGATTTTTTGCCCTTGATGTTCATTACTTTGCGACGAAATTTAAGTATAGGAGTTTAGTGAAGATTCCCTCGGAATTTGTATTGGGGTTAACCCCTATTAGTTTTAGGCAATAGGATGAATATCAAAGCGTGACAGGTGAAATTTACATTTGTGGGTATGGCTACAAAAGCGGGGCTAGATATATAGATTCCCACAAGATACTGTAACCATCTGATATATTTATGTTTTTGCTTCAGTGTTTTTCTTCAAAGAATACAGCCAGAGTTGAATCCGCGTTCTTTAGCCACCCAAAATCAATAGCTTATAGGTGCCAATGGGAATCTAGCCCCTCTTTTGTAGCCATACCCCCTTTAGGGTTTTGTGGGCTTCGTCCCCCTAATTAAAATGGAGAGGGAAATGAAGTAAACCCTTTGATAATTCTGGGGGGCGACCACTTTTACCTCCTACCTCCATCCTGAATCCCCCGTCAGAAGTGGCCTACAGACGATTAGCTATAAACTCCCGCTATAACCCCCACTACCAATAAGCGCCCCCACACGTACCATAACATGGTTAATATATACCAATATTTGGTTAGCTAGGGTGCGTATCAGAGTTCAATATAGGGGTCCGTACAACCCCAACAATAAGGTAACCTATGAAAGAATTTCAACTGTATATATTTACAGCTGAACTTATCTAATCCATAATAACCATTTACAGATGGCATGCCAACGCCATTGGTTTCCGTCACCACCTAATGACTAAATGTGCTTTAAAAAGATAACTTCGGGAGTTCATTGTGCTAGAAACCTTATTACTCAATGACCAACAATCAGCGGCAGTGACTTTCGGGCTCAATGACGATACTCGAAAAACATCCCCGCTTACTATGCCCCCGCCTCTACTAATTATAGCCGGTGCTGGTACCGGAAAAACCAACACCTTAGCCCATAGAACAGCTCAACTAATTTTATCAGGTGTGTCACCGGATAAAATTCTATTGATGACCTTCGCTCGCCGTGCAGCTGGCGAGCTATCATCCAGGGCCGACCGTATTGTGGAGCAACAGTCTAAGAAAGGGAACAGGCAGTATAAACCTGTCAATCTTTCCTGGATGGGAACATTCCACTCCATCGCTAATCGACTCTTGCGAGTTCACGGTAAAAGTATCGGGTTAGAGGCGGGATTCGTTATTATGGACCGAGGTGATTCAGCCGACCTATTGGATATGCTACGTCATGAGCTTGCCTTCACCACGACTGAAAAAAGGTTTCCCAAGAAGAACACCTGTCTCGCTATTTATTCTCGGTGTATAAACTCACAACAGTGTTTAAACCAAGTACTTACCCAAAGTTTCCCCTACTGTCGTGAATGGGAAGCTGAATTAAAACAACTCTTTTCTCTTTATACCCAATCGAAAATAAAACAGCTCTGTTTAGACTATGATGACTTACTATTGTATTGCTACCATCTTGCCGACGTTCCCGAAATAGCTGCGATAGTACGCAATCAATTTGATTATATTTTGGTAGATGAATATCAAGACACTAATTTATTACAAGCAGGTATATTAACAAGATTTTTCCCTACAGGGGAAGGTCTCACAGTTGTCGGTGATGATGCTCAATCGATCTATAGTTTTCGATCAGCGACGGTTGATAATATACTACAGTTCCCAGACCTATTTAATCCACGCGCAACAGTGATATCCCTCACTCAAAATTATCGTTCTCACCAGTCAATATTAGATCTTTCCAATGCATTGTTATCAGAAGGCGATGAGGGATATAAGGTTGCCCTCTATAGCGAAAAAAAATCAGGTGAAAAACCTAAGCTTATCACCGTAGAAGATGACGCAAAGCAAGCGGAATACATTGTGGAGCAAATATTAGCCGCTAGAGAAGCCGGTGTAGACTTAAAACAACAAGCCGTATTATTTCGCTCTAGCTATCATAGCGACCGCCTAGAGCTTGAGTTAACAAGACGCGACATCCCCTACGTTAAACACGGCGGCCTCAAGTTTCTTGAAGCCTCCCATGTGAAAGATTTATTGAGCATATTACGCTGGGCCGACAATCCAAAGATTAACGTTTCAGCTTTTCGGGTACTAAAACTATTACCCGGTGTTGGTCCAAAATTAGCAGAAAAGACACTTCAGCACTTGGAACTCAATCAATTTGACATTGATTGCTTAGAAAAGTGGAAACTACCTGTTACCGCTCAACCGCTATGGGAAAGCTTATCCGCTCTATTAGTTTCCATTCATCATAACACCCTACCTTGGCATGACCAGGTCGATAAGGCAGCAGAATATTATCAGTCATTGCTTGAAATAAATTATGATGATCATTTTGTTCGCTATGGTGATATTGAGCAGCTAGCGCAAATTTCTCAACAGTTTCCGACGCGAGAACGCTTTCTTAGCGAACTGACACTAGATCCACCCCAAAGTACCGGTGATTTGGCTAACGACCCTCACCTCGATGATGATTTCCTCATTCTATCCACTGTCCATAGTGCAAAAGGCCAGGAATGGAATAACGTACATATTCTAAATGTCGCTGACGGGAATTTTCCTAATGAATATTCTGCAGGAGATGATAAAGCGATTGAAGAAGAGCGCCGACTATTAAACGTTGCCATCACCCGAGCTAAAAATGAAGTACATCTAATTCAGCCTCTCAAATATTGGATCCCCGAACAACAAAGGTATGGGGATAGGCATGTTTACGGAGGAAAAAGCCGCTTTCTAACTGAAAAAATCCTGTCGCTACTTGATTGCACACACTACCCTAGCAAACATACAACTCCAGAAAATCTCGCCCAAGGTCAACAAGTCATATCTGATATTAGAGAGAAATTGCTCAGCATGTGGGAGTAACCGAAGTAATTAAAGGGATTAAACCTCGACAATGATACAGATTGGGATAAAGTTTTTACAATATAGGCCTGCAAGGGGTTCTAGTAGGTTTGTGAAGTGTTACTCTACCATCCAGTGAAATACCTTCACTGGATGCAAAAGGACCAATTTTCTTTAATCAAGGCCAATTAGATCAATCCCTGTGGGGACACTTCCCCGGCCTCAACCCAATGGCGAAAATGCCGTGCAACATCATTAATATGGGCCTGTACACCTCGATCGCCACGCAGGTAAAAGGCACAGCCATGGTGTTGATGACGATAGCGTTCAAGTGCTGGCGTGGATTCGCATTAACGGCGACCTTCATTTGATGGATGTGAATCGTGAGGTGATGCTCTAAGCTATTCAGAAATGATTGGTCATCGCCTTTTTTAAGGCTGACAAGGTAATGCTGAAGCGGGTTTGATAACCCATCGCGACTAGCACATTTTTACCGTTTACTTTTATCGCACGTACCTGCCACTGCCATTGAAGAGGGGCATTTGATTCGACCATTGATTCGGCAATACTCTGCTTTGGTGCCACTTCAAGGGGGGATATTTTTTTTGTGGTGCTAAAAAAATCAGCGGCGGCTTTGGTGCAGTTAAGTGTCAGCATGGTTTGGCAACAAGTTCAGGGTTCAGTCTGGGTGTGGTCATGGCAAGTTAGCCTCCGTTTTACTCACTTTGCCCCAGAGTTTACCTGGTAACAACTGTTGTACTAAGGCTTTTTATCTTGGCCTATCGTGACGGTGTTGTGCCGAGACTTGCCACCATGCAAACCAAATGATCTGGTTGATTTGTAAGCGTGCAAAATACTCATCTGGCGCATAGATATAAAAATAACTGTCTGGTAGATATAATTACTTCAATACAATCAATGAGTTGATGTGTCTTTGGTCTTCGCCTCATCTACCGCATGGATGTATAATACTCTTGAAAAACGGCTCATCTACGGCATGAGTATATATTGACCAATAGTGAATGAAAGATACGTGCGGCCGATCTTGTCCTATCGAGACAAAGCCGCTCGAGGTTAACGTGGTATTATCGCGCCATGCAGTGACTAGACTTAATACTCTGAAAGACTCAACCTAGAGGCGGTCTTTTTGATTCACTCCCTAAAAGCCTGGATTTGATGACCCAGAAGTGGGCTCTATATGGGGTATGTACTCTCGCAAAAACCTGCAATTTGGTGCATTTCTATGCAAGTTAGCCCAAAGGGTGCTCTAGTAAGTCATTGATATACAAGGGGGCTCGCCTCGCGCTGCACACTGGCAGTGTTGAGGTCAGCGGTTCGATCCCGCTAGGGGCTCCACCAAATTCGATTATTGCGTCCCCATCGTCTAGTGGCCTAGGACACTGCCCTTTCACGGCAGTAACGGGGGCTCGAGTCCGCCTGGGGACGCCACTATTCAATAAAAAAGCCGAGCTTTTAGCTCGGCTTTTTTATGCCTGAAATTCGAGTGATTTATTTTGGGCTCTATATGACTCACTACAACTTAGCTTTAGATTGTTTTAGTTCTTTGGTCCGGTGTTGGAATTTCTGAAAATATAGTCCTTCTGTTTCTCGCGGAGTTGAAGCGGCTATAGATAAAGTGTTGAATGTCAGTCTAGAAGAAGTGCTAAAAAACAAACGAGGCGGCCTAGTTGTAGCGGGCGATCTTCTAGAAGGTTCCGCAGCCTTTGTCGAAAAACATAGGTCTGTTTATGAGGTGAAGTAGGTTCGGTATAGGCTCAGCGTGACCCGAATAAAAAATCCCCGCCGTGTGGGGCGAAGATTTTTCGAGAGGGGAAATTCGTGTTATTTAGACAGGCTCTTTTTTCGGCGAGAAATTCCAATACCTGCCATTGCAATACCTATTAAACCCAATGTGCCTGGCTCTGAAACCGGAGTGATGGGCTCTTTCGCATACAGGTTTGTGTGTGATAAGCCTCCTTTGCCATTACCATTCATTAGTGTGCTGTAGAATGTCCATGAGCCACTGGTAGCGCCGTCGGAAAGGTCGAATACGAACCATTCGTCAGGCGTGTTTCCGGTGCCAAACTTAAACCCTAGTGCGGCGCTGCTATATTGATCCCAGAATGAGGCGTCAATGCTCCATTGACCGGTGATTGACGTGCTGTCGCCTATGCCTGCTGTGTAGCTAAGGCCAAACAAAGGGGTTGCACCGCCGCCGTCAGACTTCTCGAGGAATGACCAGTCGGTACCGTCGGCAAAAAGATCTGTATCGGACCCGTTGATATTGCCTGTACCAGAATCAAGGCAGCTATTTGCCACTGTGCCATCTAGCGTCATGTAGTTCTTGGCGGTGTCTTGGCAAACAACTGGGCTAGCAAACGCATTGCTGGCTGCGCATGCAGAAAAAACAGTGCTAATAACCACTGCTTTAATTGTATTCATGGATGATTTCCTTATTTTTAGTTTGTATTGACTACTTCTAGTATCTTAACCAATACTTAAGTGTAAGGGTTCCTGCAAGAAATGCACCGTACTTAATAAATGGCTTACTATCAGGTAGTTATACGATTGATTATAATTAAGGGTGCTTCGTATGTAAAAATTTTCGACAGCATATAAGTTCTTCAATTTTGGTTAGATTGTCTTTTGTGAGAACGCTTCGTTCCGATAGGTTTAAAACAAGGAGCATTTTAGCTTTGCTTATGACAAAGCGTGGTTGCTGTCAGATAACGCTCTTTCCCTGTCTTTTTGCCTCGCGAATTCAATTCTGAAGTGCATCACCCCTAGGGGATAGAAAGAGAAGCCAGCTGAAGGTAAGCTGACCGCCCCTTCTACTCCGGCAAGAGATAAAATGACGATGAGCTACCAACAACTGACTTACGCGCAGAGATGCCAGATTTCAGCCCTAAAGAAAAGCAATATCACCCAAAGAGAGATAGCCGACATTGTCGGTGTCAGCCAGTCTACGGTAAGCCGAGAGCTATCGAGAAATAGTGGCTCAAGAGGTTACCGCTATAAACGGGCCCAGAACTGGACCGTAGCGCGTCGCAAGAATGCAACATAACCAACAAAGATGACGCCATCATGATAAAAACCATTGAATTTAAGTTGGGAATGGAATGGAGTCCAGGCCAAATATCGGGCTGGTTACTGGAACTTCAAAAGACCCAGATAAGCTATGAGACTATTTACCTGCATGTTTAGGCCAACAAAAAAGCTGGAGGTGACCTTTACACGCACCTTCGCCAACGAGGTAAGAAATACGACAAGCGAAGAAATGGTAAATCGACACGCAGACAGATAAAAAATAGAGTAAGCATTGATGATCGGTCGAAAGTCGTTGATAAAAAGTCTCGTGTAGGCGATTGGGAAATAGACATAATGATAGGAAAAGGCCATAGCGGAGCGCTTGTAACTATAGTCGAGTGAGTAACAAAGTTTACGCTATCTACACAGGTTCCAGGAAAAACGGCTAAAGATGTCACCAAGGCAACCATTGCATTACTGAAGCCATTTAAGGATGTCGTACATACAATTACTGCTGACAACGGAAAAGAGTTTGCGTACCATGAAGAAATAAGTAA
>MAAC01018303.1_pt1 | contig 77906 bp, 74 predicted proteins | sample 1115981 | NCBI WGS metagenome assembly MAAC01 (sample SAMN04961126, study PRJNA320927) | seawater metagenome | isolation source: sample BD02T64 sea water enriched with oil for 64 days | place: USA:Gulf of Mexico | collected 2013-07-27
GTCTACTTGCAGCAACCGCACAAAAGATGAAGAAAATGGCTTTGGTAGAGGCTTACTAGAAGCCTATTCACCGTTTTTCCAAGGGATAGCTTCAGTAATCGAGCAAGGAGAGGCACATTGGTAACATTATAATAAAGATATTCAACGGTAAGGGATTTCCAAAAATATCGCGATCGCAGCCTACGGCTGCTAATAAAAGAAAACCCCATCAAAAATGATGGGGTTTGTCATTAGTCTGAGGACGCTACGCGTCCTTTTTTTTAATTCAGGGATGAATTAACTTAGAACTACCAAGGAAGGGATATGTTCTGTAATTCGCTGGTCCAAAGCCCGAATCGGTGGCATATAAAGCCTCGCCATCTGGGTTCCACCCCAGCACCCGGACCCGTGAATTTTCAGAAGTTAATCGTTGCGGAATACCACCAGGTAATGGAATAAGGTAGGCTTCATAACTGGCCGTATAAGCAACATATTTACCGTCGGGAGAAATACTCGCTATTAATTCTTCACTTGCGTGTGTGGTTAAACGCTTTACTGTACCGGAGTTAATATAGCTGTGCCCAAGGTCACCTTCAGCAGTAAATACTAAAGAGTTTTCATGTAATGTTGGAGCTCGAAAGTACCCTGGTTTATCTGCCGCATTTGCAGCGACAGCACTTAAACTAAGTAAGCTTTATAAAAGAGAACGTTTAAAATTCATTTTTACCGAAACAATTATTTTTTTGTGGAAATAGTAATAACAAATATCAAGGCGAAATGTTGCTAAAAGTGGTTGAAAATACATATTTGTACACACTTTAATTGAAGATTGGCATAATGCAGGTAGAATAGCTTGATAGTTAAAAGCCATTTCTACCAGCGCAAAAAAGGAGTTAATGAAGGGTGATAAATAAGGGCGTTAAAAAAGCTGCCTACTCTTTACTGGCCAGGCGGGAACATTCTCAGCGAGAATTAAAGCAAAAATTGTTGCAAAGAGAATTTGCTGAAACCGATATATTGCCGGTATTAGATGCTTTATCCACACAAGATATTCAGAGTGAACAACGGTTTGGCGAATCAATGCTGAGGCAAAGAATTAGCAAAGGCTACGGCTGGATCTATATTGCCGCAGAATTAAAGCAAAAAGGCTTAACTAGTGATATCATAGCGGCCGTTTATCAAAGCCAGCAGGTGGACTGGTATCATCAGGCACAATTAGCCTATGAAAAACGCTTTGCTGATCGAAACATCATCGATCAAAAAGATAAAGCAAAACGAATAAGATTTTTACAATATCGCGGTTTTAGTTTTGAACAGATTTCAGCGGTATTAAACCTGGATTAATGTACTTACTCGAGTAATGTAATACTCAAGTAAGGTAGTTAAGTAACACAATTTTTTGGATTATGACCATGATTAAATCGAGTGCCGAAATCAGACAGGCATTTTTAAACTTCTTCAGTGACCAGCAGCATCAAATTGTCGCAAGCAGCTCACTGGTTCCTGGCAACGATGCGACTTTACTGTTTACCAATGCTGGCATGGTGCCATTTAAAGATGTGTTTTTAGGTGCCGAAAAACGCAGCTATAGCCGCGCCACGTCGTCACAACGATGTGTAAGGGCCGGTGGTAAGCATAACGATTTAGAAAATGTAGGTTACACCGCCCGTCATCACACCTTCTTTGAAATGTTGGGTAACTTTAGTTTTGGCGATTACTTCAAGCAAGATGCGATCAAATATGCGTGGGCATTTTTAACCGATGTTTTGCAACTACCGAAAGAAAAATTATTGGTTACCGTATATGACAGCGATGACGAAGCGTTTAATTTTTGGGCCCATGAAATAGGCGTACCGGTTGAAAAAATCATTCGCATTGGTGATAAATCAGCCGACAAAAAATTTGAATCCGATAACTTCTGGTCGATGGGCGATACCGGCCCATGTGGTCCGTGTTCTGAAATTTTCTACGACCACGGTGACCATATCTGGGGTGGTCCTCCTGGTTCAACCGATGAAGATGGCGATCGTTTCATCGAGATTTGGAACTTGGTATTCATGCAATATAACCGTCAGGCCGACGGTGCTATGGAACCACTTCCTAAGCCTTCGGTTGATACCGGTATGGGCTTGGAGCGCATTGCCGCGATCATGCAAGGTGTGCATTCCAATTACGAAATCGATATCTTTCAAGGCTTAATCAACGCTGCAGCCAAGTTGGTTGGTTGCACCGATCTTGAACACAAATCATTACGAGTGATCGCCGATCACATTCGCTCTTGTACCTTTATGATTGCCGATGGCGTCAATCCTTCCAATGTTGGTCGCGGTTTTGTTTTACGTCGTATTATTCGTCGTGCCGTTCGTCACGGTCATAAATTGGAAGCGAAAACTTATTTCTTCCATCAGCTCGTTTCCGCCTTGGTTGAGCAAATGGGCAGTGCTTACCCTGAATTGGTAAAACAGCAAGCAGTCATTGAAAAAACTTTGCGCCTCGAAGAAGAGCAGTTTAGCCGTACCTTAGACAGAGGGATGGCATTACTTAGTGATGTGATCGCCAATTTAGATGGTAATGTGATTGCTGGTGCCGATGTCTTCAAACTTTACGATACTTTTGGTTTTCCTGCCGACTTAACCGCGGATATTGCTCGTGAAAAGCAGTTAACCATAGACCAGGCGGGCTTTGACGTTGAGATGCAAGTACAACGCGAGCGCGCACAAAAGGCCAGTAATTTTGGTACCGATTATAATGAACTGTTAAAATCTGACAAAGTCACCAATTTTGAAGGCTATGACAATCACAACTTTAGCGCAACTGTGGTCGAGTTATTTAATGATGAAGGCTCAGTGGCAACTTTAGCCGCAGATGAAACCGGTGTGGTTGTACTCGACAATACACCTTTTTATGCGGAATCTGGCGGCCAGGTAGGTGACAGCGGTAGCATTACCACAGACTCCGGCGTGTTTATCGTGTCTGATACGGTCAAACTTGGTAACGCTTTTGCTCATCATGGTGTTGCCCAAGGCGATATTCAACTAAATACCCGCGCCAATGCCGAAATTGATAGTGAGCGTCGTGCGGCGATCATTAAAAACCATTCAGCCACGCATTTATTACATGGCGCCTTACGCGAAGTGTTAGGTGAGCATGTCATTCAAAAAGGCTCGTTGTGTGATCAAGACAAATTGCGTTTTGACTTTTCTCATTTTGAGGGGGTTACCCGCAAAGAATTACGTACGGTGGAAGCCCTAGTCAACGATAGAATTCGTGCTAACGGTGCTCGTGAAACGACGTTGATGAACATTGAGCAGGCAAAAGCGAAAGGTGCCATGGCACTGTTTGGCGAAAAATACGATGACGAAGTGCGAGTGGTGACATTAGGTGATCACTCGACCGAGCTATGTGGTGGTGTACATGTGGACAGAACTGGTGATATCGGAGTACTAAAAATTACTTCTGAAGCTGGTATTGCGGCGGGAACTCGTCGTATTGAAGCGGTAACCGGTAGTGCTGCTATGGTATTTATTGATCAGCAAGCAGACAAACTGCAAACTATAGCAGTGATGGTTAAATCGGATCCTGCCAATACCTTGAATAAAGTTGAGCAGTTGATTAAAAACTCAAAACAGCTTGAAAAAGAGATCGCTCAATTAAAACAAAAGTTGGCGTCACAAGCGGGTTCAGATTTAATAAATCAGGCGATTATCATTAATGGCGTGAAAACCCTTACTGCTGATGTTGCAGGATGTGATCCGAAAGCATTACGTGAAATGGTTGATGATCTGAAAAACAAACTGGGTTCAGGCATTGTCTTGTTAGGTTTAGCGAATGGTGAAAAAGTGAGTCTTATCGCCGGCGTAACTAAAGATCTTGTTGGCAAAGTAAAAGCCGGTGATTTAGTGAAAATGGTTGCTGAGCAAGTGGGTGGTAAAGGCGGTGGGCGTCCGGATATGGCGCAAGCTGGTGGCAGCCAACCAGAAAACCTTACTACAGCATTAGCGAGTGTAGAATCCTGGTTAGCAGATAAACTGGCTTAGTGACGATTTTAACCTTGAGTGACATCCGTTAGTGGCCGTCATCGTACAAAAATTTGGGGGAACCTCGGTAGGTTCCCTCGAACGTATTGAAGCCGTTGCTGAGCAAATTGTTAAAACCAAGCGCCAAGGCCATCAAGTCGTTGCTGTGTTATCGGCGATGTCAGGTGAAACCAACCGTTTAACCAAACTTGCCAAATCTATCGACGCCAATCCATCCCCGCGTGAACTTGATATGTTATTGGCCAGCGGTGAACAAGTCTCTATCGCCTTACTTTCCATTGCGTTAATTAAGCGTGGCTTTTCCGCAGTATCTTTATTGGCCCATCAAATTGGCTTAACGACGAATAATCGTTTTAATAAAGCGCGAATTTTAAACGTTGATAACACGCGTATGTTGCAAGAGTTACAGCAGGGCCATATTGTTGTTGTTGCTGGATTTCAAGGTGTTGACGATGAAGGCAACGTTACCACTCTAGGAAGAGGCGGATCAGATACGTCGGCTGTCGCAATTGCCACCGCATTACAGGCAAAAGAGTGTCAAATTTTTACCGATGTGGACGGGGTTTATACTACGGATCCCAGAATTGATGAAAATGCCAAAAAACTGAGTCATGTCAGCTTTGATGAAATGCTGGAGATGGCAAGTTCGGGGGCTAAAGTGTTGCAAACCAGATCCGTAGAGTTTGCCGGTAAGCATAAAATGCCGTTAAGGGTATTATCAAGCTTTGCTGCGGGCGATGGTACTGGCATCACTTTTGAGAAGGAAATAGATAAAGCTCATCCGGTATCTGCGATTACCAGTCATAAAGATGAGGCGATGATCCGTTTAGTTGGGGTGCAGCATGGGGCCAAATTTCGGGACGAGTTATTTAGCGCACTAGCCGATGGCGATATTGAAATTGATATGGTGATACAAACATCGAGTTCAGCCGATGTTAAAGCCAAGTTGAATATTAATTTTACGGTGCATCGCAATGATTATCCTGGCGCACTGCAACTTGTGCATTCACTAGCAAATACATTTCTCATTGATGAAGTCAGTGGCGATGAACAACTGGTGAAAGTTTCTGCCATTGGTAATGGCATGCGTTCTCACACTGGTGTGGCAGCGAGTATATTTTCCAGTTTGCATCACAAAAATATTGAAATATATTTGATCTCTACCGCTGAAATTAAAATTTCAGTGTTAGTGAAAGAGCAAGACTTGCAGCTTGCCGTAAGAACATTACACGAAAAGTTTCAATTAAATACAATTATTTAGTCCATTTTGCTGAAAAATTTGCTAAATTTCTACTATGTTAACGAATATTTTAAATTTACTGTTTATTTAATGGGCTTAGGTTTGTTAACATGATATTGATTTCTAATTACAATAAGGGAGCATTAGGATGCTTATATTAACGAGAAGAGTGGGTGAAACTCTGATGGTAGGTGACGATGTCACTGTTACCGTACTAGGGGTAAAAGGGAACCAGGTTCGCATTGGTGTAAACGCACCAAAAGAAATTTCTGTTCATCGTGAAGAAATTTATATGCGAATTCAGGCCGAGAAAGGTGATTCTGATAATGCAGGTAATGCATAACTAGAAACTGCCATTGAAAGTAATTTTTAGACTATTCCATTTAAAAATTACTTTTATTCAATTAGCCAGAAATCGAACGTTTGGCTTGATTGAAAAGTGATAACTTCAGCATCAATTCATATACTTTTGGTTTGAAAAATACCCATCTTGTTTGAAAATACAGCAAACTGGAAAAAAGACGAAAAAATCCGTTGACTTATTTTTCGAATCCATTAATATGCACGCCATTGGTGAGGTGGCCGAGAGGCTGAAGGCGCTCCCCTGCTAAGGGAGTATAGGCTTTAAACCCTATCGAGGGTTCGAATCCCTCCCTCACCGCCATTCTTTTGGTTAAGAATGAGAAAACGATTGCGGACGCGTAGCTCAGCTGGATAGAGTACCTGGCTACGAACCAGGCGGTCGCAGGTTCGACTCCTGCCGCGTCCGCCACTTTTCTTAAAGTGGCTCGTCAATCAAAGTGTAAAAAGTGAGGTTATCACTTTAATTATAACGACCCTGATTTGGTGTAAGCCGCTCAGCGTCCTTCTACTACTTCACTCAGAGTGGTTAAAAAATTGAGAGGTGAGGTTATCACGATAAATATAACGACCTGATTTGGTGTAAGCCGCTCAGCTAAATATAACGACCTGATTTGGTGTAAGCCGCTCAGCGTCCTTCTACTACTTCACTCAGAGTGGTTAAAAAATTGAGAGGTGAGGTTATCACGATAAATATAACGACCGCGGACGCGTAGCTCAGCTGGATAGAGTACCTGGCTACGAACCAGGCGGTCGCAGGTTCGACTCCTGCCGCGTCCGCCACATTAAGAGAACCCCATTTTATCGAGAGATAAGATGGGTTTTTTGCTTTCTGGAAAGACCTTATTGGCGGGGTTTTAACCTCGCGGTCGTCAACTGCGAGACTGAATTCCCGCCAACCAGCCCAGGCGGTCGCAGGTTCGACTCCTGCAGCAATCGCCACATTAGAGAAGCCGATGATATCGAAAGATGTCATCGGTTTTTTGCTTTCTGGAAAGACCCTGTTGGCGGGGTTTCAACCTCGCGTAATGCCGTAGGCAGTTAACGTGACTTGCGCCAACTGCGAGACTGAAGTCCCGCCAACCAGCCAGGCGGTCTCAGGTTCGACTCCTGCCGCAATCGACACATTTGTACCCCTACTTATATACGCCGTCATCCCTGAGGAGCACAAGCGACATCAGGGACCTCATGAACAGCTAAGGTCGCATGGATAGATAAGCTTGTGGATTTAAATCAGGTTCTGTTTAGAGGCACGTTATGAATTGAGGGGGTCCCACATCTCGCTAGTGCTCGTGATGGGATGACGTTTAATTGTATCAAGATTAATTAAAAAATTGAGTAGGGGTTTTAGTTTTCTAGGGAATGAAAAACTAGAGTACCTAATCCAATCTGTTATTCAGGGACACTATTTCGGCTTATTTTGGAAGTTTGTGATTATTTACAGAACGTTTTGTATGATTTTTATTCTTTTAGCTATACTATTTTCGTTATAATCACAAAATCAATCGATATCACTGATGAATAGTTAATTGTTTATTTTCTAATAAGGTTAGTTTAATATAACCTTTTTAGAGTTATTATTCTAAATGAGTCGTTTTGAACCAAGATTTTACTGATTTTGTCTATTGACAAAATTTTTTTACAACAGATTTACAAATGATCATTGCTAAACAAAATTGGAGTGATTATTCTATTTCTTTTAAATATAGAGTTAGGTTATGGAAAATTTATCAGAAGCTTTTATGGAAGCAGGTGTTCTCATGCTCGTCGGTATGGGATTTGTTTTTGCTTTTCTTGGTTTATTAATTATTGCAATTCAACTTTTAGCAAAGTTTGCAAGCCAATTTCCAGAACCATCTCCAGCTACAAATAAAGTAAGCACGGGTAAGGCCAGTTCCACTGAGATCCCTGCCGGTGTCGTTGCAGCTATTACAACTGCAGTCGCGCATTACCGCAAGAATAACGCAAAGAATTAGGAGCGAAGTATGTCAAGCCCATTAGGTATTACAGAAGTTGTATTAAGAGACGGTCATCAATCATTACTGGCTACTCGTTTACGTTTAGAAGATATGTTACCAATTGCCAGTAAGTTAGATGACATTGGCTATTGGTCTATTGAATCTTGGGGTGGTGCAACATTTGATTCTTGTATCCGTTATTTAGGTGAAGATCCATGGGAGCGTATCCGTAAATTAAAAGCGGCAATGCCAAAGACCAAGCAGCAAATGCTGTTTCGTGGTCAAAACATCTTAGGCTACCGCCATTACGCCGATGACGTGGTAGAAAAATTTGTTGAGCGTGCCCATGTTAACGGTATTGATGTGTTCCGTATTTTTGATGCGATGAACGATCCGCGTAATTTGCAAACGGCGATTAAAGCCGCAGTGAAAGTGGGCGCGCATGCTCAAGGCACCTTGTCTTATACCGAAAGTCCGGTACATAACTTACAAGGCTGGTTAGACATGGCCAAGCAATTGGAAGATATGGGCGCACATTCATTATGTATAAAAGACATGTCGGGTTTATTAAACCCATACGATGCCGAAGAGTTAATCACTAAACTGAAAGAAACTGTTGAGTTACCTCTAGCTTTACATTGTCATGCGACTACAGGTTTGAGCATGGCAACTCACATGAAAGCAATCGACGCTGGCATTGATACGATTGATACCTCAATCTCATCAATGAGTATGACTTACGGGCATTCACCAACTGAAGCCATTGTTTCTACGGTGCAAGGTCGCTCACGTGACACCGGTTTAGATTTGGTTAAGCTTGCTGAAGTTGCAGCTTATTTTCGTGATGTCCGTGAAAAATATGGCAAGTTTGAAGGCAGCTTGAAAGGTGTCGATGCCCGTATTTTAATAGCGCAAGTTCCTGGCGGCATGTTAACCAATATGGAAAGCCAGTTGAAAGAGCAGGGTGCGGCCGATAAATTTGATGAGGTTTTGCAAGAGATCCCACGAGTTCGTAAAGATCTTGGTTACATTCCTTTAGTCACACCAACGTCACAAATCGTTGGTACGCAATCGGTATTAAACATATTAACCGGTGAGCGTTATAAGTCTATCACCAAGGAAACTGCAGGAGTGTTAAAAGGTGAATACGGAGCTACCTCAGCCCCGGTTGATGCCGAATTACAAGCCAAAGTGTTAGATGGAGCTGAAGCAATCACTTGTCGTCCTGCAGACTTGCTAGAGCCAGAAATGGATAAGTTGGCGAAAGAGCTGGTAGAGTTGGCGAAAGAGAAGAATATTCAACTCGCAGATGAACAAATTGACGACGTATTAACCTACGCCTTGTTCCCGCAAATTGGTTTGAAATTCCTGGAAAATCGTAACAATCCAGACGCGTTTGAAGCGATTCCAAGTAAAGATGACGTCAAAGTAGCCGCGACAAAAGCTGGCGAACCAGAAAGCTATGCGGTGCAAGTTGATGGCAAAGTGTATGACGTTATTGTTGCTCCTGGTGGCAGTATTGAACATATCGCACCATCTGGTGGCGTGCCTATTTCAGCACCAGCGGCAGCACGCGTTGCCAGTGGCGAAACGTTGAATGCCCCACTTGCCGGTAATATCTTTAAGGTGTTAGTTAAAGAAGGTGAAACTGTTAGCGAAGGTGAAGTGGTTATCATCATGGAAGCGATGAAGATGGAAACCGAAATTCGCGCAATCGCCTCTGGTACTGTGTCTATGGTCAATGTAAAAGAAGGTGATGCAGTCGCAGTTGGCGATGCATTGCTAACGCTATAAAGGGTTAATTCGATGGAATCATTATATACCCTGTGGTTATCCACGGGTCTGGCAAACTTTGAGTTTGGTCAAGTGATCATGATGTTGGTTGGCCTTGGCTTATTGTATTTAGCAATTGTTAAAGGCTTTGAACCCTTATTGTTATTACCTATTGGTTTTGGTGCTATCTTAACCAATATTCCGGTAGCAGGTTTCTCTGAAGTTGGCGGAATATTACATTACATCTACTACGCCGGTATCGATACCGGGATATTCCCGTTACTGATCTTTATGGGCGTAGGTGCAATGACCGACTTTGGTGCCTTAATTGCGAACCCGAGAATGTTGTTGTTAGGGGCTGCTGCACAATTTGGTATTTTTGCTACCTTATTCGGTGCCATTGCTTTAAACGCTATTCCTGGCTTTGATTTCAGTTTAAAAGATGCGTCCGCAATCGCCATTATTGGTGGTGCCGATGGTCCAACCGCTATCTTCCTTGCTTCTAAGTTAGCGCCTGATTTATTAGGTGCTATCGCCGTTGCCGCTTATTCATACATGGCACTGGTACCCATTATCCAGCCACCAATTATGAAAGCGTTAACCAATGAGGAAGAGCGCAAAATAGAAATGAAACAGCTACGCCATGTGACCAAGATTGAAAAAATTATCTTTCCACTGGCGGTGTTACTCCTTACCGTATTTTTCTTACCTGCGGCAACTCCGTTAGTCGGGATGTTTTGTTTAGGTAACTTGATGCGCGAATGTGGTGTGGTTGACCGTTTAAGCTCGACTGCCCAAAACGAGTTGATTAATATTGTGACTATTTTCTTAGGCTTAGGCGTTGGCTCAAAACTGAGTGCCGAAGCCTTCTTAAATGTTGAAACCTTGGGTATTCTGGCATTAGGTGCTATCGCATTCTCTATTGGTACCGCTGCCGGTGTCTTAATGGCGAAATTACTCGGTAAGGTATCAAAAGAACCAATAAATCCACTGGTTGGCGCGGCAGGAGTTTCTGCGGTACCTATGGCTGCACGTGTAGTAAATAAAGTTGGTTTAGAGTCTAATCCTCATAACTTCTTATTAATGCATGCTATGGGCCCTAACGTCGCCGGTGTACTCGGATCTGCAGTAGCTGCCGGTGTACTGCTTGCACTAGTGGGCTAACCATTACCGAAAAAGTTTAAAATCAGAGTTGCTATCAACGCCAAGCCGAAGTAAATTATTGAGATAATTTACTTCGGCTTTTTTATTCAAGGATGAATTTATACAGAATTACCATATATGGTATGAATTCTGATTTGTACATGGATGTATTTATCCACGGCAGGCAGGAGCCTTTAGAGTGGGTTTATGGATGTATTTATCCACGACAGGCAGGAGCCTTTTGAGTGGATTTATGGATAAGGGGAAGAAAATTTGATGATAATTAATATAAGCAAAGGCTTTAAACTCACCTTATATGGCTGTGTGCTGTTAAGTTTACTTGCCTGTAACAAGGACGAACACGTTAGCAATAATCCTGATAATGACTTAGCTCAGGACAAGGCTACAGTTATGGAAGTGAAAAATGAACCTTGGCTGGAAATCCCTCAAAACCACTTACTTTATTTAGAATTGAGCACTGGTACTGTGACCATCTTACTTGCTGATTTTTTTGCGCCAGAGCACAGTCAATACATACAAGATTTGGTCAACGAAGGCTTTTACGATGGTTTGCCATTATATCGGGTGATAGAAAATTTTGTGGTACAAGGTGGCGACGCAAACGCGCAAAAGCCAAGTAAGGTCAAACGAACCATGCAAGCGGAGTTTGAAAGGCAGATAAAGCCGAAAACAGCATTTAGTTTAGTGCAGCAGGGCGATTTGTTAGCCGAACAAACCGGTTTCATCAATGGCTTCGCCGTGGGACGATCGATTAGTGAGGAAAAAGAGTGGTTAATTCATTGTCCTGGAGCCATTAATTTAGCCCGAGCAGTGAACCCTAATTCAGGAACAACTGATTTTGCGATTATGTTTGGCACGGCGCCGCGACATCTGGATCGAAACATGAGTGTATTTGGCCGTATTATTGCTGGCTGGGAACACTTTTATCAGGTCAAACGTGGGCCGAAGAAAAGCGGTGGGGTGTTTAGTGATGACAGTAATGCTACACATATTATCAAAGCCTATTTAGGTTCTAGCCTGGCAACCGATAAACAACAAACTGTCTATCTTGAAAATACCGCAACGGCTGCTTTTGAGCAGCGAATTGAAAAACGCCGCGCCTTAGACAATGAGTTTTATCAATATAAAGGCAATGGCAATATGGATGTCTGCTACTTTCCGATTAAACTTAAATTTGAATAGCCGACAATAATACCAAGTTGATTAAATACAATTCAGCAGGGGAAGTAATAGATGGACGGTCATGAAAAAATAAATTATTTAGAACTGCCGGCAAAAGATCTGCCAGAAATCAAACGCTTTTACCAAGACGCCTTCGATTGGCAATTTGTTGATTACGGTGACGGATATTGCGCGTTTAATGATGGCACTATCAATGGTGGTTTTTATCAAGCAGATATCCGCAGCTCCTACCAAAATGGCGGCGCGTTAATTGTGCTGTACTCTAAGCAGTTAGAACAAACGGCAGCAAAAGTGTTAAATCATGGTGGCACAATAGTCAAAGCCATTTTTGACTTTCCTGGTGGCCGACGTTTTCATTTTACTGACCCCAATGGTAACGAACTAGCCGTTTGGTCTGATAAATAAATTAGGGTCAGAGTCAGGTTTTATCTTTAACCTGACCCTGATTATTTAACGATTACCACCTGAAGTTTTATTACCCGAAGACTTATTACTTGAAGGCCGGCGGCGAGAGCTTGGTTTGCCGCCAGTGTTTTTTGCCCAAGGGTTATCTTTGGGCTGTCCGTTACCGGTATGTTTTCTGTTTTTACCAGTGGGTTTATGACCACGGGCATTATCACCGCTGCGCTGTCCGTCTTGGTGTTCAACTTTCGCTTGCTTTGGTTTTTTCGCTCTCATTGGCCTAATGTCGTGCGACTTAGGCACGGCATTGGCTGCTTCAAAACCATCAACCTCGGCACGCTCTAGTATTTTTCCGGTAAGTCTTTCAATGGCCACCAGTAGTTTGTATTCGTCTTCACAAACTAGCGATATGGCGTGGCCGGTGCTACCAGCACGGCCTGTTCTGCCGATCCGATGTACATAATCTTCTGCGACATGTGGCAGCTCAAAATTAACCACTTGCGGGAGTTGGTCGATATCAATACCGCGAGCGGCTATATCGGTGGCCACTAATACCCGAATAGAGCCATCTTTAAACTGTGCCAATGCTTTTGTTCTGGCACCCTGGCTCTTATTACCATGAATGGCTAAGGCGCTAATGCCATCTTTTTCAAAATGCTTGGTTAATCTATTTGCGCCATGCTTGGTTTTGGTAAATACCAACACTTGCTGCCAGTTATTGTGGCCAATCAAGTAGGACAGTAAACGCGGCTTCTTATTTTTATCTGTGGTATACACCAATTGCTCAACCGTGGGGGCTGTGGCATTTCTTGGTGTTACCGAGATCTCTACCGGATTATTCACCAGGCCTTTTGCCAAGGCACGTATTTCGTCCGAGAACGTTGCTGAGAATAATAGGTTTTGTCGTTGCTTGGGTAATAAACCAATGATTTTTTTGATATCGCGGATAAAGCCCATATCTAACATGCGGTCGGCTTCATCCAACACCAGAATTTCAACTTGCGAAAATTTAACGGCATTTTGTTGATATAAATCCATGAGTCGCCCAGGGGTCGCCACTAAGATATCAACCCCTTTTCTTAATGCTATCATCTGCGGGTTAGCTTTCACGCCGCCAAAGATTATGTAAGAACTTAAATTCAGGTTTTTACCGTAGAGGGCAACACTTTCACCAACTTGCGCCGCCAGTTCTCTGGTAGGGGTGAGAATTAAGGTGCGAATATGATTCGGTTTAACTTTATCGCCTTTGGCTATTTTTTCTAAAATGGGCAGGGTGAAGCCAGCCGTTTTACCGGTTCCGGTTTGGGCCGCTGCCATTACATCTTTACCTTCGAGCACTGCCGGTATGGCTTGTGCCTGGATCGGGGACGGGGTGTCGTACCCTTGTTCTTTTACCGCAGATAAAATTGGGGCCGAAAGCCCTAGAGAGTCAAAGCTCATAGAAAAGTCTCATTGATTAAGTCGTTAAACTTGAATGGTGACGGGTATCGCGTAATTGCCAGCATGAAAGTCGCGTTGGCGCAGCTTACAGTATAGCGCTAATTGATGCAAACAGCGCTTGCTGTAACAACTTAGTCCTGTTTATTGAGTTATATAGATCATCAGCGTAAAGAAGCCAGCAATAATCAGGTTAAACGCTAAAATATAGGCAAAGCCTGTTAACCCTTGTTTGGCCGAGTAACCATGTTTTGTTAAGTACCACCACCAGACTAAACACATAATTACCGGTAGTAAGAAAAACAATCTCATTAGCATATTTGCACAGCCTTAATTTTTATTATAAAATTCATCATAGTTCATTATAGAGGGTATCAACACCCTCGGGCAAAGTAAAAACTAACTTACTCTTCGTTTCTCGTTGCAATTAGGCTTCGGGCAACTAGCTACGGGCAGTCCGTGTTCATTCATGGTGAGGTTTAAATTTAATAACATAAATAGTTGCAGTCTATGCACTATGGTTAATCATAGTTCCCCGTTCCCCGTTCCTTAGTCCCTTTTTTCATTCCAAGGCGCAACCTTAAATAGCATCAACATTCCAGGGACGGCAAGAACCGTACACAACAAGAAAAAAGAGGTCCAGCCCATCTGTTCAACAATAAAGCCGGTAGAGGCGTTGGCAAAGGTACGGGGCAGCGCCGTTAAGGCAGTAAATAAGGCAAATTGTGTGGCTGCAAATGTTGGGTTGGTCGTTCTGGCAATAAAGGCAGTAAAAGCTGCGGTGCCTAAACCAACGCCTAAATATTCAAAGCCCATGGCAAACGCCAATGCGTAGGTGCTATGACCAATCTCAGCGAGCGCGGCAAAACCCAAAATAGAGATAATTTGCACAAAACCAAATAACCACAATGCTCGGTTGATACTGAGCTTGATCATCACAATACCACCAACCGCGAGCCCTATTGTCATGGCAATTAATGATGCCGTTTTGGCAACAACCCCAATTTCGGTATTAGAAAAGCCTAAATCAATAAAAAATGGGGTTTGTAATGCCGTCGCCATGTTATCGCCGAGTTTGTACAAAAATAAAAAACACAAAATCAGCAACGCCGATTTTATGCCTTCACGATTAATGAAATCTTTAAAGGGCAACACTATGGCTTGTTGTAGAGTATGCGGAGCATTAGGCTCTCTTCGAGCTTCGCTTATGCAAAGGGTCATGATTATGCCGACAAGCATAAATGCCGCGACAACGAAGAACACCAATTGCCAGGGCATATGATCGGCCAAAATAAAACCTAAAGAGCCAGGAACTAAGCCGGATAAACGATACGCCTGTACATGAATAGAATTGCCAAGGCCTAACTCATGATCTGGTAAGAGTTCACGACGGTAGGCGTCAAGAATGATATCCTGGCTGGCACTAAAAAAGGCTACCGCCGCCGCAAAATAAGCGACAGTCCAAATAGACATTGTAGGATTGATATAACCAAATGCGGCAATAGATATTAGCAAACAGAGTTGCGTTATCAGCATCCAGCCGCGTCGTCGGCCTAAAAATGGAAACGAATAACGGTCCATCGCCGGAGACCAGATAAATTTCCACACATAAGGAATGCCAATTAATGAAAACAAACCAATTTCCGCTAAACTCACGCCTTCACTGCGCAACCAGCCAGGCACTAATTGGTATAAAAAAAACAACGGCAAGCCCGAGCTAAATCCGGTGAAAATACAGATCAACATGCGCTTGTTTAAAATGGCATCTTTAATTGTTGGAGAGAAAGCCGGAGTAACTGGAGACATTGAAAAAGCCTAGTTTTTTGTTATTTTCATACCAATTCGATTAAAAATGAGCCGATATTTAATCAACTTGGTATCGTTAGTGCTTAGGCTAACAAATGCTTGTTCAGAAAAGAAGAGTAATAACGCAGTAGTTATTTGTTTTAGCCATTAAAAATGCACAGCAAAGGTCAACAGACCCTAGTCAACTTGGTATAGCGCAATGATTACTGACTATTTAGAAGATTTCTGTCTGTTGTTTACGGGTTAAAACCTTCCACTGGCCGCCAGCCGACACAATGGATTGGGTAGTTACCACTTCCTTTAAGGTAATCCAGGCAGGTTTCAATTTCTGTTTTTAATGATATGTCGTCATCTAAGTTGGCAATGGAGCCAAGTTTAATTTCATGAATTAAATGCCAGAATACTCGTTCTCTGGTACTGCCTGGCATATCATCGGTGACATTTAATTGCGCCCACTCTTCAAAGCAATCCCAAATAAAGCTTTCAACTTCGGTGTGGTGAATAGCACTTCTCAGTAAGGCATCAAGAAAATACATTAACTGCGATATTTTGTCATTGATGAAATTATCGATATGCACACAACCCTCACAAAAGTAAAAACAAATACCAATCTGCAAGAGTAAATAGTTAACTCTGTGCTGGTGTGGATTGGTATAAAATCCATTTTCGTAAAGTAGCAAGTTCCAGTTACTATTAAACGTAAGCGTAGATTAAGCCAGTTTGTTTTGCGAATAAATAATATGGCAAAGAAAGAACGAAAACCGAGCAATTATTCATAACAAAACAATTATGATCAATGGATTGTACATGTAACTAATTGATTTGTAAAACGTTTATTGAAGGTGTAGGTAATCTTCAGGCATTAATGTGGCTTTAATTAAGATGATCGGTTCTAACGGTACATCAGGCCAGCCTTGACCTTCATGAAAGTCGGTTTTACTGGCGGCCATCTTTTCCAGAACGTCTTCGCCAAATGTCACGCTACCAAATACCGTGTAGCCCCAGCGTCTGCCGGGATCTAAAGAGGTATTTTCACCGACGTTAAAAAAAAATTGTCGGATTGAGCTGTGTGGATTATTTTGCCTGGCCATAGCAATGCTGCCAAAGCTATTTTTTAAACCGTTTCCCGATTCATTAAAAATCGGCTTGCCTTCTTTTTTAGGGACAAAGTCGCTGTCGTAACCACCACCTTGTACCACAAAATCTTCAATTACGCGGTGAAAAATGGTGTTGTTGTATTCGGTTGAGATCACATAATGAAGGAAGTTATTCACCGCTATTGGCGCTTTAACCCGGTCAAGTTCAACGATGATCACCCCCATCGAGGTTTCCATTTTTATTTGCGGGTAAAGGTTGTTGGCGGCAATAACTTTTTCTTTACCCTGAGCGTTGTTCATTGTGGCAACATTAACCAGTGCAGAAAAAAGCAAAACAATCATTACCCGCATAATACTTAACCTTTAATAAAGTTTTGTAATTGTTGATCTTCTAATACTTGGACAATTAATTTTGATAATTGTAAATTAAAGTCGCGTTGTAACTCTGCAATGTTGGCGGTTAAGGCGCCTCGTGTAGTCGCTCTTAAGGTAAATGTTTTTGACAAGGTTTGCGCTGGATTTTCCACGTTTACTTTTAACTTAATAATAGTGTTGGCACGATAATCTAGCACATCCTGGTTTACATAAGTGCGTGCGCGCTCGACGTTAAACTGCAGTGTTACTGTGGAAGACTCTGCTAGTGTTAATCCTTGCGCAGCAAGTTCATTTGAAAACTGCTGATTTAACACATCGGATAAGGTGCTGGTTGAACCAATTAATGTCGAAGGTTCGTCCGCGTTTAATACTTCAACAATATGATAAGTACTGCGTAAGTCACTTACCGAAATTTTCGCGCTTACTTCTTGGTATATATTGTTACTTTGTTTAATAATGGATGGATTTAATCTAATGGCGGTTGGCTCGCTGGCGCAAGCCATTAGAGATAGAATAGTTAAAACAACTGAGATAAATTTAAAATTCATTACTTCTTCGCTGATAAAATGGCAAACTTGTTATTACTGGAAATCGTCTCGCAATTGCCAAATAAACGTTGCAGTTTAATGTGGTAGCCGAGGTTTCGATTGCCTATTATCCTTAATTCGCCACCTTTTTTCAAAGCATTATGACTTTGTTTAAACATTTGCCAGGCAATATGGTCAGTTACCGCCTGCATTTGATGAAATGGCGGGTTGCACAGTACCAGATCTAAACTGCTGGCGGCGACATCAGTTAAACAGTCATTTAGATGAAACTGGCATTGTTCAAAGCAATCTGGCAAGTTATTGATAATGTTGTCTTTTGATGACTGAACTGCCATATAAGATTCATCGAAAAAGTGCATTTTCAGATCCGGATTTTTCGCTAACATTGCCAGGCCTATCACACCGTTGCCACAGCCCAAATCGGCAACTTGTAATTCACCGGTAATATTTGGTAAATTTTGTAACAGCTCTCGCCCACCTACGTCTAGACTGTCTCTGGAAAACACATTGGCAAGGTTAGATATTGAAAATTTGCTGTGCTCAAGTGGCCAAATTTTCGCTGCTGGCAATGCTGTTTTCTTGCTGTTATCCAGTACAGAGAAAATCAACCGAGCCTTTTTCACGGCTAAAGATGTGGTGGTGACGCCCAAATGCTTCTCAAATAATTTTAGCGTAGAGCTGTGTATATCTTTCGCTCGGGCGCTGGCAATGATTAAGGTATTTTCATCGGCAAATTGTTGTATTTGTTGTAATTGGTATTCTAAATAGGCTTTTGACTTAGGCAGTTTTAACAATACAATATCAATGGCACCATCAATTTGGGACAAACTGTCTTTAAAGTAAATGCTATCCTGATCGATATAATTACTGTCAAGATTGTATTTTATCCCTTGTTGAGAAATGTAGGAGTCGTGCACCAATTGCAGGTTATGATGGTATAGGTTAACTGTGAGTGCACCAAAACTGTCATTGAAAATAACGATGTTTTTGCTGTCATTGAGCAGATTGTTTTCTTGCAAATAATCAATGATGTACTCATCACTGGCATCCCAGGCTTGCAAGCTGCGGTTAACTTGTGCCAGCGGAAATCGCTCTAGATGGATCGGCATATCATTTTTGAAAAAAGGGCTTAGCATATATGGGTATCTTCAACTCAATATTTTAATTGCGCCATTATCGCAAAGTTTAATCAAAAAAAACTCAATAATTTGTTAATGAGGTGAAATTTGTCTGTTATTCGTGCTGCAGTGGCACAGCAATACTGTGCTGGTGATTTACTGTACTGGCCTGGTTTTTATCCACAATTACTCGCGGATAGTTATTATCAGCGCTGTGTGAATGAGGTAAACTGGTCACAAGAAAGAATTAAAATGTTTGGCAAGCAAGTCAATATCCCACGCTTGCAAGCCTGGTATGGTGATGAAGATGCCCACTACACTTATTCAGGTCTACCAATGCGGCCGCAGCCCTGGCAAAACACTTTGTTAACTCTCAAGGCTGAATGCGAGTTAAAACTCGGTTACCAGTTTAATTCGGTGCTAGCGAACTATTATCGCAACAATAATGACTCTATGGGCTGGCATAGTGATAATGAAAAGCAACTTGGCGAACAACCTTTCATTGCTTCCCTGTCGTTTGGACAAGTGCGCAGGTTTTGTTTGCGGCATAAAAAAAGTGGTGAAAAAGTGGAATTGAATTTACAATCAGGCAGCTTGTTGGTGATGCAGGGCGATTTGCAAAGCAACTGGCAACACAGTTTACCGAAAAGCAAAAAAAACTTACTCGGCCGGGTGAATTTAACGTTTCGGCAAATAGTGAAATAATTTAAACACAGCAGCAGTTTTGCGGAGTATTGAATGAGTATTAAAACCATAATTGAAGAAAAATTAAACCAGGCGTTTTCGCCAATTCATCTGGAAGTGATGAATGAATCGTATATGCACAATGTACCTGAGGGCAGTGAATCGCATTTCAAAGTCACCATCGTCAGTGAAAAATTTGACGGTTTACGTTTAATCGGTCGCCATCGTGAGGTTAACTCTGTATTGGCTGATGAACTTGCCAACCATATTCATGCTTTGGCGATGCATACCTATACGCCACAGCAATGGCAGACAATGAACGCAGATAAGGTGCCAAACTCGCCAAATTGCATGGGTGGTGGCAAATAAATCGGTTTTTAAATAAACCGGTTGTAAATGAATTATAAACAGCGTTTGAGGACTTAATGTTCAGCTCTTTTTTGTCTCGGTTTATCCAAATTACCGACAGCTTTACCGAATGGTTAGGCAAAACCATTGCCTGGTTAACGTTAGTCGTAGTGTTACTGACTTTTAGCGTCGTGTTGTTGCGCTACGGTTTCAATCTTGGCTGGGTGGCAATGCAAGAAAGTGTGTTGTATGCCCATGGCGCCGTATTCATGCTAGGTGCCGCTTATACGTTAAAGCATGATGGCCATGTCAGGGTTGATATCTTTTATCAAAAATATTCAGCCAAACAACAAGCTTGGGTAAACCTGTGTGGCACATTATTTTTATTATTGCCGGTTTGTATTTTTATTTTTTATGTCAGCCTCGATTACGTGTTGTTGTCTTGGGGAATTCTGGAAAAATCGAAAGAGCCTGGCGGCATCCCTGCGGTTTACCTGAACAAAACCTTGATCTGGTTATTGGTGTTAACCTTGTCACTACAAGGCTTAGCCGAAATAGCCCGCAATTTATTAGTGATCAACACGAAACAAACACCATCATCTGATCCATCAACAACCGCAGAGCAAGAATAATGGAATATTTATCGCTGTTAATGTTTGTCTGCGTCTGTTTGGTGTTATTGCTTGGTTATCCGGTAGCCTTTTCTCTGGCCGGGACCGCACTGATTTTCGCTGGGATTGCCAATCTATCAGGCTATTTTGATGGCTCTTTTTTACAGGCTTTGCCATCTCGTTACTACGGTATTTTAAACAATCAAACCTTGCTGGCAGTGCCGTTGTTTGTGTTTATGGGATCGGTATTAGAGCGAGCCCGCATTGCTGAAGATTTATTATCGACGATGGCGCAATTATTTGGCCGCTTTCGTGGCGGCTTAGCCATTTCGGTGACCCTTGTTGGTATGTTGCTAGCGGCAAGTACCGGCATCGTTGGTGCCACCGTAGTGACCATGGGCTTATTGTCTTTACCCACCATGATAAAACGTGGCTATGATCAATCTTTTGCGACCGGAATCATTTGCGCAACAGGTACTCTCGGACAGATAATTCCACCATCCATCGCCTTAGTATTGTTAGGCGATGTGTTATCCAACTCATACCAATTGGCACAATTAAAACTCGGTAATTTCAGTCCTGATACCATCAGCGTTGGTGACTTATTCGCCGGTGCGGTGATCCCCGGGTTGTTGCTGGTGGTTTTTTATATTGCTTATGCAATTTATATGGCGGTATTTAAACCGGAAAAAGTGCCACCCTTTAATTTTGATGATCAGCCCGCACTAAATTTAGCGCTATTGGTAAAATCCTTATTTCCGCCATTAATTTTGATGTTTGTGGTATTAGGCTCCATTTTAGGCGGCTTTGCCACACCTACCGAAGCTGCTGGGGTTGGTGCCTTTGGCGCACTAATATTGGCCAGCGTAAATGGTCAGTTAAACATTGTGAATTTAAAGGCGGTGATGCAAAGCACGGTAAAAATTACCTCTATGGTATTTTTAATTTTAATTGGTGCCAGCTTGTTCTCTCTGGTATTTCGCGGTTTGGGCGGCGAAGAGTTGATCCATCACTGCTTCGAACGACTACCCGGTGGCGTGGTTACGGCGACAATTTTGGTCATGCTGGTGATTTTTTTACTGGGTTTTATTCTCGATTTTATTGAGATAACCTTTGTGGTTATACCAATCATCGCCCCGATTTTATTGATGATGGACATTAACCCAATTTGGCTAGGGATCATGATCGCGGTAAACCTGCAAACGTCATTTTTGACGCCGCCATTTGGTTTTGCGCTATTTTATCTGCGTGGCGTTGCCGATAAATCGATAGCCACGGCGAAAATATACAAAGGCGTGATCCCCTTTATTGTGATGCAATTAATGTTGTTAATTGCCCTTGCCCTTTGGCCTGAACTGGTCACATGGCTACCGAATAAAATTTATGGTTAAATAACTAACAAATAAACAGTCATGGATAAAATAACAAGATGAAAAAAATACTCAGCATTGTGTCAATCGTTTGTGCCTCGCTTCTGCTAAGTGCGTGTGGAGAAAAAAACGCCAGTCAGAGTTCAACAACGGCTGAGCCACAGCAAAACTATAAATGGAAGTTAGTAACATCCTGGCCAAAAAACTTTCCGGGTTTAGGTGTTGGTCCAGAAAAATTTGCTAAGCATGTAGAGCTGATGAGCAATGGCCGTTTAACAATTCAAGTGTATGGCGCAGGGCAGTTAGTACCCGGTTTTGAAGTGTTTGATACGGTAGCTAATGGCACCGCCGAAATGGGCCACAGTGGTGCCTATTATTGGAAAGGGAAAATTCCGGCCGCGTCATTTTTTGCCGCGGTACCCTTTGGCATGAACGCCCAGGAAACCAACGCCTGGTTACATTACGGTGGTGGTTTAGAGCTTTGGCAAAAATTATATAAACCGTTTGGCATTATTCCGGTCGCGGGCGGTAATTCTGGTGTGCAGTTTGCCGGCTGGTTTAATAAAGAAATTAACTCCATTGCCGATTTACAAGGCTTAAAAATGCGCATTGGCGGTATTGGCGGTGAAGTGATGAACCGTGCTGGCGCGATCCCAGTGAATATGCCTGGAGGAGAGATTTTTTCATCATTGCAAAGTGGTGCTCTAGATGCGTCAGAATGGGTTGGCCCTTATAATGACTTAGCGTTTGGTTTTTATAAAGCGGCAAAATACTATTACTCATCTGCCTGGCAAGAACCAACCGCAACGTTGGAGTTTTTAATCAATGAAAAAGCGTTTAATGCTTTGCCGAATGATTTACAAGAAATTGTCAAGGTTGCCGGGCGGGCAGTAAATGATGATATGTTAAGTGAATATACCGCTCGTAACAGCGCTGCATTGAAAACCTTGGTCGAAAAACACAATGTGCAAGTGCGTACCTTCCCACCGGAAGTGATGGCAAAATTAAAAGCGACTACCAAAGAGGTGATTAACGAAATGGTTGCTACTGATGAAAGTGTGGCAGAGGTCTGGTCGTCGTATAAAGCATTTTATGATGATATCCGCGCCTATCATCAAATTACTGTGCAGGCTTACCTGGAAAACAGGCAATAATTTCTGTATTAAATGCATATTTTTACTAATATTGTAGAAAATTAACGAAAAACCTGGCTGCTCTGATCTCATTTTGAATTTAAATTGGGTAGAATAGCGCCAGTTTACATTTTCACTGTTGCTGCTGGCGAAAATACGCAGCGGCAAAAAAATAAATTCTAAATAAATTAAGGTTTTATTATGGTTATCAAACCAAAAGTTCGTGGCTTTATTTGTACTAACGCACATCCCGCAGGCTGTGCTCAACATGTTCAAGAGCAAATTGATTTTGTTAAATCACAACCGCAAGCGGATGCTAAACCGAAAAAGGTGTTAGTGATTGGCGCGTCAACGGGTTACGGTTTAGCGTCTCGAATTACAGCTGCCTTTGGTAATGGTGCCAGCACCTTAGGTATATTCTTTGAAAAAGAGCCTACTGAAAAACGCACCGGCTCTGCGGGTTGGTATAACACTGCGGCATTTCAAAATGCTGCCGATGAAGCTGGTATTTATGCAAAAAATATTAATGGCGATGCGTTTTCGCACGACATTAAGGCGAAAACCATTGAAACCATTAAAGCCGATTTAGGTCAGGTAGATTTGGTGGTTTACTCACTGGCGTCTCCTCGTCGTACCGATCCTGTTACCGGTGAAGTTTACGCATCTGCGCTTAAGCCTATTGGTAATGGTTTTACCACAAAAAGTTTAAATACGTCAAAACGAGTGATCGAAGAAGTGGCGGTAGAAGCTGCCAGCGAAGAGGAAATTTCCGGTACTATCAAAGTGATGGGCGGCGAAGACTGGGAGCTATGGATGAATGCTCTTAAAGACGCTGGCGTATTGTCTGATAATGTAAAAACCGTAGCTTACACATACATTGGTAAAGAGCTAACCTGGCCATTATACGGTAAAGCGACCATAGGTCGTGCCAAAGAAGATTTAGACCGAGCCGCCACTGAAATTCGCAAAGTGACCAGTGATTTAAATGGTGAAGCGTTTGTAACCTCATTGAATGCCGTGGTGACTCAGGCTAGCTCGGCCATTCCGATCATGCCGCTTTACATCTCAAGCCTGTTCAAAGTGATGAAAGCCGATGGCACCCAAGAAAACCCAATACACCAAATTCAAGGCTTGTTCCGTGATAATTTATACAGCACTGAGCGTTCATTAGACGAGAAAAACCGGTTGATGCAAAACCTGAAAGAGCTTGAAGACGATGTGCAAACACGTGTGCAAGCAATTTGGGATCAAGTGGATACCGATAGTATTGATCAATTAACCGATTACACTGGTTATCACCATGAATTCTTGAAACTGTTTGGTTTTGAAGTTGACGGTGTTGATTACGACGCCGATGTTAGCCCAATAGTGGCTATCAACAATTTGATTTAGTCGTGACAAAAACAATAGCCTCGCTTTTGTTTTAACTGACTTAATGCAACTTTAGTCGAACCTGCTCGTAAATCAGGTTCGACTGGCTTTTTTTAGCCCCTTTTTGACAAACTTTCTACATCTGCTTTAATTCTTTAGTTGTTGTTTTTTCACTGTTTTTTTTAGTGTTTTTGACATGTATCAGTATTTTTCCTTAAATTGTTATTAAATGTGTCTCGCTGCATGGAAATCTGGTGCGATTTTTGCTAAAATTCGCGCCAGAAAAATTAACTAAAGCGACCTTGTAAGTTTTCTGGTCTGTTTACGACCCGTTGCTATGCAAGAAACACTGGATTAGTAATTCTCTTAATGAGCATTATTAATTTTAAATACTCCCATCAAAGTAGTGCATGTGTTTATGATTACAGTAAAGAAAGGTCTGGATATCCCGGTAAAAGGTGTTCCCCAGCAAGTAATCCATGATGGTTCGACCATCAAAACTGTTGCAACCCTAGGTGAAGAGTTTGTGGGTATGCGCCCCACCATGTTTGTTAAACTTGGTGACAGCGTTAAAAAAGGTCAGGTACTTTTTGAAGATAAAAAGAATCCTGGCGTTAAATTCACAGCCTCTGCAGCCGGTGTTGTAAAAGAAATTAACCGTGGTGAAAAGCGTGTTTTACAATCTGTTGTTATCGAAGTAAATGTAAATGGTGACGAAGAAGAAACATTTAACGCGTATTCAGCCGAGCAATTAACAACTCTCTCTCGTGAAGATGTTGAAGCTAACCTGGTAAACTCAGGTTTGTGGACCGCTCTGCGTACTCGCCCATTCAGCAAGTCTCCGGCGTTAGCAAGCGTTGCTGCAGATATTTTTGTTAGTGCTATGGATACTAATCCGTTAGCGGCTAACCCAGAAGTGATCATTAACGAGCAAAGCGAAGCCTTTGTAAACGGTTTGGCCGTTTTATCTCGTTTAACTTCCGGTAAAGTATTTGTATCAAAAGCGCCAGGTGCAAACATTCCAGCTGGTATTGCCAGTGTCAATGAATTTTCCGGCAAGCATCCTGCAGGTTTAGTTGGTACTCATATCCACTTCTTGTCAGCTGTGTCGGCTAATAAAGTTGTATGGCATATTGGTTACCAGGACGTTATCGCGGTAGGTACGTTATTTACCACCGGTAAATTGGACAGCAACCGTGTTGTCTCATTAGCCGGCCCAGCGGTAAAAAATCCTCGTTTAGTACGTACCCTATTAGGTGCGAATACTGATGACTTAACTGCTGGCGATTTAGCCGACGGTGAAGTTCGAGTGGTTTCTGGTTCTCCGCTACAAGGCGATGCCGCCAAAGGTGTGCACGCATATCTTGGTCGTTTCCACGTGCAAGTGAGTGCTTTGAGCGAAGGTCGTGAAAAAGAATTCATCGGTTACATGATGCCGGGTGCAAATAAATTCTCTGTTACTCGTGCTTACCTCTCGCACATCTTTAGTGGCAAAGTGTTTAACATGACCACCACAACTAACGGTTCTGCTCGTGCTATGGTGCCAATTGGTAACTATGAACGCATTATGCCGCTAGATATTTTACCTACCTTGTTACTACGTGATTTGGCTGCTGGCGACACCGACGGTGCTCAGCAACTAGGTGCATTAGAGCTAGACGAAGAAGATTTAGCACTATGTACATTCGTGTGTCCTGGTAAAACTGATTATGGCGTTATCCTTCGTGATTGCCTAACCACTATTGAAAAGGAAGGTTAGACATGGGCTTGAAAAAGTTTATTGAAGATATCGAGCCGCATTTTGAAAAAGGCGGCAAGCACGAGAAATGGTTCGCATTATACGAAGCCGTTGCTACGGGCTTATTTACTCCTGGTTATGTCACTAAGGGTAAAACTCACATTCGTGACAGTATTGATCTAAAACGTATTATGATCACGGTTTGGTTAGCAGTATTTCCTGCTATGTTTTTTGGTATGTACAACATCGGTTACCAAGCCGTTGATGCCTTAGCAGCAGGCTATGCCTTAACTGATTCTTGGCAAGTTGGTCTATTCCACATAGTTGGCGGGCAGTTAACCGCGGACTCTGGCTGGTTTAGCATGATGTTCTATGGTGCTTTCTTCTTCGTGCCAATTTATGCCACGGTATTTATTGTTGGTGGTTTTTGGGAAGTAATATTTGCTTCCGTGCGTAAGCATGAAGTGAACGAAGGTTTCTTCGTAACCTCTATTTTATTTGCCTTGATCTTACCGGCAACGATTCCATTATGGCAGGCTGCTTTAGGTATTACCTTTGGTGTAGTGATTGCCAAAGAAATCTTCGGCGGTACCGGTAAAAACTTCTTAAACCCGGCATTAGCGGGTCGTGCATTCTTATTCTTCGCTTACCCTGCTGAAATATCAGGGGATGCAGTTTGGGTTGCTATCGACGGCTTCTCTGGGGCAACACCATTAAGTGCAGCATTAGCCGGTACTGGTCAATATGCTATCGACGCAAGCTGGTGGGATGCATTCTGGGGTTTCATCCCTGGTTCTGTTGGTGAAGTGTCAACATTTGCCTGTTTATTAGGTGGTGTATACATCCTTTATAAAGGCATAGCTTCATGGCGTATCGTCGTCAGTGTCTTTGGCGGCATGGTAGCAACGGCATTCCTGTTTAATGCTATTGGCTCAGACACTAACATGATGTTTGCAATGCCTTGGTACTGGCACTTAGTTGTTGGTGGTTTCGCTTTTGGTATGATGTTCATGGCAACCGACCCGGTAACCATGTCATTTACTAACACAGGTAAGTACTTCTTTGGTGCTTTAGTTGGTGTCATGGTGGTGCTGGTACGCGTCGTTAACCCGGCTTTCCCGGAAGGCATGATGTTAGCCATCTTATTTGCCAACTTGTTCGCACCATTATTTGACTACTTCGTAGTTCAGTCAAACATCAAACGGAGGCTTGCTCGTAATGTCTAGTAAAAAAGAAAGCTTTTTCGGCACCGTTAGTTTCGTAATTATCGTTTGTTTAGTCTGTGCGGCATTAGTTTCTGTTTCAGCAGTTAAATTAAAACCACTACAAACCGCGAATAAATTACTGGATCAACAAACCAAAATTTTAGAAGCTGCCGGCTTGTTAGAATTGGGCACAGAAAAGGGCATAGTTGCTACTTACAGCCAATTCGTAACCGCTAAAATGATTGATCTGAAAACTGGCGAATACATTGACGGCAACCCTGATATGTTTGACGAGCGTCGTGACGCCCGTGATGAAACGAAATCAGTGAAACCAGAGAATGATATAGCAGGTATCAATCGTCGTGCGAATTCAGCGGTTGTTTACTTGGTCACTGACGGTTCAGGTTCGGTAAATACCGTAATTCTACCAATTGTCGGTTCAGGTCTTTGGGACTTAATGTACGGCTTCATCGGTTTTGAGCCAGATTTGAACACAGTTAAGAGTGTTGTTTATTCTGATCATAAGGAAACTCCGGGCTTAGGGGCAGAAGTAATGAACCCTAGGTGGAAAGCCTTATGGCCTGGCAAAAAAATGTATGATGAGCAAAACAATATTGCCATTCAAATCGTTAAAGGTGGCGCTAAAAAAGGCGACATCCACGGTGTTGATGCATTATCTGGCGCAACATTAACAAGTGCGGGTGTAGAAAGAACTCTACACTTCTGGTTAGGTGAAGAAGGCTACGGTCCTTTCATCAAGGCTACACGTGCAAGGGGGCTTAACTAATGAGCGATTCTTCAATTAAAAAGGTGTTAACGCAACCTATCGTTGACAACAACCCGATTGCTTTACAAGTACTAGGTATTTGTTCTGCTCTTGCGGTAACAAGCTCTATGGCGAATGCCCTGGTAATGACCTTAGCGGTAATGATAGTAACGGCATTTTCAAGCTTGTTTATTTCCGCTATTCGTAATCACATCCCATCAAGCGTGCGTATTATCGTGCAAATGGCGATCATTGCATCTTTAGTAATTGTGGTAGATCAGGTGTTAAAAGCTTTCTCTTACCAATTATCGAAAGAGTTATCAGTATTCGTTGGCTTGATCATTACTAACTGTATCGTAATGGGCCGTGCCGAAGCGTTCGCGATGAAAGAAAAGCCAGTGGTAAGCTTTATGGATGGTATTGGTAACGGTTTAGGTTACGGTGCTATCTTAATGGCCGTGGCGTTTTTCCGTGAACTATTTGGTTTTGGTACTTTCTTCGGTATTGAAGTATTACCATTAATTCAAAACGACGGTTGGTATCAAGCCAATGGTCTGCTGGTATTGCCATTCAGTTCATTCTTCATCATTGGTTTGATCATCTGGGCTATTCGCCAGTGGAAACCTGAGCAAGTAGAGAAGGACTAGGAAATCATGGAACATTATTTAAGTTTATTCATAAAAACGATTTTCATTGAGAACATCGCCTTAAGCTTCTTCTTAGGGATGTGTACATTCCTTGCGGTTTCTAAAAAAATTAGTACGGCAATGGGTCTTGGTGTTGCGGTAATTGTAGTTTTAGGTATTGCGGTACCGGCTAACCAAATCATCTATCAATCAATTTTGGCGCCTGGTGCACTCGATAGTGTCTTAGGTATTACCGATCCACTCGAGTCTGTGGATTTAAGTTTCCTTTCTTTTATTACCTTTATCGGTGTTATTGCCGCCCTGGTACAAATTTTAGAAATGGTTCTTGATAAATTCTTCCCTGCTTTATATCAAGCCTTAGGTATTTTCTTACCGCTTATTACGGTTAACTGTGCAATTTTCGGTGCCGTATCTTTCATGGTAGCGAAAAACCTAACGTTAGGTGAGTCAGTGGTTTACGGTATTGGTTCGGGCGTTGGTTGGGCGTTAGCGATTGTTTTACTTGCGGGTATCCGTGAGAAAATGAAGTACTCTGACGTACCAGAAGGTTTGAAAGGTTTAGGTATTACGTTTATTACCGCAGGATTGATGGCATTTGGCTTTCTCTCTTTCGGTGGTATCTCGTTATAAAGTTAATGCAGTTTAATCCGCTATTGCGGGTTAGGCTCGAAGTACAAAGGAAAAATCTATGCAAGAGATAATTCTAGGCGTAGGAATGTTCACCGCAATCGTTGTCGCTTTGGTATTGGTAATATTATTTGCCAAATCGAAACTGGTAGCCGAAGGCGATGTAATTATTTCAATTAACGGCGATCCAGAAAAAGCAGTAACAACAGCAGCGGGTGGCAAGCTTCTTGGCGCATTAGCTGAACAAGGTATTTTCATTCCATCGGCTTGTGGTGGCGGTGGTACTTGTGGTCAGTGTCGTGTTGAAGTGCATTCAGGTGGTGGTGATATCCTTCCAACGGAAGAAGGTCACATCAACAAACGTGAAGCCAAAGCTGGTTGTCGTTTAGCTTGTCAAGTTGCGGTTAAGCAAGACATGGAAATAGAAGTTGAAGATGAGATTTTCGGTGTTCAGCAATGGGAATGTGAAGTTATCTCTAACGATAACAAAGCAACCTTCATTAAAGAACTTAAGCTGCAAATCCCTAACGGCGAGTCTGTGCCTTTCCGTGCCGGTGGTTACATTCAAATTGAAGCGCCTAAGCATCATGTGAAATACTCAGATTTCGATATTGATGAACAATATCGTGGCGACTGGAACCACTTTGGTTTCTTCGACGTAGAATCAAAAGTTGATGAGCCAACATTACGTGCTTACTCAATGGCGAACTACCCGGAAGAAGAAGGCATTATCATGCTGAACGTGCGTATTGCTACGCCGCCTCCTGGCCGTTTACATTTACCAGCAGGTAAAATGTCATCGTTTATCTTCAGCTTAAAAGCTGGCGATAAAGTCACTATCTCAGGTCCATTTGGTGAGTTCTTCGCCAGAGATACTGAAAACGAGATGGTATTTATCGGTGGTGGTGCTGGTATGGCGCCAATGCGTTCGCACATTTTTGACCAGCTTAAGCGTCTTAAATCGAAACGTAAGATGAGCTTCTGGTACGGTGCACGTTCGAAACGTGAAATGTTCTATGAAGACGATTACAACGGCTTAGCTAATGACAATGATAACTTCGACTGGCATGTGGCATTATCTGATCCACAACCAGAAGATAACTGGGACGGAATGACAGGTTTCATTCATAATGTACTTTATGAAAATTACCTGAAAGATCACGAAGCGCCAGAAGATTGTGAGTTCTACATGTGTGGTCCGCCAATGATGAACGCAGCAGTTATCGGTATGCTTAAAGATTTAGGCGTAGAAGATGAAAATATCATGCTTGATGACTTTGGTGGCTAAGCCTTAGTTTTCAAAGCTAACAAAAAAGAGCGCTTACAGCGCTCTTTTTTTGTTTGCCTTGAAACTTAAGTTAATTTACGCACTATACGCGACAGGAGGTCCCTGAGTAAATCAGGGATGACGTGTGTAAATTTTCTGAAAAGGATATAAACTCTAGAAAAAATACTCCGTCATTCCAAACTTGTTATACCCGGCAGGCAGACGCCTTTTTAGGCTGATTTTAAAACGGTACCAATCGCTACTTTTCAAAGTCTTTATTGATTGCCAACGCCATCGCTTCGGCAATTTTAATGCCATCAATAGCAGCCGATAGAATGCCACCAGCATAACCGGCACCTTCACCGGCAGGGTATAAACCGTTTACATTTAAACTGGTGAGTAGCTCTTTGTCGCGAGTAATTTGGATGGGCGAGGAGGTACGAGTTTCTACCGCCGTAAGGGTAGCGTCGTTCATCGAAAAGCCTTTAATTTTACGCTCAAATGCCGGCAGGGCTTCACGAATGGCTGCAATGGCGTAATCGGGCAGGGTTTCACTTAAATCGGTGTAGGTAACGCCCGGCTTATAAGACGGAACCACGTCGCCATGTTCGCCACTTTTTCGTCCCGCCAGAAAATCACCAACCAGTTGTGTCGGTGCATCATAGCTAGAGCCACCTAAGGCAAAAGCTTTTTCTTCTAAGCGCCGTTGGAACTCAATTCCGGCCAATACACCGCCGGGATAATCCTCTGGTGAAATGCCGACCACGATAGCACTGTTGGCATTGCGCTCATGACGCGAGTATTGGCTCATGCCATTAGTCACTAAACGACCTTCTTCGGATGCCGCTGCTACTACTGTGCCGCCGGGACACATACAAAAGCTGTATACCGAACGACCATTCTTACAGTGGTGTACCAGCTTATAATCGGCGGCGCCAAGGATAGGGTTGCCAGCATTTTTACCAAAGCGAGCATCATCGATAACCGATTGCTCATGCTCAATACGAAAGCCGACCGAAAACGGTTTGGCTTTAATATAAACGCCCTTATTGAACAGCATTTCAAAGGTATCGCGGGCGCTATGGCCGATGGCCAGAGCAATATAATTGGTTGCTATTTTTTCACCTGTGGCCATAGTTAAGCTTTGCACTTGTTCGTTTTCAATGTCGATGTCGTCAACGCGTTGTTCAAAACGAACCTCACCACCGAGCTGATGTATTTTGGCACGCATTTGCTCAACCATAGTGACCAACTTAAAGGTGCCAATATGCGGTTTCGATACGTATAAAATTTCGCTCGGTGCACCGGCTGCGACAAACTCATGAAGAACTTTACGGCTGTAATGTTTGGGATCTTTTACCTGGCTATACAATTTACCATCTGAAAATGTACCAGCACCGCCTTCACCAAACTGCACGTTTGATTCGGGGTTTAGGTTTTTTTTACGCCAAAAGCCAAAGGTGTCTTTGGTGCGCTGTCGTACTTCCTTACCACGCTCGAGAATAATAGGCTTGTAATCCATTTGAGCCAATAATAAACCAACAAATAAACCACAGGGCCCCATACCGATAACCACCGGGCGTTGGCTTAGATTTTGTGGCGCCTGGGCGACAAACTTATAGCTGGTATCCGGTGTCGCTTTTATATTGGGGTTGTTATCATGCTTGGCTAAGAGCTCAGCATTGCAAGCGGTATCAACGTCTAGGGTGTACATCAAAATGATGGCGTTTTTGCGGCGTGCATCGTAACCACGTTTAAATAGGGTAAAGTTGATCAGTTGCTCTTCGCTGATATCAAGTAAGTCCAAAACCGCTTGTTGCAGGTCATCTTCTTGATGGTTGAGAGCTAATTTAACATTAGTAAGACGGATCATTCATTGGTTTCCAGATAGTAATTTAATCAACTTGGTATTAAAGCAGCCATTGCGCGCTATTCTACCTTAATCGCGATGATCAACAAACAAGAGATTGAATTTGCCAATACAACAGGTATGATCATACACAGTAAGAATAAAAGTAAGAGATTTTCATGACATTTGTGGTAACCGATAATTGTATTCAATGTAAATATACCGACTGTGTGGCGGTGTGTCCGGCGGATGCGTTTTATGAAGGGCCTAATTTTTTGGTGATAAGTCCGGATGATTGCATCGATTGCGATTTATGTCCGGTTGAATGCCCGGCTGGGGCGATTTATCAAGAAGATGACGTACCCGAAGATCAACAAGAATTTATCAAGCTCAATGCCGAGTTAGCGAAAGTTTGGCCGAACATTTCCGCGGTAAAGGCCCCGCCGGAAGATGCGAAAGAATGGGATGGCGTAAAGAATAAAATCGATAACTTAATCATCGAAGACTAAACTTTCCACTTTAGGTAACTTTTAAGAATAGTTATAACTGTTCAACTTCTTCCAAACGTTGCTCTTTTAATGCAACGTTGAACAATCAGTTTTGGAAATTCAATGAAAAACGAAAGCAGCATTCAGTGGGAGCACTCTAATAATTTCGGTATTGACAATAAGCACCATGAAAACAAAGTGAAGATCGTCTTTTGCTTAACCACGGTAATCATGGTGCTAGAAATTGCTGCTGGTACCTGGTCGGGATCTATGGCGTTACTTGCTGACGGATGGCATATGGGGACTCATTCTGCTGCTTTTCTTATTGCTATTTTTGCTTACTCTTATGCTAAGAGACATGCGAATAACAAAGACTTTAGCTTCGGAACCGGTAAAGTTAACTCTTTAGGGGGCTTTGCCAGTGCTATTGCGCTAGCAATAGTTGCACTGATGATGGTAATCGAATCAGTTCAAAGACTATTAGAGCCACAACCGATCCACTTTAACGAAGCAATCGTTGTCGCGATCATCGGCTTAATTGTCAATATAGCTTCTGTTTTTATCTTACATGACGAGCATCATCACCATCATGGCGATAGTCATCACCACGATCATAATATGAAAGCAGCCTATTTCCATGTTTTAGCTGATACCTTGACCTCAATTCTAGCCATTGTGGCGTTATTCATTGGTAAATATATTGGTTTGATTTGGATGGATCCATTGATGGGTATCGTAGGCGCAATCGTGATTCTTCGCTGGTCCTATGGGTTAGTCAAAGAATCGAGCGATATGTTGTTAGATAGGTCTGTGGATATAGCAACATTAGAAAAAGTATCTGATCTAATGAATGAAAAAAACACTGTGATTAAAGATATTCATGTATGGAAAATATCCATGGCACACCAAGCGGCTATTCTTTCGATTTCATCGAAAGAACCGTTAGATTATGTTGAGTATAGAAAAATTCTGATGAAGTTTTTACCTAAGCTTTGTCACCTATCAATTGAAATAAATAAAAGCTAAAGATTACTCGGTCTGCTTGTACCTAGTTCCCTTTATCCCTATTCATACATTGGACCAACAAATTCCAGCTGGGTCAAATACAGTCGCAATTCAAACTCAACCTGATGATAATCACTTTGCATGTGTTGGCACAGTTGATAAAAGCTTTTTTTTGTTCTTTCTCTTTTAAATGGGCGAGTTCGTGCACCACTATCATAGTTAAAAATTCGATTGGCGAGTTCTTGAAAATTGCCGCGATGCGGATTTCATTTTTAGCTTTTAACTTGCCACCCTGTACACGACTCACATAGGTATGAAGACCAAGGGCGTTATTAATGACGTGAATTTTATTATCGAAAGTAATTTTACTCAGCGGAGCCGACTTTTTCAGGTATTTGTCTTTAATGGCGAGGACAAATTCGCGCAGTTTTTTGTCGTTATTAATATGGTGAGTTGTTGGGTACTTGTTCAGTAAAAACCTGGCTAACCGTTTATCGTCAATAAGCTGCTGAATTTTCGTTGAATGTCGACAGCATAAGCGGATAAATATTTTAATTGGTTAGCCATAGTGTTTCTTAATCTAAATTAAACCTTTTTAGCAAGGATGATTGGTATCATTAACCGAAAATGGTGCGCATTAAGCTAATTGCTTGATCAACGGTTTTACCACCTTGCACGCTGTTAACGATAGTCGAGCGCATGTCTAATAAATATTCGGGAATGTCTTCACCAGCAAGCGCTTTATCGACTAATACTTCAGCCGATTCTTTCGATCGTTTAACGGCTTTTACCACGCCAACTTTGGTTTTGGTTGGCTTATCGCGCAGCTTGATGTAGTTTGAGTTTTTCGCCTGATCTTCATCGGCAAATAGGAACATGTCGACCAACACTGCTCGTACTTTCCATAAGCTCAATTCTTCACTATTTTCTGGCTCACCTTGTCGATGCCAGGCAAAGCTTTGCAGACTAAGCACCATATCTTGATAATAACTGTCAAAATTCTGGTTATTAAATTTAGCGATATTTAAGCCCTGGCAAAGTATCGATAATTTATTGTTAGTTAGCGCGATAAATTGATCAGGACGACGCATCGCCAGCAAGCGTGTTGCCGCCATCAACGGTGCTTTTTCACCATCAGTGTGCTCGGCAAATATTTGCTTATAAGTTGCGACAAATGCTTGATATTGCGCCAGGCTAACATCGCCGGTTAACGAGATATGTGCCAACGCCTGGTCAAAGTCTTCTGGATGCGCTTGTACTAGCAAATGGAATGTTTTAGCGCCTTTGGTGCCCGCAAACCATTCGACATCAAATTGATACATGCTTGGGTCGTGCGCGACAGTGTGCTTGCCGGTGAAGGCTAAGCGATCTTCTTCAATCATATCGCTCAGGCTTTGCTCACGCAACCCTTCAATATGAGCCATAAGTGCTAATCGTTCAGCCAATGATTGTTGCTCAGCCATATCATTTATTATTTTGGTAAATATCGGCCATGGGGCAATACGCAACATTTTCAGTTGGGTGATTGAGATCCCTTGTTCTAAGATTTCTTGCAGTTTTTTTAATGGCAGTAATTGCTTTTCATCAAGCAAATTCAAATTGATGTCGTGCTTACAAATACGGTGTAAGGTTTTGCACCAGCCTAAAAAGTCTTCAGGGTGATGATTCACTTTTACTGCCATTAAATTCAGGGATAAATCGGCTATGTATTTTAGTGCGTTTTGATAAATAGTATCTTCGGTATTACCCATAGACATTTTCGCAGGGGATGTAAGCAATTTGCGCATAAATTGAAAAAACTCGCATTATTAATAAGAAAAATTGGTGCCGAGATTTTACGTTGAAATGCCCAGTAAGCAAGGCTTTGTTTGTAGTTTTTTGCGGTTTTGGGCTAATAAATCTATTGACAGCTGCTAACTGCATGCTTTGGTTGAATTTTAACCAGTTTCGCGATAAAGGTTAAAGATAATAAATTTTTAAAATGCACAAATTCACTAAAAAAACTGCGGAAATGGACGATTGACAGGGCTAAATATTAATCAATGATGATTTTTTGCCAGTCATCATCTTCATTAATGCGCACCGAGCGCGCTTTTTTGCCTAAACCATTTTGCTGCGAACTGTCTTTAAAAGTATGTTCGACATTAATTTGGTTCACTTGCCCGGGCCACACATCTTGCAATGCCGCCATCTTGATATAGACAGCAGTTAACTGCTGTGGCTGTTTGATTTCCTGATACACCCAGAAAAATTTACCGTCCACTTCAAACCCTACGCTACCCAATGGCAACAGTTGTTGTTTGTCATCGAGCAGGCGAAATTTGGCTTGAATGTATTCGGCAAATTCCGTTTGGGTTTGTTCACTACCGATTAAGTCGGCATTCTTGTTAAACAATTTTACCAAGGCATGCTCAGCATCGTGTAGATAAAAACGATGCGAGACTTCAATATTGCCACTGTGATCATTGAACAGTATTGTGCTGTAGGCTTCTTTTTGTTGATGAGCAACAGCGTTGCTGCTCACCAGTAACGCCAAGATTAAGCAACACTTGCTAGTGAGCTGGGTGATTAAATGCTTTATCGTTTTCTTCATAGTTAGCTTCATCGCTTTCATCATCGTTGCCTGCAATCGTCAGCTATTACTTTTTATACACTTTAGCTTCCGGCTCTTTCAACTCGGTTTTGCTGTCGTGCATGATATCACGTGCTTCCATTTTCTCAGATTTCTCTTTCTTGAACGCTTCAATACGAGAATCAATGATTTTACGTGGGTAATGGTTGTTGTGCACATCAACATCCGCGGTTTCCCAGTGTGCATCTACTTCAACCGATACCAGGTCTTTGTCTTTTGGTGTGATGATCAACTTGCTTACCGCTTTCGGCGCACGACGCCAAATTTCCGCAGGAATATGCATTGACTCGGTTGTGCCATCAGCAAAGTGTAAATCTAATAAGATAGGCATTACCAAGCCACCAAGATTAGAGAAGTTTAACACGTAGTAGTTATCATCCTCTTGTACCGCACGCTCAAACGCTTTGCGTTCCCAAGGCTCTAGCTTGTTCAGCATTTTCTTGTATTCGTTGCGCTCTTTGTTAGTCACGGTCCAACGGTCATTGTTATCATGAAAATCGTTAATGTCGGGATTCAGTTCTAACCAGGTTTTCTGGCCAGCGGCAACGTTGCGGTCTACATGGTAAGAGCTTGGTTTTTCTAACTCTTGCTGACGACGACGATCGAAATCAATGTCTGGGTTTTTGCTGTCCAAACGTAATTTATAAATGCTGTCGATAGAGATATCCACGTGATCTGTGGTGTAGAACCAACCATGCCAGAACCAGTCTAAATCAACCCCTGAGGCTTCTTCCATGGTACGGAAAAAATCTGACGGTGTAGGGCGCTTGTTTTTCCAGCGTACCGCGTATTCCTTAAAAGCAAAGTCGAATAATTCACGACCCATGATCACTTCACGGAGAATGTTTAATGCGGCAGCAGGTTTAGTGTAAGCGTTAGGGCCAAGTTTTAATACGCTGTCGGATTGCGTCATTACCGGCACTTGTACATCAGATTTCATGTACGAAGTGATATCCCGTGGTTCAACGCCCCATGGAATGGTAGGATCCCATTCACGACCGGCGATACCATCTAAGAAGCTATTCAAGCCTTCATCCATCCAGGTCCATTGACGCTCATCAGAGTTAACGATCATTGGAAAATAGTTATGGCCAACTTCATGGATCACCACGCCAATTAAAAAGCGTTTTTCGGCAAGAGTATAGGTACGAGTATCGTCTTTGTGCCACTTGGTGCGTGGGCCGTTAAAGCTGATCATCGGATATTCCATGCCGCCAACCGGGCCGTTTACGCTAATGGCCACCGGGTAAGGGTAATCAAAGGTATAGCGAGAGTATACATCCATGGTGTGGATCACCGATTCGGTCGAGTATTTCTGCCATAAATCGCCACCTTCTTTGGGAAAGTAAGACATTGCCATGACGAATTCTTGCTCATCGCCACCTTGTTCGAAACCTTTCGCATCCCAGATAAATTTACGCGATGATGCCCAGGCAAAATCACGAACGTTTTCGGCACTAAAACGCCAGGTTTTGCTTTTACTGGTACCGGCTTTTTCGTTTTCTAATGCTTCGTCGCTGGTGACCACAAATACGGGACGTTTTGCAGTTTTTGCAGTTTCTAAACGCTTACGTTGTGCTTTGCTGAGTACTTTGCTGGCATTTTGTAACACCCCTGTTGAAGCCACAATGTGATCAGCCGGCACTGTCATTTCTACGTCATAGTTACCAAATTCGAGAGTGAACTCACCACGACCTAAAAACTCTTTGTTGTGCCATGCTTCGTAATCGGAAAATGCGGCTAAACGAGGGAACCACTGCGCAAGTAAGAAGATATCGTTACCGCCTTCGCGGGCATCATCCGGAAAGTGTTCGTAACCAGCACGAGCCGGTACGGCATTTTCTTCAAGAATATTAAAGGCAAATTCGATGTTAAAGCTCATTTCATCACCGGCGGCTAACGCTTTTGGTAAATCGATACGCGCCTGACTGCCAACAACCGTGAACTTCAACGGTTTGCCGCGTTTGTCGGTAATGTTGAACACGTCATAACCTACGGTATTATCGGCATAGTATTGCTGACGGCGTAATTCGCCCATGCTGATTTTTCCCGGATTATCCGCTGATGGCTTGCCAGTAGAAGGACCACGACGACCAATGCCACCAAAATCACCACTTAACTCTGAGATAGAGTCTTGCTTGAAACGATTTTGTTCAAGTTGCAACCATAGATACTTTAAACGATACGGCGAGTTATTGTGATAAGTCACTTGTTGAGTCGCGCTTAAACGACGCTTTTCTTCATCAAGTACTACCTTAATGCTGTAATCGACCTGCTGCTGCCAATATTCTTTACCGGGTTCGCCAGCGGCGTTACGGTAATCGTTCGGTGTCGGCAAAATTTCTTCTAATTGACGAAATTTATCTTCGAAATCACCTTTCGTCTGTTTCACTGCCGAAGCAGTTACAGGTGTGGTTAACAATGCAGACAAAGATACTGCAATGAACAATTTTTTTAAGCTCATAGGGGTCCCAAAACATTCTAAATATGAGGTTTACTCAGCTATTTTCCTGAGGTGTACGACACGGTAGGAAAAACGTGTTGAGTAAAAAAGTAATACTTTTTTGCGCGCATCATCATAATAAACTCAATGGTGGAGTCAACATAGATCGGCTGAAATGCAAGAATATGCGATAAGTTGCTAAATGGGGGAGAGAACATTTTTTATTTGCTGTGTTAACTTGCAATCGCATTTATAATGGGTGATTAAATCATAATAATGACACTTAATGGCTATAGTAACCCAATATAAGCGCTTGGTTGCAAGCGGCAGCTTAATCACCGACCGTGCTCAGTTAAATGCCTTGCTCGCACTTAATGAATTAGGCGACGAACTTTGTCAGCAAGGTAACTCATTCGCTTTTAGATTAAAGAAAAATTTTCATCGAAAATTTAACTTGGTAAATAAATTGCCCTTACAAGCGGCAGTTCAACCCATTAAAGGCATCTATTTATGGGGTAAGGTAGGCCGAGGCAAAACCATGATGATGGATTTATTTTTTGCCAACCTCGCTATTGTGCGCAAACAGCGCATGCATTTTCATCATTTTATCGAGCAGGTACATCAAAACTTACTAACCCACCAAGGCAAATCGAATCCGTTAAGAGTTATCGCCAAAGACTTCGCAAGCCAGGTTGATGTACTGTGTTTTGATGAGTTTTTTGTCAGCGATATTGGTGATGCAATGTTGTTGTCGGGTTTATTTGACGAATTGTTTAAACAAGGCGTAGTGTTAGTCGCCACCTCTAATTGTAAACCGGAAGAGTTATACAAAAACGGCTTACAACGCCAGCGGTTTCTGCCAACCATTGCTCTGCTTAATCAGCATTGCCAAATCATTAGCGTTAATGGTGAAAAAGATCATCGCCAACACCAACAGCAATATGCCCGTTATGTATACCCTGTAGCAGCGCATAGCGATTATATCCTTGATAAATTCATCCAACGGACCAGTAAACCGGTAACCGCAGGCTACATGGTTATTAACTCCCGGCCATTGTCGTATCTGGCCAGGGATAATGAGAGAAAAGTGATTGTCTTTAACTTTGCTCATTTGTGTAAAGGCGCCCGTAGCCAACGAGATTATATGGTGCTGGCGAAACAATTCTCTACTGTGATGATCCATAATGTCCCGCAGTTTTCGGGCATTGATATTAGCCATGTCGCCTCAGGGGTGGAAGATGGTTATCAACGCGAACAAAACATTTTTGCTCACATGCAATCTACCGACGATGAAGCCCGACGTTTTATTGCCTTAGTGGATGAATTTTACGATCAAAATATTGAGCTATTTATTAGCAGTGAGGCAGATATTATCGATTTATATCAAGGCAAAAAACTGGCTTTTGAATTTGCTCGCTGTGAGTCAAGACTGATGGAAATGCAAACTAAGGTCTTTAACAGACTTTAATGCGGCGGTGTTTTTTGGACGACTAATGACTAAATAACACAACTTAACAAAGCATTACTTGCTTGCCAATTTCAGCTGTGTTCAGATGGCCATGATTTTAAGGTTTGTTATATAATCTTGAACACGAATTGAAATTTTTATTCTCCTGAGGCAATTATTCCATGTCCGCAATTATTGATATTAAACAGTTAAAATATTCATGGTCAGCAAGTTCTGATTTTGAATTTCATATTGATAATTTTCATGTTAACAAAGGTGAAAGACTGTTTTTGCGCGGCGCAAGCGGTAGTGGCAAAACCACCTTGTTAAGTTTACTCTGCGGGGTAATATCCGCGGACTCTGGCTGCCTGAATATTCTTGGCGAAAATTTGACCACGATGAAAGCCGCCAAGCGCGATCGGTTTCGTGCCAATCACATTGGTGTTATTTTTCAGATGTTTAATTTAATTCCCTACCTTACTACCATTGAAACGTGCTGTTATCTTGTCATTTCTCAACCTTGCGCAAACAACGAGCGTTAAAGAATTCGGCAACTCTAGAAGCTGAGGCGATTCGTTTGTTAGCACATCTGGATATGAGCGATGAACGCTTATTGCATAAGCCGGTAAATGAATTAAGCATAGGGCAACAACAACGAGTGGCTGCAGCACGAGCATTGATGAGGGCGCCGGAGATAATTGTGGCCGATGAACCGACATCATCTTTGGATGCCGACCGTTGTCACTCGTTCTTGGAATTACTATTTAAAGAATGTGAAGACGCGGGTTCTACGTTAATTTTTGTCAGTCATGACATGCGCTTAAAAGCTGAATTTGAACGCAGTGTGTTACTCAGTAGACAAACCAATGAGAACAGCAACGGCAAAGATATGGTGTCGATTTTTGCTGAGGGCGTTGAGTAATGGCGATTGCAAATTTGGCGTTAAAAAGCTTTCGTAATCGGAAATTAACGGTACTGTTAACCATTTTTTCGATAGCTTTAAGTGTTGCTTTATTGCTTGCCATTGAAAAAATTCGGGTGCAAGCGAAAGACAGCTTTACCAATACTATCTCCGGTACCGATTTAATTGTTGGTGGCAGAACCAGCTCGGTTAATTTATTACTATCATCGGTTTTTCAAATGGGCACTGCCACTGCGGGCATTAGCTATGAGTCTTATGAAGAGATAATTAACCACCCTATGGTGAAATTCTCCATTCCATTTTCATTAGGGGATTCCCATCAGGGCTACCGGGTGTTGGGCACCACAGCAGACTTCTACCAACACTATAAATACGGCAGTAAGCAATCACTCACCACTAAGTCAGGTACCTGGTTTAGTGGTGGTAGTGATGTCGTCATCGGTAATGAAATCGCCAACAAACTGGCCTATAAAGTAGGCGCTGAAATTATTCTTTCTCATGGTGGACATGACAGTTATATTGATCACGATAAACAGCCGTTTAACGTTTCGGGTATCCTGGCGCCAACGGCAACTCCCATTGATAGGACCGTGTTTGTCTCATTAGCCGGGGTTGATCAATTACATGCCGATCAACAGAGTATGGCGGTAGGTCATGATCCGTTTTTGACGTTAGATATGTCTAGTCTGAAAAAATCAATTTCAGCAATCTTTGATGAGCATCAAGACCATCATCATAGCACGGAGACCATTACGGGCTTTTACCTTGGCTTGCAGCAGCGTCCACAAGCGTTAACTATGATGCAGCGGGTCAATAATTATAAAACCGAACCCTTAATGGCCATCATGCCGGGGGTGGCGTTACTTGAGTTATGGTCGGTATTAGCGATTGTCGAGAAAACCTTATTTGCGGTATCACTAATGGTGGTGGTGATTTCCCTGATCACCATGCTGATAATTCTTTTGACCAGCCTAAATCAACGTCGCCGAGAAATGGCAATTTTGCGCGCCATTGGCGCCAGACCCAATCATATCTTTGGTTTAATGATGGGTGAGGCGATGGCGATTATCGTTTCCGGGTTAGTGCTCGGCAGTGCATGCTTATATGCCGTTTTATTTGCCATTAAACCTTTTATTCTCAACAGCTTTGGTATTTACTTAGAGTTAAGTTTTCCGACGAGCCAAGAATGGACGTTACTGGCATTGGTTGGCGTGGCGGGGTTAGTCATTAGTTTATTTCGGAGTATACAAATTTACCGTTATGCCTTATCTGATGGCATGTCGGTTCGCAGTTAAATGAATACCAAGTCGACTATTAATCAAACTGGTATGATCTTCAAAGTTAAAGCATACAAACAGGTAGTGTAGATGAAAAAATTAATCGCGTTATTTTCCGTAGCTAGTGTTTTATTAACCACTACTTTATTCTCTGGCACCTCATCTGCGCAAGCGGTCAAAAAGATTTCTTGGGAGACACTAAACGAACACGTGCAAACCGTTGAGATTGCCAATCCATTTGAAGATATGGACATTGATCAAATTCGTAGACTGCAGCAGGTTGCCATCATTAACGATATTGTCGTCAGTGGCCAGCCGCTTGATGCAGAGTCGGAGAGACTAGGGGCACAAGCACGCAAAGAACTGGAAGCCGATGGTATTGATATTGATGAATTATTCAAAGTCAGAGAACAGATCATTAACCAACGAGAACAGGAATTTCAATCAACGAATCCGCTGTTAGATAATGCCAGTATTGAAATGTCAGGCTTTTTATTGCCGCTTGAATTTGAAGGCAAAAAGGTAAAAGAATTTCTCTTGGTACCGTATGTCGGCGCTTGTATTCATGAGCCACCACCGGCGGCAAACCAAATAGTCTATGCAAAATTATCAACGCCGGTCGAGCCACCATCACTGAATATGTTCACTGCAGCAACGGTGAAAGGGATAATGACGAGCAAACTCGATACTCCGGAATTAAACCTGGTTGATGGCGCCAAAGAAATCCCTTCCAGTTATACCTTAAACGTTGATGGTATTGAGTTTATCGACTCAACAGAAAATTAAAACCGTTGAGTTAAGCAAAAGATAAGTGTAAACAATGAAAACCATTACCACCAATAACCTTGTGATCAGGCAAATTAGCAATAATGACGCCCAGTTTATTCTGTAATTGCTAAATCAAAGCAGCTTTATTGAAAACATTGGTGATAAGCAGGTTCGAACCCTTGCTGATGCGCTGCATTATATCGCAACTGGACCACAACAAATGTATCAAGATTATGGTTTTGCCTTGCATATTGTTTGTCTAAAAGATTCACAACAAGCCATTGGCATATGTGGTTTATTAAAAAGAGAGACCTTACCAGAGCCCGATATAGGTTTTGCATTTTTAGATGGGTTTTCAGGAAAAGGCTTTGGTTATGAATCGGCGCAAGCAATTTTAAATTTTGAAGTTAACGATAAAAAATTGACTAAAATATTGGCGATCACGGCATTAGAAAATCTGTCATCACAAGCGTTATTAATGAAACAGGGTTTCGTTTTTGATAAAACCATTACACTTGCTGACAGGAGTGAAGAAAGCAATCTTTATGGTTACCAGTAACACGCTATAGTTGCATTATGTTAAGGACTTATTGGTTTTGGCAATGTAGTAATATAGTGGTATACCCATAGAAAGTGCCACCACGATTAAGTTTATTGCAATAGCCGCGAATAAATCTGGCGCTTTCATAAACGTACTCATTAACGATTCCTGATAATAAAAAAACCATTGATGATTATCAGGGAAAACTACGGTGTGCAAATAATAGAATATTTTTCTAAAACCAAAAACACTAAACCCCAGTACGAGTGCTGAAGTCGATATAATTAAGGCGTATATTTTTAATTTTCTCTCTGGCATAGAGATTTTTTTTGACCGATACAATAACAAAAGTGAAGTAAGCGGGATAAGGTTAATTAGCCAAAACCATGTTAATTTATCGACTAAATTGCTGACATCTTGTAAATGTACCACCTCACTATCGGTAAACAGCTTTTTGTCTACGTTAGCAAGGTTATACTCCATCTCGGCCAATCCTTCGCCATGATTATTAATAGCAACAACCACTTCGGCAAAAAGCTGCTGGTGTTGGCTAGCATCGGTATTGACGAAATCTTGTTTTTGATATTTATTCTGCGGTGCATATTTATCAATATGACTGCTGATATCGAGCACTTGATACCAAAACGGGTAGGTGAAATTAACACTTTTATTCACTTGCCAGGATAAACCCAAGCTAAACATTAATAACGACAGGCAGAGCATAATCCAAAGTAGCGGAGAAAGTAATTTCACAATAATAATTTTCTGTTTTATCCAGTTTTAATCTAACGAAGAAGGCATCAATACAATATAATATTAGACTCTATCATACTCTATTGAGGTATAAAATTTTAAATGGAAACCAGCCAGTTGAACCAGCAAAAAATACAGATTGATAACGAATTTGGTGTCATTAAGACATTTACTGTGAATGACGAAATTGAAGTTATCGCCATTGAACACCGACTTTGTACAGCACAGTTTTCTTTACATGGTGGTCATGTTTTAAGCTGGAAGCCGCAAGATCATGAGGAAGTTTTTTGGCTAAGCAATGATACGCGTTATCAAATTGGTGCTGCTATTAGGGGCGGTATCCCCCTTTGTTGGCCTTGGTTTGGCAGCTTTAAACAGGCACCTAATCATGGTTTTGCCCGCACTAGCGTATGGCAAATAGAACAACTGCAGATGACTTCAGCTGGAGTACGCATCGAGTTGCTGTTATCTGGCGCTGAATATGCAGCAGATTGGCCTTATGCTTTTACCGTTAGACAAGTTGTCACCTTTGCCGATACTTTTTCGCAGCAATTGATGATCAGCAATGATGGTAAAACTGATTTTCAATTTACCGATGCCTTGCACAGTTATTTCCGGGTCAGCGGCCCTGAAAATGTTACAATACCCGATTTAAACGAAAGTATCTTTGATGATAAAATTAACCAGTTATCACAATGTGATCCTCTGGATATTTTGGATTGTGTCGGCCCAATCGACAGAATTTATCAGAATGATTCATCGATGACGATTGTTGATAAAGGGGCAAAACGAGCGATAGAGATTAACAAAACTAACTTCGCGCAATGGGTACTGTGGAATCCTGGCATTGAGATTGCCAACAGCATGGCTGATATTCATGCTCAAGGCGAGCAAGAATTTGTTTGTTTAGAAGCCGCTAATACCAACTGGATTAATCTACCGGCGGGCGAAACCACTGTGGTTAGTCAGCAAATTCAGCTTCATAAATTGTAATTGGCCGACCCTACCGCTGATCGGCTAATTTACCCGCAAGTGATTATTTAAAATTGATTGGGTAAATGGAATTTTTAAATAGAACCCTCTTGGCAAGGTCAAAAAAGGTCGCCCTTGCGCATCAAACGCCCGGGTCTTTACTTTCGAATGAGCCGCTTTCGGCCTTAACTGTAATACTTGCCCATATTTGGCGTTAATCTCTTCGACTCTGCCCAGGGCCATCATGTCGGTCAGTTCTTGCCAGTCTTGTGCTAATATCTGCTCTTCTTCCGCGTTAGGTTGCCATAAAAATGGCGTGCAAACGATGCGATCTTTAATCGCAATACTACGTTCAGAAATTACCGGTACCCATAACACCTTAGCCAATTTATTTTTAAGGTGACATTTTTGCCAGGTCATGCCGGTTATTCCTGTTAGTGGCGCGACGCAGACAAAAGTGGTTTCTAATGGTTTGCCTGCACGGTTTATCGGCAATGTTTTCAGTTCGATGCCTAAATCAGGAAAATCAGGTAATGGCAGTGAACCGGCGCTGGCACCTAGTACTTTTTCGAGCAACAAACCAATCCAGCCTTTTTCCCGGTTTAAATTCTCAGGCACCACAATGCCTGCTTGTGCGGCAAGCTCACCAAGACTCAACCCAGCCAATGATTGGGCATGAGTCATTAATTGTTGCTCTGTTTCTGGGCGTGAATTTTGCAATGGGATAGGTCATTGGAATACTTTCACTAAGTATGCTTAAAAAAATTAAAGATTAACATTATTTTTAATCTTTAATTTGCTCATCATCGTAGTTTGTGGAACAATCATTTCATATATTAAAATTTGAACGGGAGTTCATGTGATTGATGCCGAAGGCTATAGGGCCAATGTCGGCATAGTGATTACGAACGGCAAAGGTCAAGTTTTTTGGGCTAGGCGATTTGGTCAGCATTCATGGCAATACCCGCAGGGTGGCGTGGACGAAGGTGAAACCACTGAGCAAACGATGTTTCGTGAACTGCATGAAGAGGTAGGCTTAAAACCTCATCAAGTGGAAATCATTGCCAGTACCAAGCATTGGTTAAGATACCGTTTACCGAAGCGTTTAATTAGGCATGAAAGTAAACCTGTGTGTATTGGCCAAAAACAAAAATGGTTTTTGTTAAAACTAACTTGTGCCGAAGATGAAGTTGATTTGTTGCATTCAGGCCACCCTGAGTTTGATGATTGGCGCTGGGTGAGTTACTGGTATCCAGTTCGTCAGGTGGTTTCATTTAAACGCGATGTATATCGTCGGGTAATGAAAGAGTTTGCTGCAGTTGCATTACCTAGCCATAAGAGCGATGGCAATGAGCGTAGAGCAAACAAATTCCATCGAGGCAACAATCAGCGACGTAATAATCAAAGACGTCGAGGTTAACACTCAAAGCGGTATGTGATCATTATGTAATACAAAGGTTGTGCAGCGTAAGCTACACAACTTTTTTTACTTTATTTAAGATGGAATCTTAAATAAAGCAAAAGCTTACATTGTTTTTAGATGGCTAAGTTTTAGGTTATACTGATATTTCTGATTAATACCAATTTGATTAATTAATTAGTCAACTGGGTATCGTATTTTAGCAAGGGAGTTTATGTTAACCACTTTACGGAGAATTGTTTTAGCGTTTGGGCAAGAGCCTGAGTTAGGTAATGCTTTGCAGAATTTGGTGGCTCAGGTGAAAACCGCTATGGCCACTGAATGTTGCTCTGTATATCTGGCTGATTATGAACGCGAACATTTTTTGTTAACGGCCTCTGACGGTCTTGCTAAAGCTTCCCTTGGGCAAGTGACCATAGGTTTTTCTGAAGGCCTGGTTGGTTTGGTTGGTCAACGTGAAGAACCTATCAATATTGCTGATGCCCAACATCACCCTCGCTTTAAGCATGCGCCGGAAGTAAAAGAAGAAGATTTTAATGCCTTTTTAGGAACGCCAATCATTCATCAACGGCGGGTGTTAGGCATACTTTCGGTACAACAAAAACAAGCCAGACAATTTAACGAGAACGAGGAAGCGTTTTTAGTCACCCTGGCAGCTCAACTTGCTATGGCTATCGCCAATGCCGAAACCACGGGTATTTTAAGCCGAAATAAAAATCAGCAAAATCGTCAATACGTGCAAGGCGTACCTGCCTCTCCTGGTCTTGCCATTGGCAACTTTTATATTAGCTATCCAAAAGCACAACTCAGCAGTGTTAGCCTGAGCAAAGTCGGGCAAGTTGATAAACAAACGAAAATATTTCAACACGCAGTGCTAAAGACTAAGCGTGATCTCTCGCAAATGAGTGAGCGCATGCAAGGTGCGATCCCGGAAGACGCCTTAGATATTTTTGAAATGTACAAACATATGCTCGAAAGTGCCAGTTTAGGCGACGAAATTGTTGAAAAAATTAGTTTGGGCTGGAATGCCGAAAGTGCTTTGAAACTGGTGATAGACCAATATGTTATTCAATTTGAGTCGGTTGAAGATCCTTATATCCGAGAGCGATCAACCGATATCAAAGACTTAGGCAACCGGGTTTTATTTCATTTACAAGAAGAAGAAGCGAGTCGAGAGCAAGTTCCTAAAAATATGATCCTAGTCGCGACAGATGTTACCGCCTCTTTATTGGCGGAATATCAGCATAAGGGATTAAAAGCGATAGTATCATTATCGGGTTCAACCAATTCACATGCCGTTATCTTAGCCCGGGCATTGGCCATTCCGGCGATTATGGCGGTAGGCAATATCTCATTGGCGAACTTTAAGTATAAACAGGCCATTATTGATGGTTATTCAGGAGAAATATTTTTATCTCCCGATGCTGCGCTGTTAAGTGAATATCAACATTTGGTTCGGGAAGAAGATGAATTACAAGAACTGATAAAGGAAGTGATTGATTTACCTGCCATCACCAAAGATGGTAAGTCAATTGAGTTATTATTAAATGCTGGTCTTAGTGCCGAATTTGATTCTTCAATGAAAAATGGTGCGGTTGGTATCGGCTTATACCGTACTGAAATTCCATTTATGGAGCGTAATTGTTTTCCTTCAGAACATGAACAAGTGAACTTGTATCATACTGTATTGCGCTCTTTTCCTCGGCAACCCGTGGTGATGCGTACCTTGGATGTGGGCGGGGATAAGGCTTTGCCCTATTTTCCTATCAATGAAGATAATCCGTTTTTAGGTTGGCGCGGCATTCGTATCACCTTAGATCATCCTGAAATCTTTTTGGTACAAGTCAGAGCAATGTTAAAAGCCAATGTCGGCATAGGTAATTTGGAAATTATGTTGCCAATGATCTCTGGTGTGACCGAAGTTGATGATGCGGTAAGATTGGTAAACCAGGCCTATTTTGAAGTTTGTAATGAAAGTGACACGCCAGTTTCGAAACCTAAAATCGGCATAATGTTGGAAGTGCCGTCAGTCCTTTTTCAATTAGAAGAGCTAGCAAAAAAAGTGGATTTTTTCTCTGTTGGCAGCAATGATTTAACCCAGTACCTGCTTGCGGTAGATAGGAACAATTCAAGAGTAGCACCGTTATATGATTCGTATCACCCTGCCGTGTTGCGAGCGCTAAACCATATCGCCGAACAAGCGCAACTATTCCTGATTGAGTTAAGTCTGTGTGGCGAGCTGGCCAGTGAACCTGGCGGGGCGTTGTTACTTTTAGCAATGGGCTACGATAAGTTAAGTATGAACACTCATAATATTCCAAAAGTTAAATGGGTGTTGCGGCATATTGATTATACACAGGCACAGCTAATCCTATCCCATTGTCTAATGTTAAGCACGCCGAAACAAGTGCATAATTACTTGAACGAGCAGTTAGAATTGCTTGGTTTAGGCGGTTTTGTTCGCGCCGGTAAATAAGTTATTGTGCAAAAAACGAGTCATATATTTAATATGCGTTTTAATAAGATATTTTAGCGATTTAAGGCTAAAATTTTATATCCGCGGAGCTATACCTTGGTTTCACATTTCTAGAGTTAACAATGTTTTTATCAGTATTTTTATTTTGTATGTTACTAGGCACCTTGGTCGGTTTTTTAGCTGGCTTGTTGGGGATTGGCGGCGGTTTAGTCATAGTTCCTGTGTTGATTATGTTACTGCCGACAATTGGCATACATCCTGATATTGTCATGCCTATTGCCTTAACATCTTCATTAGCGTCAATCGTGGTGACATCTTCCAGTGCGGCATTTAATCATCATAAATCGGGTAATATTCCCTGGAAAATAACCAAAAAATTATTGGCCTTTGTTGCTGTTGGAGCAATCATTGGCGCGAATTTAGCCGATTTATTGCCAACCAAAACGTTAACGGCCATTTTTGCTACCTTTGTGATCTCGTTGGCAACCTACATGTTGTTTTCCATCAGACAAACGGTACATAGAGATTTGCCTTCAGATAAAGTTTTGAAAGGGGTTGCCACAGGGACCGGTATTATCGCCAGCTTAATGGGCATCAGTGGTGGTGCCGTTCTCATTCCATTTTTAAGCTATTGTGGTGTTAATTTATTGCAGGCTATTGGCATTTCTACCGCTTGCGGTATGATTGTCTCGCTTTTTGGCACAATGGCGTTTATGATTGCAGGTCTTGGTAATCCCAACCTTCCTGAATGGAGTTTAGGTTACATATACTGGCCAGCAGTACTCGGTATCGCTTCTACATCTACGGTATTGGCAAGGTACGGGGTAAAGTTAGCGAATAAGCTGCCAGTGAAAACAATAAAAAAAGTATTTGCTACATTCCTGATACTTGTGGCAATAAAAATGATGACTTAACACAGGATCTTTTTATGACCCTCGCTGCAATACAATTTCCACAAATTGACCCGATAATTTTCTCCATTGGCCCTATTGCCTTGCGCTGGTACGGCTTTATGTATTTGATTGGCTTTATTCTCGCCATGATGATTGCCAATAGAGCTGCCGATAAAAGTCGTGGCCTTTGGACTCGAGACCAGGTTAGCGATTTATTATTTTATGGCTTCCTTGGGGTGATATTGGGTGGCCGAGTAGGCTACGTCTTATTTTATAATTTTGATTATTTCTTAGTTGACCCGCTTTATCTGTTTAAAATTTGGACCGGCGGCATGTCGTTTCATGGTGGACTGTTAGGCGTGATCACTGCCATTGCGATTTTTGCGCGCAAGGAAAAGAAAAGTTTTTTACAGGTTGGTGACTTTGTCGCGCCATTGGTACCCCTTGGTTTGGGTGCTGGCCGTATCGGTAATTTTATTAACTCAGAACTTTGGGGCAGAGAAACCGATGTGTCTTGGGCGATGATTTTCCCATCCGACCCGTTAGGTTTACCGCGTCATCCTTCGCAACTCTATGAGTTCTTCCTTGAAGGCGTAGTGCTGTTTATGATCATCTATGTAGTTTGTCGTAAACCAAAACCTGCCGGGGTCGCCAGTGGTATATTTTTAGCGGGCTACGGCTTGTTTAGAATGATAATAGAGTTTTTCCGTGAACCGGACGCCCATTTAGGTTTTTATTTCAGCTTTATCTCGATGGGACAAATGCTGTCATTGCCTATGGTGATCGTTGGCATTGGCCTGATCACGTGGGGCTTGAACCAAGGCTTACCGATCGAGAACAAGTCAGCTAAGACAAAAACCACAAACAAAAAGAATAAAAAGAGTGTCGCCAAATGAAGCAGTATTTAGATTTATGCCAACGCATTATTGATGAGGGTATTTGGGTTGATAATAAACGTACAGGCAAGCGCTGTTTAACAGTGATTAACGCCGATTTAGAGTATCAGGTTGGCAACAACGAGTTTCCCTTAATTACTACCCGTAAAAGCTTCTACAAATCAGCAATTGCCGAGTTACTGGGCTATCTTAAAGGTTACGACAATGCCGCCGATTTTCGCGCTTTGGGCACCAAAACCTGGGATGCCAATGCCAATGACAATGAAGTGTGGCTGAAAAATTCTTATCGCAAAGGCGAAGATGATATGGGCCGTGTTTACGGCGTGCAAGGTCGTGGCTGGGCAAAACCTGATGGTGGCACAATTGATCAGCTGAAAAAGGTTGTTGAAAACCTAAAAAATGGTGTCGATGACCGCGGCGAAATTATTACCTTTTATAATCCAGGTGAATTTCATCTGGGCTGTTTACGTCCATGCATGCATACTCATAATTTTTCATTGCTTGGCGATACCTTATACTTAACCAGCTTTCAGCGTTCTTGTGATGTGCCATTGGGACTGAATTTTAATCAAATTCAAGTGTTTGCCTTCTTGGCTATTATGGCGCAAATTACCGGCCATAAAGCTGGCGTTGCTTACCATAAAATTGTCAATGCCCATATTTATGAAGATCAATTGGATTTAATGAAAAATGTGCAGCTAAAGCGTGAACCACTATCGGCGCCAAAACTTACCATTAACCCTAAAATTAAATCGCTGGAAGATATTGAGACCTGGGTGACGATGGATGACTTTGATGTGACGGGTTATGAACATCACGATGCAATTCGATATCCGTTTTCGGTGTAAAGACAGGCTGCGAGCCGCGGGCTAAAAACTGAAGGCTACGGACAATCTCAAATGAGTGATTAGCAGCTCCAAACCATATACGAAATTTAATGCCTTCATCCCGTGCGAGCCAAAGCGAGACACGGGACCTCCCGACGCATGCAGAGACTCAAAAAGAAATAAAATCAAATTTTTATATGCACACTATTACTGGAGGAGGTACCGGATGTCGCTAGGGCTCCTCCGGCATGACGGTGTAGTTTTTCTAATTTCTCGCTGCCCCCAACAGATACAAGATACATAAACCCAACCCGAACATTCAGGCAGACTGCTCATAGTCTGAAGCTCGTAGCCAGCAGCTCGTTTTCCAGGCAAAAAAATACCGCAATTAAGCGGTATTTTAAAAACTAGTTTTTAATGCAAAAGTTCTAATTAAAGAGCTTTGATTTTTGCATTTAAACGGCTCTTAACGCGAGCTGATTTGTTTTTGTGTATTAAACCTTTACTTGCGTAACGATCTAAAATTGGAGAAACAGCAGCAAACTCTTTTGTTGCAGCTTCTTTGTTACCAGCTTCAATAGCAGCGATAACTTTTTTCAAATAAGTGCGCATCATTGAACGACGACTTGCATTGTGTTGGCGACGCTTCTCTGATTGTACAGCGCGCTTCTTAGCAGACTTTGAGTTAGCCAAGGTGAACTCCTAAAAATAAAATAATATAGCCATAATTTAAGGCGACGAAATATGCCTTTTTTTAACCGTTATGTCAAACCTTTTATTGATTAATTAACCAATAACGTATTTTTTTGACATTTAATACGGTTTTTCTGTGGCAAACAAGGGCAGGGATGATAACATTATTATCCGCTAAGCGCTAAGTTTCTTGGCTAAAACTTACTAAAAAACAAGAAAACCCAGATATAAGAATAAAGGAATTACATTTTTGAGTAAAAAATTGCTTAAGTCAGGCCTCATCGTCAGTTTTATGACGCTTATTTCCCGAGTGCTTGGTCTGGTGCGCGATGTTGTTATCGCCGATAAAATAGGTACCAGCTCAGGTGCCGATGTGTTCTTCTTTGCCAATAAGATCCCTAATTTTTTACGAAGATTATTTGCCGAAGGCGCATTTGCACAAGCCTTTGTGCCGGTGTTGAGCGAATATCAACAAGCGGATAGTAAAAATGGCACAGCCGATACTCGAGAGCTGATCAGCAAAGTAAGCGGTACCTTAGGCGTTATCGTCTCTATTGTGACCTTATTTGGCATGATTGCCACTCCGCTGTTTGTCGCTTTATTTGGTTTTGGCTGGTTTTTAGACTGGCTTAATGACGGTCCCAATGCCGATAAATTTGATTTAGCATCATCGCTATTAACCATCACCTTTCCGTATTTATGGTTTATTAGTTTTACTGCCCTTTCCGGCGCGGTGTTAAATACCTTAGGAAAATTTGCGGCTGCGGCGTTTACCCCGGTGTTGTTAAACGTTTGTATTATTGCAGCAGCAATTTATTTGTCAGCATCATTTGAGCAACCTGCCTACGCATTAGCATGGGGAGTCTTCCTCGGTGGCTTAACTCAGTTCTTATTCCAAATTCCGTTTTTGCTTAAAGCTGGCGCTTTAGTCAAACCTGTCTGGGGCTGGCAGCATGCTGGCGTTAAAAAAATACGAAAATTATTGATCCCGGCGTTATTTGGCGTATCGGTTACGCAGATCAATTTATTACTCGATACCTTAATCGCAAGTTTTTTAATTACCGGCTCTATCAGTTGGCTTTATTATGCCGACAGATTGCTAGAATTCCCGTTGGGCTTGTTTGGTATTGGCATCGCCACGGTGATTTTACCCAGTTTGTCACGCTTGCACGCCAATCAAAACCCTCAACAATTCTCTGCTACTTTAGATTGGGCATTAAAGGTCGTCAGCTTACTTGGTTGGCCAGCCATGGCGGGGCTTATGGTACTCGCCCAACCTATCATAATGGTGCTGTTTATGCGTGGCGAATTCAGCCAGAATGACGTGTTTCAGGTGTCCTATGCGCTATACGCTTATTTAAGCGGTTTGCTCAGTTTCATGTTCATCAAAGTGTTGGCGCCCGGCTATTATGCTCGTCAAGATACCAAAACGCCGGTGAAAATTGGCATCATCGCGATGGTCACAAATATGGTATTTAATTTACTGTTAGCACCTGTATTTGGTTATGTTGGTCTGGCCATTGCGACCGCGTTATCGGCAACGCTAAATGGTTTCTTATTGTATCGAGGCTTAAAAGTATTAGGCATTTACCAGCTAAGCAAACAGACAAAATTAGTGATTATTCGACTTATTCTTGCTGCATTAGCAATGGCGGCAGTCATTAATTATTTATCGCCATCGTTTGATGCTTGGCTGGAGTTATCTTTTGCTCAGCAAGCGTTAAAATTGACCTGGTTAATTCTGGCCGGTGCAGCAACTTATTTTGTCAGTTGTGTCGTTATGGGCATTCGTTTGCCTCACTTCGTCAGCAAAGCCTGAACGAATCGATATTTATTGCAAAATTGCACCGCAAAGGTCAACAGACCCTAATTATTTGAAAACTTAATGCTAATCAAATGACTGTTTTGCGATAAGAAACCCCAAGCTTTGATAAAAATTGCCTTAAATCCCCACTATCTTGTGCGAAAGTGCTGATTAATAATTCACAGTGGTATATAAACTGGTATATAATTCGTCAGTTTTTAATAGGCTAAATATACTCATCCACATGAGTCGGGATTTTTCAATAGATGCAATTAGTTAGAGGTGTGCACAATATTCGCGATGCGCATAATGGTTGTGTATTAACCATTGGCAATTTTGATGGTGTCCATTTGGGCCATCAACGAGTGGTTACCGCTCTGGTTGCAAAAGCAAAAAAGCTTAATTTGATCCCGGCAGTGATGGTGTTTGAGCCACAACCGCAAGAGCTCTTTAACCCACAAATGGCGCCAGCAAGGCTGTCTCGGTTACGCGATAAATATACCCTGTTAAAAAAACTTGGTGTACAGCGTCTCATTTGCGTGAACTTTACCCATGAATTTGCCAGCCAAACGGCGCAGCAATTTATTGAGAAATTATTAGTGACGCAACTTGGGGTTAAGCATTTGATCATAGGTGATGATTTTCGCTTTGGTAAAAATCGTCTTGGCAATTTTGCTATGCTCAAAAATGCCGGTAGCAAATTTGGCTTTGAAGTTACCGATACTGCCAGTTATAAAATGCTTACATGCCGAATTTCCAGTACTGAAATTCGTAAAGCATTGCAACAAGACGAATTGGAAGATGCCGAACAAATGCTGGGCCGAAAATACAGCATTATTGGCCGTGTTGTGCATGGCGATAAACAAGGTAGAAACTTAGGTTTCCCTACCGCAAACGTATTACTGAAACGCTGCGTTTCGCCGGTTGCCGGTGTGTACGCAGTGAGCGTAAATGCTTTGGATAAGCAATTTTATGGCGTCGCCAATATTGGTTCAAGACCAACGGTGAACGGCATAAGACAGCAGCTTGAAGTACATATTTTCGATTTTAACAACAACTTGTATGGTCAACCGATTGAAGTGGCATTATTAAAGAAACTGCGCGCCGAACAGCGTTTTGCCTCTTTAGACGAGTTAACCACACAAATTGCAAAAGATAGTGAACAGGCCCGCGCCTATGTGCAGGCTTTGGTTTCAAATTAATTGGTATAACAATACTAACGGATAAATGATTCAATGAGTGATTATAAACATACTTTAAACTTACCAGACACTGCGTTCCCAATGCGTGGTGGCTTGCCACAGCGTGAACCTAAAATGCTGAAAGAATGGGCCGAAAAAGACTTGTATGGTCAAATTCGTGCTGCCAAAAAAGGCAAAAAATCATTTATTTTGCATGATGGCCCTCCGTATGCAAATGGTAATATTCATTTAGGTCATGCGGTAAATAAAATCTTAAAAGATGTGATTGTAAAAGCAAAAACGCTTTCCGATTTTAACTCACCATACGTACCGGGCTGGGATTGTCACGGTTTACCGATTGAATTAGTGGTTGAAAAGAAGTGGGGCAAGCCGGGCAAAAAGTTAACGGCTAGTGAGTTTCGTCAAAAATGTCGTGAATACGCGAAAAAACAAGTGGACGGCCAGCGTGAAGACTTTAAACGTTTAGGCGTTTTTGCCGATTGGGCTAACCCATATTTGACCATGGATTTTAACACCGAAGCCAATATTATCCGCGCTTTAGGAAAAATCACTGAGAACGATCATTTGCATCAGGGCTTTAAACCGGTGCACTGGTGTACCGATTGTGGTTCGGCATTAGCCGAAGCCGAAGTGGAATATCAAGATAAGGTATCGCCTGCCATCGACGTTAAGTTTAACTGTGATGATGCCGTTGCCGATTTATTCTCACACCCAGAAGGACATGCCGGAATAGGCCAAATCGCAATTGTGATTTGGACGACAACACCATGGACTTTACCGGCAAACCGTGCAGTATCGGTAAATCCGGCATTGAAATATACCTTAGTTCAGGTAGAAGGTGAACAAGGGCCACAACGTCTAATTTTAGCCTCAGACTTGGTTGCCGATTGTATGGACCGCTTTGGTATTGATAAGTATCATGCATTAGGTTTTTGTAACGGTGATGCGTTAGAACACGTACAAATCAATCATCCGTTTTATGATTTCACCGTCCCTGTGATCTTGGGTGACCATGTGACTACCGAAGCGGGTACTGGTTGTGTGCACACCGCTCCTGGTCATGGTGTAGACGATTTCAATGTCGGTCGTAACTATGGTTTAGAAGTCGCTAACCCGGTTGGCGCCAACGGTGTTTATCTTAGCGATACCCCTTTATTTGCTGGCCAACATGTATTTAAAGCCAACGACAGTGTGGTTGAAACCTTAAAAGCCCATGGTGCGCTAATGCATCATCATGCGTATGAACATTCTTACCCACATTGCTGGCGACACAAAACGCCAATTATTTTCCGAGCGACGCCGCAGTGGTTCATCTCTATGGATAATAAAGGTTTGCGTCAAGACTCATTAAAAGAAATTGAAAAAACGAAATGGATCCCGGATTGGGGCCAAAGCCGAATTGAAAAAATGGTAGAAGGTCGTCCCGACTGGTGTATTTCAAGACAACGTACCTGGGGTGTGCCAATTGCATTATTCGTGCATAAAGACACTGGTGCCTTACACCCTGATTCGGTGGCGTTAATTGAAAAGGTTGCGCTTAAAGTTGAACAACAAGGCATTCAAGCCTGGTTCGATTTAGAAGCAGAAGAATTAATTGGTGATGACGCGAATGAATACGTCAAAGTGCCAGATACTTTAGATGTTTGGTTTGATTCTGGGGTATCACACTACTCTGTTGTCGATGCTCGTGATGAGTTTGATGATATTGCCGACTTATATCTGGAAGGTAGTGACCAACACCGTGGTTGGTTTATGTCGTCAATGATGTCATCGGTAGCGATGAACGGTAAAGCACCGTATCGTGAAGTGTTAACTCACGGTTTCACCGTTGATGTTAAAGGCCATAAAATGTCTAAATCGTTAGGCAATGTGGTAACACCGAGTGAAATTACCAACAAATTAGGCGCAGACATCTTACGGTTGTGGGTAGCTTCGGTTAACTATACCCAAGAAATTACCGTATCGGATGAAATCTTCAAGCGTCAAGCCGATGCTTATCGCCGTATTCGTAATACCTCACGTTTCTTATTGGCCAACATTAATGGCTTTGAACCGGAAACTCATTCGGTGGCGTTAGATGACATGGTGGCACTCGATCGTTGGGTAGTAGGCAAAGCGGCCGACTTGCAAGAAGAAATCATCGAAGCTTACGACAACTATGAATTTCATGCGGTAGTACAAAAAATCATGAATTTCTGTACCAGCGAGCTCGGCGGTTTCTATTTAGATATTATTAAAGACAGACAGTACACCGCCAAAAGCGACGGTGTAGCGCGACGCTCATGTCAGACCGCGCTTTATCTGATTGCCGAAGCTATGGTGCGCTGGATGGCGCCAATTTTAAGCTTTACCGCGCAAGAGATTTGGTCAGCATTACCGGGTAAGCGTGATGAATTTGTGTTTACTGGTGTATGGTTTGATGGTGTTGAGAAAATGCCAGAAAACTCTGAGTTAAATAATGATTTCTGGGCAAGTTTATTGGCGGTACGTACGGAAGTGAACAAAGCTCTGGAACTAGCCCGTCGCGAAGAAGTGGTTGGTGCTGGCTTGCAAGCTAACGTGACGTTATACGCTAATAAAGAGTTAGCGGATAAACTATTAGCGATTGGTGAAGAGTTACGTTTTGCCTTAATTACGTCAACGGCAACGGTAGTACCGGTGAGCGCACAACCTGAGGGGGCTAGCGCTACCGAACTAGCAGGTTTGTGGTTATCGGTTGCCGCTTCAACCGGTACTAAGTGTGAGCGTTGTTGGCATTATACTGATGATATCGGTACCAATGATGCGCACAGTGATATCTGTGGCCGTTGTGTTAGCAATATTGAAGGCGATGGCGAAGTTCGTCAGTTTGCTTAAAGAGAAAAGGTTGTATTTGAATGTCTGATCATTCTGTGTTTAAAAACACTGGCTTACGTTGGTTATGGCTGGCAATTATTATGCTTGTTATTGATCAGGTAACAAAACACACCGTTGTGTTTTTTATGGATTATCGTGAAAGTATTGCGGTTATGCCGTATTTTAATTTAACCTATGTACATAACCCTGGTGCCGCGTTTAGTTTTTTAGCTGATCAGGGCGGTTGGCAGCGTTGGTTCTTTACCATCATTGCCGCAGTAGTCAGTGTATTACTGATTGTGTGGATGGCGAAAACGCCGAAACAAGATAAATTGATTGGCATTGCCTTTGCGTTAATTTTAAGTGGTGCGGTTGGCAATCTAATCGATCGTATGATGTTTGGCTATGTGATCGATTTTCTCGACTTTTATCTTGGCAACAAACATTGGCCGGCATTTAATGTTGCCGATTCGGCGATTTTTGTCGGTGCCGGCTTGATGATCTTAGATGCTTTGTATAATAGTGATAAAAGCGGCGACAAAAGCGACGACACAAGCAACGACACTGTCACCGGAAAAAATGAAAACAACAATGAGTTAGATAACTCTGACTCGGGAGTAAAGTAGTATGTCTGAACAGGCAAATGATGTGAAAACCATTACCAGTGATTCAAATTTATTAATGCATATCACCATGAAGCTATCTGATGGCTCAGCGGCCGACAGCACGAAAGTGAACAACAAGCCGGCAAAAGTGAACATGGGCGATCAAAGCTTATCACCAGCGTTTGAAGCTCAGTTGTTAGGCTTAACGGCAGGGGACAGTAAAGAATTTACCCTAGAGGCAAAAGATGCCTTTGGTGACGTGAACCCTGATAATATCCATTATTTGGATCGGCAAAAATTTAACAGTGAAACACCGGCCGAAGTTGGCAGTATTGTTACTTTCACCCAACCGGGTGGTGAAATACCCGGCGTGATCCGTGAAGTAAACGATTTATCGGTTACCGTCGATTTTAATCATCCTTTAGCGGGACAGGCAATCACCTTTGCCATCGATGTCGTTGACATCCTGTAATACCAATTCGTTTTAACCATTAAAATGAGCAGTTATTTACTCTACTTGGTATAATGAATCATGGAGTGCGAATTTATTCGCATTTTCACTGCAACGGCGACTTGAGTCGCAGATACAAAAGAACAGCATTATGGAAATTATATTAGCGAACCCTAGAGGTTTTTGTGCCGGTGTTGATAGAGCTATCAGTATTGTTGACAGGGCTTTAGATATCTTTGACGCCCCAATTTATGTGCGTCACGAAGTGGTTCATAATAAATTTGTCGTCAATGGTTTAAAACAGCGTGGCGCTATCTTTGTTGATGAACTGGATGAAGTGCCAGATGGCAATACCGTGATCTTTTCCGCGCATGGCGTATCGAAAGCGGTACGTCGAGAAGCCAAAGACCGAGGTTTAAAAGTATTCGATGCCACTTGTCCATTAGTCACCAAAGTGCATATGGAAGTCACCCGTGCATCGCGTAAAAACCACGAGTGCATTCTTATCGGTCATGCCGGCCACCCCGAAGTGGAAGGCACGATGGGGCAATACGAGTCAGAAGTTGGTGGTATTTACCTGGTTGAATCTGTTCGTGATGTTGAAAACCTTATCGTGAAAAATTCAGAGGTTTTATTTTATTGTTCACAAACCACATTATCGGTGGATGATACTTCAGAAGTGGTTGATGCACTTCGGACTAAATTTCCAAACATTTCAGGCCCGCGCAAAGATGACATTTGTTATGCCACACAAAACCGTCAAGATGCAGTACGCTCAATTGCCAACAAAGCCGATTTGTTATTGGTGGTAGGTGCCAGAAACAGTTCTAACTCAAATCGTTTACGCGAATTAGCGGAAAAAATGGGCATTACCTCGTATTTGATCGACGGTGCCGAAGACATTGACTCTAGCTGGTTAGAAAAGGCCGAAAAAATTGGCGTAACTGCTGGTGCTTCAGCGCCGGAAGTATTGGTTGCGCAAGTTGTTGAAAAACTAAAAGCCCTGGGCGGTAAAGTAGTCATAGAAAACCCCGGTCGTGAAGAAACAACCGTATTTGCGGTTCCTGCCGAACTGAGATAATTCGCCAATTTCAAAAGCTTTAGATAAAAACTGAACTATACTGTATTCATCAAATACCAATCTGCATAAGCTTCTTATGCAGATTGGTATTATAGCAAGGAGGCTAAATGATGAAACCCCAATGTCGATACCATTCAACACATATTACTACACTTAAAAAAAGCGCCTGCTTAGGCTTTTCACTGGTCGAACTTCTGGTCACCGTGGCCATTATGACATCACTGCTCAGCATTGGCATGCCAAGTTACCAAGCTCTGATCCAGCGTCATTATATGAAAACCGAAGTGAATAAATGGTTATTGGCATTAAATCTTGCCCGACAAACGGCAATTACCAGTGGCAATATTGTCACTCTTTGCCCTAGCAGTAACGGCATCTCTTGTGGTAAAAAATGGACCGATGGGGCAATACTGTTTATCGACAAAAATCGCGACCATGTAAAAGATAATAATGAACTTATGTTGCAAGTAGTTGCCGCGGTTCAACATCGACAATTATTGACCTGGCGCGCCTTTCAAAATCGAAAATATATCCAATTTCAACAAAATGGCTTCACCTGGAGCCAAAATGGCACGTTTCGTATTTGTGCAAATCAAACGTCGTTGAAATATAATCGTGCGTTAATTGTGACTCGTTCTGGCCGCATTCGATTATCAAAAGACCATGATGGCAATGGCATTCATGAAGATGCTGCTGGTAAGGATGTCAGCTGTTAGGTTTGGCTAACCAAGTCTAATGCCAGCAATTATTATTTATTACACCTTGACTGTTTAGTGAACTTTTCTCATTTAAATTTGAAAGGGTAAAGCTGAGACAACCTTTATCTTTACTCTGACTGGTTCGGGCGGTTGCTTTGAGAATAAAACTGTCTACTCCGTCATTGGCTTGAGTTCTAACGGTAACACTGAGTTGATAAAATTCTTCATCCGTTAATATTGATTTATGATTCAAACCGGAAGCAGAGCTAATATCATTAGAATACTGCATGTTTTGATTATAAAAATTTTCTTCTAAGACTGCCAAATGCATCAATGTAATGGTCGCATCGCTGCGCCTTACTTTGAGTACATAGTCTTGAAAGCTACCATAGGCGATGCTGCTTAAAATACCGACTATCACTAAACAAACCATCAATTCCAATAAAGTAAACCCGAGATGACTGTTTTTCAGTACTCTATAAACCACGTTATTGGTTTCATCATATTTGAGTTGCATAGTCTGCCTCCAAAATTATTAACTTGATATTTAATCAACTTGGTATTTGTCGCTGTCAACGAGTTAATTGACTAAAAAAGTAAGCAGTTTTTGGCTCTGATACTCTCCACCTTTCGCCGTTTCTGTGTGTAGCAGTAATTTGAACAGGTGATGTTCAGCGCCAATAAATGGCTCGCTCAATTTCGTAGTTTTACCTAAGTAAATCACCACATATTGGCCTTTACCTGCTGTAAGCGATGATGCTGATACAACTGCGCCGTTATCTTGCCAATTGATATCCGTTAAATACAATGCGGAGTGCTCGGGGTAAAAGCCAATTTCGGGCACCGTTAAATCGACATTGTCTTCCAATAACGATTCAATATATGACTTCGCCTGAGCCGTCACCAGATGTGACATATTTTGACTCAGCAGTTGTAGCTGATAATGATTGCTCATTTGGCTTTGGTTTAAAGCATTTTTAAATAATGCCGTGGCAATTAAGGTCACCAATAACAGCATGATCAAATTGCTCGCCAATACTATTCCATGAGGTGTTGCTTTTTTAACAGCATCATTGTGTGCTGAGTTCATCAATAATTCCTTTTATTGGTTAATGGTAATTAAACGTGTACTGATAATGCAAACGGTGGAAGTTATCATTTACCTGATAATTAATGTCGGCAAGCGGATAATTTTTATTGTCAAAATGCGCCTTGTCCGGGCAGTCACTTCTTAATAATAAATCCACTTTTACGCTTAAGATCCTACGCCAGTTCAATACCTGATTGGGATTCACATATTTGTTGGCAATGTTATCCTCATCATTATCGATGGCAAACTGAATTTGCAATTGTTCGACGCCACTGAGTAATTCTTCCCGTTGCGGTCTACCATTGACCAGAGTTTGCCAATACAAAGATGGTATTATTTGGGACTGGCATTCTCTTTGGCTGTCGCCAATGTAAAAACTGTGGGCGACGATTTGTTGAGTTAACGCGTTGGTTAAGTCCTTATTAATGGCTAAACTTCTATCTCGGCCGATAAATAATCTATGACTTGCCCCGTCGCTACGCAGATAAATTTGTTGATTATCATAACTGCCAACTGGCTCTGTGCTGGCATATCTTAGCGTTAATATGTCGCCGATAAGATAATCATCATTTTTTATACAGGCATAACCTGTTGCCGAATTGTTGATAGCAAACACGGGTTGTTGTAATTGTCGGCCCCAACTGGTACCTGATTCAATGCATGTTGTTTGCGTTGCATCGGTTAACAAGGCGCTGCCGGCAAACGTACTAAATGGCAGGGTATTATTCCAATATCGGCTTTGTTTTATGTCATTTTCAATTAAGGCGAACGCAAATCTTGCAGTTTCCTGCATTTTTGCTGTTTGCTGAATATTGATAAAGCTTTTGTTAACGCTGAACAGTCCCTGCATGCTGACGCTGAGTAAAAATAATCCAAGGGTAAGTGACACCATCACTTCGACAATGGTGAAACCATAGCTATATGGTAGTTTTTGTAAGCGCATAAATCACCATACCACTCGACTGATCCTACTGCATTCAAGATCCTTGTTGTCTTTCTTAGGGCAATTTAAGCCACTAGAACCATTACGGTTTTGATCCCAGCGAACAATAATGTTTGCGGTATGCGCCGTGGTGATTATCTCTGCCTGACCAAAAGGCAAAGCATTGGCAATTTTTTGTTGCCAGAGCTGTAAATCATATTTAGCAATATTGCCAGAGCTACAAGAGGTAGAGCTGCAATTTACTGATGCGCTTACTTGCTGATTAGCCGCTAATTGATAATTTTCCAGGGCTGTCGAATTGGCCGTAATTTGTTCTGCCATTTGCGTGGCAAAACTTGCGGCTTTACTGGCGTAATGAGCATTTTGCACATCGCGCAGGGCATTAAGTTGCAACTTGGCAACGCCAAACATGCCAAAGGTAATGATCAGCATTGAAATCAACACTTCCAATAAAGAAAAGCCACGTTGAAATTTATGCGCGCGGGTTAGTATAGGTAGGTGGGGCGACGTTAAGTTAGCCATTTAATCACATCCTTGTTAATTAAATTCACCTATAAGTAATAGTTCAAAATCACAGGGTTTACTATTTTTTCGTGCAAATTTATCAAAACAGCGGTTTGCGCTGTGTTATCATCTTTTTGATAGTAATAATTAAAATGCAATCTATAGCATCGTATATTGCGCGACAAAGGAAGACTGATTAAGCACAGTAACTCTTAATCAGGATATTGAATTATGAGAAAAATACACGGTTTTACCTTGATCGAAGTTCTGGTCAGCATACTCATTTTGACTATCTTGGCAAGTGTTGCTGCGCCGAGCTTTTTACAATCTTTTTCCGATAAAAAATTAGTCAGTGCCAGCGAAGAACTGTATTCAAACCTGCAACTTGCGCGCTCTGAAGCATTAACACGCTCTGTGCCAATTTACTGGAGTGCCGCCTCATTGGGTACTAAAAACTGGCAATTTGGCATGAGTGCAGGCGAGTACTGCGATCCTAAAGTCACTTCGAACGTAACGGCAAAGGCGTGTGTATTGACCATTGACGATGGCGATGGTCAGTTCAGCGCCGCCAACGATCTGGTATTGCATCGTATCGATGGCAGTGAATTTGATGACATTACTCTGAAACGTACCCATAGCACATCATCAGTAGATGCAATCACCTTTGATCCCGCCAGAGGCACCACCAGTGTTAAAATGCGTTACTATACCTTAACTTCAGCTTTAGGCAGAGAAGTGAATTTCACCCTTTCAATGATCGGAAATATCAAAATTTGTTCCGATGATATTACCAATTATAAGGATTGTGGTTGATGCACAATACCCAAACTAAAGGTTTTACCTTAATAGAGTTAATGATAACAGTGGCAATCATCGGCATCATTGCCAGCGTCGCTTACCCATCGTTTATTGATATGATGAATAAGTCGAGACGTGCCGACGCCCATAGCGCATTGATGGAACTGAGTTTAGCGCAGAGTAAATTGCGCGGCAACTGTACCACTTATGGCAGTAGCATCGGCAGCGTCAGCGATTGTGTCAATAAAAAAGTAAAAGGCACGAGTAGCAGCGAAAATGGCTACTATGTCTTGACGGTTAGTGGTGCCACGGGCAATGCCTACACGTTAACGGCGACGGCACAAGGTGTTCAGCAAAAGGATACCAGTTGCAAATCGATGACCTTAATCGTCAGTCCTTCACAGCCAAAAGGGGTGAAAGCGCCGGAAGCTTGTTGGTAAGGTTTTTTGTTCCTTTATCCGCCATAAAAAAATAATTTAAATTTGGGCTTTTGATCATTTAGTGATAGATTAACCTTAATGGAGAGTAACAATAGCGTTTGAACCTGTAATTAACTAGGTATTAGAAATGCTATTTGTTCACAATACAAAGGAAGCGGGTCTGTTAGCTTAGACTAGCAGATTGGGTATTGACCTGGCTTAAAACACATTGCTGTTTTAAGTGCTCTCTATCTACGCGCGCCTTTTTATTTCAAGAACTCAACTCTTCGTTTAATTAATTTACAGTTTAATGGTTTATAAGAGTTGTAATTTTCGATGATATTATTTGATTTATTAAGTAAACAGCACTTGTCTTTGGACAATATCAAAGGTCTACATTGCTGCCAAATTTCTGCTGTTGTCAACCGTTTCTCATCCATCTTCACCTTTCGGGCTGTTATCACTTTAAGCTCCGTTAGTTTGCCGCGTAATTGGAGTGCTAATGAGAACTGAAAAAAACACTATGGCTGGATTTACGCTAATTGAATTAATGCTCAGTATGGTATTCGGCTTAATTGTTCTATCAGGGCTAACTTCGGTTTACCTCGCCGTAGTGACCAGCAGTACTGAAACTCTGAAAAATACAAAACTAAACAGCCAATTGATGACCATCATGGGCGTTATGGCTGATGATATCCGCCGTGCGGGATACTGGTCGAATAGCAACTTGTTGGCGCCAACCGATAACCCTTTTAATCAAGTTGATGATTCGCGGTTAGTGATAGTAACGTCGGTGGCGAATAATACGAAAATTGTTGATGACAGTAATGTCGATGGCAGCTGTATTTTATACAGTTATGATCGGGATGAAGATGGCCTGGTTGATAATAGTTCAAGTAGTTTTGAATACTATGGCTTTCGCCTGATTGGCGGGACAGTACAAGTCCGTTCATCTGGCTCTGTAACCCAGGGCGACAGTTGTACTAATGGCAACTGGTACGATTTAAGTGATGATGATTTATACCAAATTGACACACTGACATTCAATCCAGGTAATTCAAGCTGTGCTAACTCTTCGGAACCAGATGGCAGCGACTCGGATAATGACAGCAATACTGACGTTGATGATGAGGACGAGAAGAATTGCTATAAAGTCGCCGCAACTGCAGGCCATGTCACGGTAGAAACCCGAGAAATATTGATAACATTAGCTGGCTCATTAAAGAATGATGCGAGCGTAAAAGCGCGATATAGCCAATCGGTACGAGTGAGAAATGATTTGGTGAGGCTACGTTAATGAAAATCTTACAATCATCGCAATTTGGCCTGAAAAAATACAATAAACAACAAGGCATGGTAGTACTGGCGCTATCGATCATATTATTGCTCCTAATTACCTCCGTATCTTTATACCTGGCTCGTACGCTAATGTTCGAACAAAAATTAACCAATAACGGCATTCGTGCCAAGCAGGCATTTGAAGCGGCAGAAGCCGGCTATGCCGTGGCACAAGAATATTTTATCAAAGGCATTGAAGATAATACCGCCGAAGGAAAATATCAGATTTTCGCCAGTATTGCCGACGGTGATGATGATTCTTTTCGCGGCACGCTTAGTGACAGCAGTTTTGCAGTAACCTTAACTGAAATCGACGTGGATGGTTTAATTGCAATTGGCATCTCATCCACTGGCACAAGTGCCGATGGCACCGCAAGCAAAATCATAGCTTCTGATGTGGTTGCCCTTAATCCGATTCCCAATACCCCGGATAACCCGATTAGCACTAAAGGTGCATTTACCATTGGTGGCTCTGTCACGGTGCACAACAGTGAAGGTCACAGTACCATTTGGAGTGGTGGCAATGTTGATGTGGGCTCTAACAATGCAACAAAAACCTTGATCGCCGATCCAAATGGTGCAAATTACCCTGCTTGCATGGATATTCCCGGCGAATGTTCCACCATCGAATCATCAAACCGTGACATGGCAGGTCTTGATATCGTTGAGCATGACTCAGATTTAGCAAATTTAACTTCTGATGAAATGTTTGCCAATTTCTTTGGGATGACGCCAGCAGCTTATAAAGACACCATGGCCACCAGAATTATCGACCCGGCCAACCCCGGTCAAGCAAGCGGTGATTGCGGAAATTCATGGTCAGGCTGCGCAGACATGGCGCTAAATGAAGTGATTTGGTATGAGGGAAATGTTGATGAAACCGGTAGTAGTATTGGCTGTGCGACTAAAGTGACAGGCAATAATGTTTGCTCACAAACGAATCAATATCCTTCGATTGTCATTATTAATGGCGATGCCACATTCAGTGGCACGCCGCATTTTTATGGCATTTTATTCGTCATAGGAAACTTAAATGGCACGGGCAATATGACCTTGCATGGCGCCATGGTGACGGCTGCCGAGGCAAACACCGGTAACGGCAGTTTGGACATTTACTACAATTCCAGGTTACTTGAAAACCTTGAAACTATTGGCCCGCGAGCAATATCTTCGGGCAGTTGGAAGGACTTTTAAAAATGAAACAGATGAATTTTATGAAAAATGCAGGCTTTAGTCTGATTGAAGTATTAGTCTCACTGGTGATTTTGTCTACCGGCTTGTTAACCATGGCCAATTTTCATAGCACAGTGATCAGCGATAGCAGTGATAATAAAAATCGTGGAGAAGCGATAATACTTGCCCAGGAACGACTGGAGCAAATGCGCAATTACACCGACTTAGCGCGTGATGCGGAAGACTTTGAACAACAATTTCCGTCTAGCACTGAATTTACCAATGCCAGTAGTCATAGTGGCGTGAATGCTCTGTTCACTCGCCAGGAAAAAATCAGCGATAATGACAATACTAAATATATTACCGTACAAGTATCCTGGCAAACCGCAGCCGATGTCAGCGAATACGTTTCCCTTGAAACCGAATTAACCTGGCAATCACCGAGTCTGTCAGGCAATTTGGAGACTAGCGCGGCTACCGGCCCGATGGTGCGTTCTGCTACAGGCCGAGCCACTTTAGGTAAAGGTAAAATTACCGACGAGGAATTACTAAAAAATGTGGTTTACAGTAACGGTGACACAACCGGGTTATTAGATAAGGGCGATGGTGATTTATTATTGTTATCGGGTAGCGATGTGGTTTTAACCTTAGAGGATGCCTGTGAAATAGACGATAATAATGAAAGAACCTATGTGCCTTGTACCGGCTTTGTTGAGATTTCTGGCTCGGTCTATATTGACAGACACTCATCGAGTATAGACATTAATCAAGTTCATGTTATCGCTTCCGATGCAGCATATTGTCAAACTTATTATGTGGTTGATAATCAGGCTGTTGAGATAAACTCATCGACAGTGAAAGCGTTAACCACAGCCAATGATGATTATGAATACTTTCAATATACCTGTTATTTAGGTGGTGGCTGGCATGGCAATATCGGCATATTGGTCGATGGGCCAATTTCGGCTTGTATGGGCGATCCTACCGCCAGTCATGGATCTTTAACTCCTAATGTTGCCATCAGGCGTGTGTATCGAGGCATGGCGTTCGGCTATGAAAGTGATGGTGAGACTGTAGTTGTCGACAGTAATGGCGATACCATTTATTATTCTGTCGGGGTTGCCGATGCCCTTATATTGCCTGAAGAGGGGCAAGCTGGCCATGATTTTTTGATAGCCAGTTTAACCAGCAGCGATGGTTCCGCCTGTATTACCGCCAGTAATAATCTTGCCGCTCCGATGTTGCATCCAGATGCAAACCTTTATGGCACAGACGGCGATTTATTTACCGGTGTGCCAACCGACTTTGTCTGTTTAAATCAAAATGACACTTGGGTTGATAGCACAAAATTGCAGGCTTTTGGCTATGCTATCGAGAATTTCTGTCCATTTAACCCAAGCGATCCGCCATCAGCACAACACATCATTGATGGCAAAATCCATATAGAAGCCGATAGCTCTTTATTGTCCCAGATATCTGCGATAGAAGCATATACATCTGATGGCTTTTATAACTGTCAAACATATTCACTGGAATTGATCGGTAGCAAGTATCAAATTTCTTATGAATGCCAAGTGTTTGACTGGGGCGAGGGCTGGACAGGTTACATACAGATCACACCGGATTTATCGGTGATTAGTTGTACCAGCTATCAGTTGTTTTATACTGCCAGCAACCCGATAACGGTAGACCAGGGGATACCTACATTTAATTGTGTAGCCAGCGACGATACGTTACCAGATCCGGAACTAGGAACCGTTGTCATTACCGGCAATATTATCCAATCGGGTTCTGGTCGCTTTGGCAATGTGTCAATGACTGATGGCAGTTGTGATGTAAGTGGTTCAACCTACACTTGTACCAGCCTTGGGTTTGATGTGGCAACCTACTGGTCAGGATCACTTACTTACTCAGCAAGTAAAAAGCTTGCTTGTCTTGGTTCACCTAGTGATGATTTGGGTGGGACAATAACGGTTGCTGACGCCAATGCCACAGCAACGCTGCAGCTCAATAGTGTTTCTTCTGGCATCATCAATGTTGATGCGACGTTTGCCAATAGTTGTAACTAGCCTGAACTCGGGATAAGGAAAAATCAATAAAAAACCCGCTCGCTAGCGGGTTTTTTGGATTAGAGTAGGTGACAGTTTTGAGTGGCGTGATGTGGAATGCTTCTTTGCTAAAACTGATCATAAATTGTTGGAATAGGCTGACGTTTATGTTGGGTTTTGTGATAAATCGAGACGAGCTTTTCCTCGGCATCATTACAGACTTCTTTGCCTTCCAGGAAGTTATCGATATCATCATAACTCAGGCCCAAAGCCGCTTCATCTTCTTTGCCAGGAGCAAGCTCTTCTAAATCAGCCGTCGGTGGTTTTACGATTAATTTTTCGGGCGCATTTAAGGTTCTGGCCAATAAACGCACTTGTCGTTTGCTTAAACCAAATAATGGCACCATATCACAGGCACCATCACCCCATTTAGTATAAAAGCCGGTAATGTTTTCAGCACTGTGATCGGTACCTATGACCAGGCCACCTAAAATACCGGCTATGTGATATTGCATTACCATGCGGGTACGAGCTTTTACATTGCCTTTAGAAAAATCCAATTGATGATCATCGCCATCATGCAATCCTGATTCGGTTAACACCTTCACCGCTTCTCGATGTATGCCATCGGCGCCAGCCATGATATTGGTAGACAGGGTTTGGCTTGGTTTAATAAACTCTAATGCTAATTGCGCATCGTCTTCGTCTGCCTGCACGTTATAAGGTAACCGTACTGCGATAAACTTAAAACCAGCACTATGTTCTTCATTGAGTTCATCTACCGCTAACTGCGCTAAACGGCCACAAGTTGACGAGTCAACGCCACCACTGATACCAAGAATTAAATGTTTTAAACCTGAGCTGAGTAGTTGTTGCTTGATAAAGTCAACACGTCGGCGGATCTCAAATTTTGCATCAATTTCGGGCAACACTTTCATTTCGTTAATGATAGATTGGCGGTTCATCAAAAGTCCTTAAAGCTATAACTATGTATTGCCGTTAAGTTTATCAATGTTAATTTCTGCTGACTATGATATTCGCCTATTTTCTATATATTTTATAATAGAGCTATTTATCTGGGCAATAATTTGGTTAGAATGGGCAGTAAATACAATAATTGGTAGAGCAAATGAAAAAAATAGAAGCCATAATTAAACCATTTAAAATGGATGACGTTCGCGAGGCGTTGGCAGAAGTTAACATTACCGGTATGACAGTGTCAGAAGTAAAAGGTTTTGGTCGTCAAAAAGGTCATACCGAATTATACCGTGGTGCAGAATATATGGTGGATTTTCTGCCGAAAGTGAAACTTGAAATAGTTGTTGCCGATGATGAGGTTGAACGCTGTGTTGATACCATTATCGAAACCGCACACACCGGTAAAATTGGCGATGGCAAAATTTTTGTCACTAATGTCGAACGAGTAATTCGTATTCGCACCGGCGAAGAAGATGAAGCGGCAATTTAGACTAAGATAAAACATTCCCTATCCACCATGATTCACAGGATGTGATGAATGCCGTGTTCACATGGATGTGAAAGAACGGTCCATGGTCCGGGAATATAAGCACCTCCTTGTGCAAAAAAGAGCGTGCAATGTTGGCGCTCTTTTTTGTTTTGAAACTTAAGTTAATTTACGCACTCTACGCGACAGGAGGTCCCTGAATAAATCAGGGATGACGTGGTGTAAATTTTCTGAAACGGATATAAACTCTAGAAAAAATACTCCGTCATTCCAAACTTGTTTTGGAACCTCCCAAGTTGACAGCGAGCGCTGGTATTTTTAACTATTTGCTCTGATAGTATGAAATCCACACTAAAGGCTTCCTGCCTGTCGGGTATAAGCACATCCCTGTGCAAAAAATCCCCAAGTTAGTGTTGTAAACAAACTTGGGGCCTCAACAATGCTGCTTGTACCTTGTACCTTGTACCTTGTACCTTGTACCTAAATCCTATAACCCTTTCACCGTCGGATTATTAGGATAATTCAGGGCAAGTACTTGACGAGCATTACGTTTTAAATCATCCAAACCTAAAATGTCATAACATTCAATCATAATAATCAGGGCTTCTTCAACTTGTTTACCCGGGCCAAAGTATTCAACAATGTATCGTCCACGGTTTGCTGCCGCAGCAAATGCTTTACGTTTCATGAAAAAACGAGCGGCGGCTAATTCGTAATCGGCTAAACGGCTTTTAATCGAAATCATGCGTTTTCGCGCATCACTTGCGTATTTACTCTCTGGGTACTGAGTTAAAATCGTTCTAAAATCATCAAATGCTGTACGGGCATGTTTTGGGTCACGGTCACTGCGGTCGATGCCAGCCATTTCCTGAAATAAGTTTTCTTCTAGTGACAAGTTCATCAATGCCCGCATGTAATACACATAATCTACATTTTTGTGACCAGGATTTAACCGTAAAAAGCGATCGACTAATGCGGTACCCTGGGCAACATCCCCAGATTTATAATACGCATAAATTAAATCGAGCTGCACCTGATGAGAAATGGCACCAAATGGATATCTCGAATCGATCGCCGATAAAATAGGAATCGCTTTTTGATATAAGCCATTATCAAGGGCACCTTTGGCATCTAGATACAAGGCTTGGGCGGATTTTTCAGGCACTTTATCCACTTTTTCTGGCGATGAGGAACAGGCCGTTAAAGTTAAGAATATTAATAACGTAGCGATTTTTACTGTAAACTTGATCATATAGATAGGATGTCTGTAGCGACCCTTTAAAAATAATTATGAAAGCCCTGCATAAAGCAGGTAAAATATATATAAATGCATTCTAACCTAGCTTTTGTGTATTGCACAGTGCTATTTAACAGAGACTTTAATGGCTGAAAAAATTCAACATCAAGATATCGTTCCCGATTCTTGCCTCGGCAAACGATTAGATCAAACAATTGCCCAAATGTTCCCCGATTATTCACGATCTCGTTTAAAAGATTGGATTTTAGATGGAAAAGTACAAGTAAATGGTGAAGTGGTCACTAAGGCGAGAGTAAAACTTGCTGGTGGTGAACAGATCATTTTAAATGCGGAACTAGAAACTGAAGTACATCATCTACCACAAAACATTGAGCTAGAAATCGTTTATGAAGATGATGATATTATCGTGATCAACAAACCATTTGGTTTAGTGGTTCATCCAGGTGCCGGTAATCCTGATGGCACGATATTAAATGCGTTGTTGCATCATTGCCCGGAACAAGATTTACTGCCCAGAGCAGGCATTGTTCATCGTCTTGATAAAGATACTACCGGATTAATGGTAGTGGCCAAATCCATTGCCGCACAAACAAACTTAGTTGATGCTTTGCAAGCGCGGGAAATTACCCGTGAATATGAAGGCATAACCAACGGCATCATGACTGCTGGTGGTCTAGTAGATGAGCCAATAGGTCGCCACTCAACCAAGCGAACTCATATGGCGGTAACCCTATCGGGCCGTCCATCGGTAACCCATTATCGAGTGCTGGAAAAATATCGACTCCATACCCGTTTACGCTTGCGTCTGGAAACCGGTCGTACTCATCAAATTCGTGTACATATGTCCCATATCGGCCATCCACTTGTTGGCGATCCCGTTTACGGTGGCAGACCCAGACCACCGAAAGGAGCGACTGAAGAGTTACGTGACATGCTGCGCGGCTTTAAACGCCAGGCACTGCATGCCGCCATGCTATCCTTATATCATCCTGTAACTGGTGAATTAATGACATGGCATGCGCCAGTACCCGACGATATGGTTGCCATAGCGGATGCATTAAAGGCAGATGCCAGGCTTAACTATAAAGAAGAGTACTAACTTTATCTCAGCAATTGCCAAGGTAATATGGCCAGCACCTAACAAGGTGCTGGCTGTAACGACTACCCGCCAGGGAGGTATGAGCATAAGCCCCTATGATTCATTCAATCTGGGCAGTCATGTCGATGACTCGAATCAGGCGGTAGAACAAAATAGAAATATTTTACTTACACAATTGGCCAATGCTTCTGCTAAGAAAATTCAGTGGTTAAATCAAATACACTCCAGTGATGTGGTTAATATTACAAGGTGTTCCACCGAACCGGTAACTGCCGATGCTGCGTACACTACGCAAACGAACCTGCCGCTGGCAATATTAACCGCCGACTGTGTACCCATTTTATTGGTGAATCAGCAAGCGACAGAAATAGCGGCAATTCACGGCGGTTGGCGCCCATTGGCAGGCAATATTATTGAAAATACCGTGGCAAAGTTTACGACGCCCAGATCTCAACTCATGGCATGGTTGGGGCCGTGTATTGGGCCGAACGCATTTGAAGTTGGTATTGAGGTTAAGCAACAATTCTGTCAACTTGATAAGCAATTTGCACCAGCCTTTCGCGTCGCTGGTCAGGGCAAGTTTTTGGCCGATTTACAAAGCATTGCACGCATACAGTTACAACAGCTAGGGATAACGGCTATTTCTGCGATGGCAGATTGTACCTATACAAATCCTGAAACATACTTTTCCTATCGCCGTGACGGCCAAACTGGGCGGATGGCATCCGTTATCTGTATTTCTAGCTAACTGATTAACTTTTCTAGCGTTTTTTTAATAAATTACGGTTTGCCATTGAAAAGTTAATACTTCGCTCCTATCTATGTAATAGAACAGTAAAATCCCGCACTTATTCTGTGGTTATCTATTAGGAGTTGTTTGATGCGAATTGACAAACTTACCCAAAAATTTCAGCAAGCCTTAGCCGATGCGCAATCATTAGCTCTTGGCAAAGACAATCAATTTATTGAACCCGCCCATTTAATGTTGGCACTGCTAAATCAATCAGGTGGCTCGGTGCTACCAATATTGAAGACTTGCGTTGTTGATATTAGTAGTTTGCGAACTAAGTTAACGCAGATGTTGGAACAATTGCCACAAGTGGAAGGGGTTGGTGGCGAAATACAAGTTTCTAATCAATTGGCAAGTTTATTAAACCTGTGCGATAAGTTGGCGCAAAAACAGCAAGATAAATTTATTTCATCGGAAATGTTTTTGTTAGCGGCACTGCAAGATAAAGGTGCGCTAGGGCAATTATTAAAAAAACTGGCAATAACAGAAAAACAGATCAAACAAGCGATAGAAAAAGCTCGCGGTGGCCAAACCGTTGATGATCCAAATGCCGAAGATACCAGGCAAGCGCTCGATAAATATACGGTGAACTTGACGGAAAGTGCCGAGCAAGGAAAATTGGATCCGGTGATCGGTCGTGATGAAGAAATCCGTCGTACCCTTCAGGTGTTACAACGTCGCACCAAGAATAATCCGGTGTTGATTGGTCAGCCAGGTGTTGGTAAAACTGCCATCGTTGAGGGCTTGGCGCAACGCATTATTAATGGCGAAGTGCCCGAAGGCTTAAAAAATAAACAAGTATTGTCTTTAGATATGGGGGCATTAATTGCCGGTGCCAAATATCGTGGTGAATTTGAAGAAAGATTAAAAGCGGTACTGAATGAACTTGCCAAAGAAGAAGGCGAGATCATTTTATTCATTGATGAGCTCCATACTATGGTTGGCGCCGGTAAAGCTGACGGTGCGATGGATGCCAGTAATATGCTTAAACCCGCACTGGCTCGTGGAGATTTACATTGTGTTGGTGCCACTACACTCGATGAGTATCGCAAATATATAGAAAAAGATGCGGCTTTAGAGAGACGCTTTCAAAAAGTACTGGTAGAGGAGCCAAGCGTAGAAGACACCATCGCCATTTTGCGTGGCCTAAAAGAGAGGTATGAGTTACATCACAGGGTCGACATTACCGATCCTGCTATTGTTTCCGCTGCCAGTATGTCGCATCGCTATATTAGTGATCGTCAATTACCCGATAAAGCAATCGACTTAATTGATGAAGCCGCATCCAGTATTCGCATGCAAATGGATTCAAAACCGGAAGATTTGGACCGCTTAGAGCGCCGATTGATCCAATTGAAACTTGAACAAAAGGCGGTAGAAAAAGAAACCGATGCCGCATCACAAAAACGTTTGAAATTGATGGAAGAGGAAATTAACAACATCCAGGGCCGTTATGATGAATTGGAACAGATTTGGAAACAGGAAAAAGCTTCTCTTTACGGCGCCCAAACCATTAAAGCCGATATTGAACAGGCAAGACTTGATTTAGAAGTTGCGCAACGAGCTGGCGATTTAAATCGTATGTCAGAACTACAATATGGCAGAATTCCAGAATTAGAAAAACAACTTGAACACGTCGCAAATGCGGATGTTGTTGATCTTAAATTACTTAAAAATAAAGTTACCGAGGTAGAAATAGCGGAAGTGTTATCGAAGGCAACCGGTATCCCTGTGGCGAAAATGCTTGAAGGTGAACGCGACAAACTGCTGCACATGGAACAAGACTTGAAAAAGCAAGTAATCGGGCAAAGTCAGGCGCTAACTGCGGTAGCAAATGCCATTCGTCGCTCTCGTGCTGGCCTGTCAGATCCAAACCAACCTATAGGCTCTTTTATGTTCTTAGGGCCTACAGGGGTTGGAAAAACAGAACTTACCAAGGCGTTAGCTAATTTCTTATTCGATAGTGAACAGGCATTAATACGTGTTGATATGTCAGAGTTTATGGAAAAACATTCTGTCGCCCGCCTCATTGGTGCTCCTCCTGGGTATGTTGGCTATGAAGAAGGTGGTTACATTACAGAAGCGGTACGGCGAAAACCTTATTCCGTTATTTTGCTCGATGAAATTGAAAAAGCTCATCCAGATGTGTTTAACATTTTATTACAGGTATTAGACGATGGTCGTTTAACTGATGGTCAGGGACGTACGGTCGATTTTCGAAATACGGTAATCATTATGACCTCCAATATGGGCTCAGACATAATTCAGGAAATGACTGGCGAAAGTCACTACGAACAAATGCGCGAAACGGTAATGGCCGTGGTTGCCCAGCACTTTAAGCCTGAATTCATAAATAGAATTGATGAGTCAGTGGTATTCCATCCGTTAAATGCTGAGCAAATACAACAAATAGCCAGCATCCAAATTAAGATTCTGGCAGGACGGTTAGCCGAAAAACAACTTTCACTGGAAATCAGTGATGATGCCTTGGCGAAAGTCTCAGAGTCTGGATTTGATCCGGTATTTGGGGCAAGACCGTTAAAGCGAGCCATTCAACGTTATATTGAAAACCCATTGGCACAAAAATTACTCGCGGGTAAATATTTACCTGAAAGTACCATAACAATTGATATCGATAGCGAAGGTGAATTAATGATTAACTAACCTTACAAGGGGGATAGATGGAGCACTGAAGTGGTAAGTAAGAAGATGCTCACTTACCTGAGTTACAGTAGAGCTCCACCTCTTTTTCACTGAGCCGCAATCGTTGCTGTTTTTCTAAACCGCTAAGTAAACGTGATTTGCCATCTTTGCCGGTAACTTCAATTTTATCGAAATCGGATAGTGTGCGAAAGTTCGTCTGTGCATTTTTGCATTTAGCTGCTGAGGCACTGGCAAGTTGATTGCTTAACTGGCTTTCTTCATCATCCTCTAAAGCGGTTTGTTTCAACGGCGTTTGAACAGGAGAGTAGGCGGTATGAACTTTTATTTCTGTGAAGTCATCGATAAGCGGTTCATGCTGACTATAATGTACGACATTATCTTCATCAACCCAGCGATAAATTGTCACTTCATTTGCTTGCGCAATTTTAACATGCGAAATAGAAAAAGAGCAGATCACCGTTAATATCAAACACTGTCTATATATACTCATCCCTTAACTAACCCTCCAGAAACTTAAACAATATAATTATTATTAATCTGACATTTTACTTGCTTAATAAATAAACCATAGCAAACGCATGCTCTTCTGGCTAATAAGTATAAAACAAAAAACAATATAATTTGAATTTTAGAGATAAATAAATCGGCAGCTCATGTTAAATAGACTATCTTTAGTAGTGGTTCTGTAAAAATCGCATAAACCCCTATGTTTTCGCCGAATAAATGAGCAGCCGAACGTTTTTTCAATTATATTAAAGTTAATTGAAAAAAGGTGTTGACCTCAGCGTAAAAATCCCTAAAATGCGCATCCACTACCAAGGCACTTCTCTTCGAAAGTTAAGAGAGAAACCTTGCAAGGGTTTTGATACCTTTGTTCGTCTTTAGGGATAAATAAAGCGCCAACAAAAATTTGAAAATGAGCTTTTAAAATTAATTGCGAAATACTTCAAAAAACATGTTGACATCAAAGCAGGATGGCGTAAAATGCGCATCCTACTTAAGGCAAGCACAATATGCCTTACAGTACTAAAGAGCAGCGAATGCGTTTGTTCTTTTACATGAGAGAGGCTAGATTTTAAATCTAACCGGTCGAATA
>MAAC01011205.1_pt1 | contig 77832 bp, 66 predicted proteins | sample 1115981 | NCBI WGS metagenome assembly MAAC01 (sample SAMN04961126, study PRJNA320927) | seawater metagenome | isolation source: sample BD02T64 sea water enriched with oil for 64 days | place: USA:Gulf of Mexico | collected 2013-07-27
AAGCTATCGGATGGACAAGGAAACTTGATTAGGAGTACAGAAAAGCTAAAGGAATTGGGAGCAAAAACTTCCAAAAGCTTGCCAAAAGAATACTTAGATTAAGACCATGGAAGAAAAGGAAGAAGTGCAAAAGCCGGTTGAGGAAAAGGCGGTTGAGGAACAGGCTGTTGAGAAAAAGGCTGTTGAGAAAAAGCAAGAGTTGTTTGGGATCCGTCCTGTGATGGAAGCTATCAAAGATGGTAAAGACGTCGACAAGGTATTGATTCAGAAAGGACTTCAAGGTGAGTTGATTAAGGAACTTTGGGATCTGATAAAAGGGTATAAAGTAGCCTACCAAATAGTTCCTGCTCAGAAATTAAGTCGAGTTTCAAAGAAGAATCATCAAGGGGTGATTGCTTTTATGTCACCTATTTCTTTTCAAAATGTTGGAGAGGTATTGATGTCTATTTATGAGAAAGGTGAAACACCACTTTTCCTTATGTTGGATAGAATTACTGATGTAAGAAACTTTGGAGCTATAGCAAGAACTGCTGAGTGTGCTGGAGTTCATGCAATCATACTTCCAGAAAAAGGTTCTGCTAGAATAAATTCAGATGCTTTGAAAACATCTACTGGTGCTTTGAATAAAATACCTGTTTGTAGAGAACATAATTTGAAAAACACGATCCAATTCTTAAAGGACAGTGGGTTGAAAATTGTTGGATGTACAGAGAAGACCAATGAAACTGTTTACGATGTAGATTATTCTGATCCATGTGTTATAGTAATGGGATCTGAGGAAGATGGTATTTCTATGGAGTATTTGAAAATGTGTGATAACAGAGCGTTGATCCCAATGAAGGGGAAAACGGAATCTTTAAATGTTTCCGTAGCTTGTGGAATTATCATTTACGAAGCTGTTCGTCAAAGATCGATATAAGGTACAATTGAAAGTATAAAAAAAAGTCCTATCAGAAATGATAGGACTTTTTTGTTTTATTATTCATTATCTACAAATAAAGCTTTTAATTCTGTTGCTTCACTTGGTTTCATCCTTCCTGAAAGGACGAGTGATAATTGTCTTCTTCTTAAGGCTGCATCAAAGTTTTTCTTTTCAACATTCGTTTCTGGAATTAGAACAGGGACATTGATAGGTTTTCCTTGTTGATCTACCGCAACAAAAGTATAGATTGCCTCGTTACAAAGGATTCTTTCTCCGGTGATGTTTTCCTCCTTGTATACGTATACAATAACTTCCATAGAGGAAGAATACGAACGAGAAACTTTGGCTTCTAAAGTAACAACGCTACCCATAGGAATAGGGCGGTTAAAAGATACATGGTTTACAGCAGCAGTTACTACAATTCGTTTACTGAAACGACGTGCAGAAATGGCTGTAGCAATATCCATCCAATGAAGTAATCTACCTCCCATAAGGTTGTGAAGGGGATTGGTATCATTCGGTAATACAAGTTCCGTTAAAACGGTTAGGGTTTCTTGTGCCTTTATCTTTTTCATGATCTTAAGCTTTCTTTTGAGCTGCAAAAGTACAGATCTTTTCTGAATGTAGAGGCCTTTCCCGGAAATCGAAATTTTGGGAATAAAAAAAGCACCTTGAGAGGTGCTTTTTATTTAGTTGTTGTTAAGGATCCAAGCTCCTTTGTATTTCTTTTTGAAGTCATTCAAAACAGATTCTGCATCTGCTTCAGTTGCAAATTTTTCGATGCTAACTCTATGAAGTCTACTAGAAGGTTCCTTAAGAATGGTCCCTTCATAGCCCTTCCTTTTAAGTTTTCTAATTTGCTTTTTTGCATTTCTTTTCGAAGCAAAGGCACCGACTACAATATGAATGTTTTTTCCAATCGGAATATTGACTGGTTGAATCTGCTCTAATTTTTCAACAGGTACTACTGTCGTCTTCTGAACTGAAATAGTTAGACATTCCTCTCTGTCATTATTCAGTTTTGCAATCAATTTTTCAATCAAGGCATCTTTTTCTTCCTGAGCAACTTGCTTCGATGGGATTTCAAAATGAGATTGATAATTCAGTTGACTTTCTGAAGTATTGAAAGGGACCATACTAGCATAATGATAGTAGGTATCTTTAACCTGTTCAGGGTATAGGCTTGCCCATGAACTAATTACTATCACTGGGATGGTAATTGCGGCGGCAATATATCTTAATTTTGCCCTACGAGGATTACTAATAACCTTTTCTATCTTTAGAATAGGTTCCAAATCGATAGGTTGATATCCAAATTGTTTTTGAAGTAAAGGAATTTCTGGTTGACCGTTAAAAACGATTTGATCGTATACGTTCAGGGTCATTCTACCCAAACCAGCGAATTGTATAGCCCCTTCATTGAAAAGGTGGATACGCAATTCTTCTACAAAGTTTCTTAATTCAGAAGCAGCCTCACTTTTTGAATACTCAAATTTTGCTTGAATATACTTCGTAAGTAGTCCATCATCTTCATTGAGCTGTTGATTGAAGATTAATTCAACAGATGCTGGATGAAAGCTCTGCGTTTCCTTAGAAAAGCTAGCAGGTTTTTCTCGTTTAATGAAGGCTCCAAAGTTTGGAACAATCACGCAATCGAATTGAAATAAAAGCTCTACAATAGCTTGGTTGAAGTCTTTAATCATACTTTAGATAAGTAAAGTCGATGTGAAAAAGCACCGTCGGTTAAGTAAAAATAGAAAAATGTCTAAGCTATAACAAATAGATTGCATCAATTTAGACAGTTTTTTTTCAATCTATTCCGTAAAGTACTATTTTTTGGCCTTTAAGTAATTGATAGCTTCTTCCAGATCAGCAGGATGGTCAATAGATAAAGCTTCCTCATCCGTTATTTCCAATTGAACGCTATATCCATTGGAAAGCCATCTTAATTGTTCTAGAGACTCCATTATTTCCAGATTTGACTGGGCTAGACTACTTATTTCAATCAAGCTATTTTTTCGATAAGCATAAATTCCTAGGTGTTTGTAGAAATCATGTTTTTCAAGCCATTTTTCTTGAGGTACATCTCTAAGATATGGAATCGGCGAGCGGGAAAAGTAGAGAGCTTCTTTGTTTAGATTGAGTACTGCTTTTACCGTATTTGGGTCTAGTACTTTGTCTATGGCGTCTAGTTTTTTTACTAGGCTGGCAATGGCAGTATTTTCATTTTGAAAGCAGCTGCATATTAGATTAATTTGATTAACAGAGATAAAAGGTTCATCCCCTTGAATGTTAACTACAATATCCTCTGCTTGTATTTGGGGTAGCTTTTCTGCGGCCTCTCTACATCTATCTGTACCACTCTGATGATCTGGACTAGTCATGATATAAGGAATGTTTTGCTCCTTCAAATGATTTGCGATACGGTCATCGTCAGTTGCTATCCAAGCTGCTTCAATTTTATCACAAGCAATGGCTTGGTGATAAACTCTGGAAACCATGCTTTTTCCAAGTATATCCACTAAGGGTTTACCAGGGAATCGAGTGGAGCTATATCTTGCGGGAATAATTGCGTAAAACTTCATTACAAATTGATTGTGGTTTGAAAAGTAAAGGATCTAGGTGCTCCAAGAGCACCCGGTCTTGGCTGGTATTCTCTGTTGAATGCATTTTCTACAGCCACCTGCAAATATACCTTTTCACTAAGGTCGTAGCCAAATCTAAAGTCGACAAATAGATCGCCATCTTTTAGTTTCTCACGAGAGCTTTTGATATGCATATCTTGGATCTGAATATCGGCATCTGGAACCAGTCCGTGAATGGTATAGTAAAGATCTTCTACTTCGGCATTGAATGGGTAGCTTTCAAATATTAAATCAATATTTTCCATAAAACTATTGTAACGGACATTTATCCCGGGATGAAACTTTTTATAATGGAAGTCAATATCCATTTTTGCCAGGTGTTTATACCTATATTTCAACATGTCGGGATTGGTACTTGTTCCTCGGTAGTTTACTTCACTTATATCTTTCAATTCATCGATAAGTCCATCAATTACAAATTGAGGTAAGTCATCTGGTACAATGTTCGACACGTTATCTGTGTAACTACCATACACTTCATCTTTGTTTAGCGCTATAGGGTTCATATAGGTATAACCCATATGGAAATCCATTTTCACCTCACCAATTTTTCCATTTCCATAAATACCCAATTCAACTCCGGCAACTTGTGTTTCTCCAACATTGATACTTTTAAAGCCAATTCCGAGGGGATTAAGTCTTGTAGAGTCTCCCCACATCCCAAAACTAAGCTCCATCATATTGTCAAATTTCATTAAGAAAGCCGCCGCATCAAAATAAACATTGAAATTCCCTTTTTTGACCCTTGCTAGGGCTCCAATTTCGAAAGTTTTACCAGATTCAGGCTTTAGGTCTGGGTTTGGCAAAAAGGTTATTTCTCCAGCATCTCTATCAAAATACAATTCAAACATGGATGGGAATCTAAAGGCCTCACCATAAGAAGCCCTAAGAGAAATAGATTTGTTTACCTCATAATTTAAACCAACACGCTTAACTAAATCATCATAGGATACCTGATTTAGGTAATACCTTTCATAGCGAAGACCTGCTGTAAGGTGAAAGTCATTTAAGTTAATGTCACCTTGTCCATAAAGGGAGTTGTTGATACTGTGAGCAGTCACTGCATACGCTTCAGATTTTCCTTCCACATAATTCATAGAGCTACCCAAAGTAAGGGTGTAGAGGTCGGATTTTTTTGCTTGAATTTGATAATCTAAAAAGTAATTGTTGGAGTAGTTACTTACGGTATCAATATAATTTATGCGCATATATTGAGACCTTAGATTATGCTTGAAATTTGAGCCTGGTTTTTGATATTCTAAAGTTGGGCTAAAGGAAATTTCATCTGTTCTGAAAATGTAAGGTACATCGTTGAAAGGCGTATATCCATTATCATTCCCATCATATAAAAAGGAAAATCCTTTTTGGTTGTGCATTAGATTCGTCGAAATTCCGATTTGCATACCTGGAATATTCTTTGGCCTATTGGTGGTGAAAATGGATAAACGATTTCGCTTATTTTCTAATCCCTTTATATAATGTTGCTCTTCGAAGAAATTATAGTTTAGAGATAGGTCCCAATTGTTGATTTTTCGAGAGTGGAAAATACTTGTATTGTGAAAAAATTGCGGATATTTTGAGTTGTCCCAAATTAATTCATCTCGTTTAGGGTCATCGTAAAATCCGAAATAATTATTGATAACAGTTCTCGGTTTAATACCGGGTTTTTTAGTGATAATATTAATAGTCCCATTTAGAGCAGATGAACCATATAATACGGAAGAGGCTCCTTTCATTACTTCAATTTGAGCGACGCCTTCTGCAGGTATTAAATCCCATTGGATACTTCCTGTACTTCCCATCATCATTGGGATTCCATCTTGAAGCATCATGACTCTACTACCTACTCCAAAGGCCCAACCATTTCCACCTCGAATATTCACCTGTCCTTCTATAATATGAACACTTGGAAGTTGAGAAATGGCCTTTTGTACATTTCCAGATACTTTTTTTTCTATTACAGATGCCGGAATAACATCTAGGGAGGAGGTGGCATCTTCAATTCTTTGTTTATACCTCGTGTCTGTTACTACCATAACATCTAACAAAAGATCATCAACTCCCAATTGATAGCTTTGTTCCAAAGGTTGATCTGCGCTAATTGTGATTTTATCGGTCATGGTTTCAAAGCCGACAAAACTTATTTTGACGGTATATTCACCAGGTTTTAATTTGAATGAAAAGGCTCCTAAACTATCCGTTGCGATACCAATGGAATCACTGATAAGTACATTGGCTCCGGGTAATACATCGTTATTTGATTCATATACTTTTCCATAGAAATTGTTTTGAGCCAGTAGTATAGATCCTAACAGTAAGAAAAAAGTAAGAAAATAGGTTTTGAGAAAAGACATGGTCTAAGTAAGTTTTGTGCATTATCTTTGACAAATTAATTCAATTTTACCAATTAAATAAAACTTTGAACCAAGAATTAATCTATAAGGTAGGTCTTACCCTAATCCCCTCAGTTGGACCGGTTATCGCTAAAAAGCTTATTGCTTATTGCAATGGGGTAGAAGCGGTATTCCAAGAAAGTCGTCAAAATTTGATGAAAATTCCAGGAGTAGGTAGGCAAACGGCAGATGCTATTGTTAATCAAAAGGTGCTTTCTGCGGCTGAATTTGAAATGTCATTCATGCAGCAAAATGGTGTTAAGGCTCTTTTTTATCAAGATGAGGATTATCCTTTTCGTTTGAAGCATTGTGCAGATTCACCTATACTGCTGTATAGTAAAGGAGATGTAGATTATAATAAGTCCAAGGTGATAAGTATTGTTGGTACCCGTATGGCTACTGAATATGGAATTTCCTGGTGCCAAGAATTCATTAGAGAATTGAAGGGGCACGATGTAATAGTTGTAAGTGGTTTGGCTTATGGAATAGATATTTGTGCACATAAGGCTTGTTTAGATTATGGCATAGATACGGTAGGTGTTTTAGGACATGGATTAGACCGGATTTATCCCAGCGTCCATACCAAAATGGCCAACCAGATAAGTGAAGCAGGCGCCTTGCTTACAGAGTTTGAAACTGGCATAGAACCTTTACGTGAAAATTTTCCAAAGCGAAATAGGATTGTTGCTGGAATGGCAGATGCTACTATAGTAGTTGAGGCAAGACGAAGGGGAGGTGCACTGATTACAGCAGGATTGGCAAATTCCTATAATAGGGATGTATTTGCTTTGCCTGGAAATATTCAAGCAAAGAGTTCCATGGGTTGTAATTTTCTAATTAAGACCAATCAAGCTCATTTAATAGAAAGTGCAAAGGATCTTGAATATATCATGTCTTGGAATACTGAAAATAGAAAGGATGAGACTGTGCAAACAGAACTTTTTATCAGTTTGACGAAGGAGGAGGAAGAAATTTTAGGAGCATTATCTACAAAAGATCAGATCACTATAGATGTACTAAGTTTAATGGTGCAACAACCCGTATCCAAATTAGTTCATGGACTTTTACAATTGGAGTTAAAAGGGCTTGTTAAAAGTTTACCTGGTAAAGTTTATAAAAGGACCTGAAAATGACCTTTTTATTTTGTCAAGTTGCAAATTTTTAATGTAATTTAGCGGGACTAAAATTATTCTCATATGCATGCTAAGATAAAAGCCTTCATCGAGATGGTGAAGGTTCGAAATTTACACGAACCTGAATATATTCAGGCAGTAACAGAGGTTGCAGAAGCAATCATTCCATTTATAGAGGAAAACCCAAAATATCAGGGGAAAATGTTGCTTGAGCGTATGGTTGAGCCTGAAAGGGTGATAATGTTCCGTATCCCATGGTTGGATGACGCAGGAAATACACAAGTAAACAGAGGATTCCGTATAGAAATGAACTCGGCTATTGGGCCATACAAAGGTGGATTGAGATTTCATCCTTCCGTAAACCTTAGTATTTTGAAGTTTCTTGCTTTCGAGCAGGTATTTAAGAATAGCTTGACAACATTACCTATGGGTGGTGGTAAAGGTGGTTCAGATTTCAACCCAAAAGGTAAGTCAGATAATGAAGTAATGAAATTCTGTCAGAGTTTTATGACTGAGTTGTTCAGACATATTGGACCAAACAGAGATGTTCCTGCAGGGGATATAGGTGTTGGGGGAAGAGAGATTGGTTTCCTTTTCGGACAATATAAGCGAATTCAAAATGAATTTACTGGTATCCTTACTGGTAAAGGTTCAGCATGGGGTGGATCATTGATTCGTCCAGAAGCAACAGGGTACGGTACTGTATACTTTGCAAAACACATGTTGGAAACACGAGGAGAGTCTTTCGAAGGAAAAATAGTTGCAGTATCAGGATCTGGTAATGTAGCACAGTTTGCTGCAGAAAAGGTGATCGAGCTTGGTGGAAAGGTAGTGACTATGTCAGATTCTTCAGGATACATCTATGATGCTGATGGGATTACTAAGGATAAGCTTTCTTTTATCATGGAATTGAAAAATTCAAGACGTGGTCGTATCAAAGAATATGCAGATAAGTACGGATGTGAATTCGTCGCAGGTTCTAGACCGTGGTCTGTAAAAAGTGATGTAGCCTTGCCATGTGCAACTCAAAATGAGTTGAGTGGTGATGATGCAAGAGAGTTGGTAGACAATGGTTGTATCTGTGTTTCTGAAGGTGCAAACATGCCAAGTACTCCTGAAGCTATTCACATTTTCCATGCTGCAAAAATATTATTTGCTCCTGGAAAGGCTTCTAATGCTGGTGGTGTTGCCGTTTCTGGTTTGGAAATGAGTCAAAACTCCTTGCGTTATAACTGGACAAGAGAAGAGGTGGATGCTAAATTGATGCAAATCATGGAAGATATTCACGCTGCTTGTGTTCAATATGGAAAAAATGGAGATTATATCGATTACGTAAAAGGTGCGAACATCGCTGGATTCGTAAAAGTTGCTAATGCAATGTTGGATCAAGGTGTAGTATAATCCTTTATATATCTTTTAAAAAAAAATCCACTTTCTATTTTTAGAAAGTGGATTTTTTTTTGTCCCATTCATATAAATAGGAAAGTGTTTCAAGTAAATGGTTAGGGCATATTGGTTTGGTTAAGTAGCCCTCAAATTGCTGAAGAATTGCGTCTTTGTCCTCTGTTTGAAATTTTGTACCAGAAATAAGGAACCATTTTATTTTTGAGTGAGGGAATAGTGAAAAGTAGTTAGCTCTTAAGGATTCTCCCGTCATTTCTTCTAGATGATAATCTGTTAGCACAAAGTCGATAGGAGTGTTTGTTTTTAAGACTTTTAACGCCTTTTCCGCAGATTCACAGCTTATTGTTTCACAATGGGCACGTTTTAATATATGTTCCAATACTAAGCTATTCATTTTGTCGTCTTCAACAATGAGTCCGGTATATCCCTTTAAACTTATTTGACTAGGCTTAAGGCTTTCTGTTTTGGAATAGGTTATTTTTTTCAAAGGTAAATTGAATAGAATAGTAGTTCCTATCCCAAGTGTACTCTTGACAGAGATTGTTCCATTGTGTAATTCTATCAGTTGTTTTACAATGGCAAGGCCTAATCCAGTGCCTCTATGTTCCCTTTCTAAAGAAGGGGATATAGCATCATTGGTTGCTTGTGTATATTCAGTAAATAAATGGGGTAATTCATCCTCCGAAATCCCTGTTCCTTCATCGGCTATGCTAAAGGAAATGGAATCTAGATGTTTATCATTTTTTGTAGCAAAGGCGGATAGATAGATAGTGCTATTGCTACTGAATTTGATGGCGTTATTGATTAGGTTTATGAAAATTTGCTTAAAGCGTAATTCATCCACAAGGTAGTATTGTGTTTTGAATTCCTCTGGTAAGTCTATTGAAAATTTAAGGTTTTTGAGCTGCATTTGATATTCAAAACTGCTAATTACATCTTCTAGCAACTTTCGGATATTATTTCCTTTTGGAATTAATTCCATGGTTAGTGACCCCAATTTTGATAGGTCAAGAATATCATTAATTATATTTTTGAGATGCTGTGAACAACTTATTAAAGACTGGGTATATTTTAAAGATTCTTGTTGATTGATGGTTTTACCCTGAAGTAAGTGGCTAAGGCCTATGATACTATTTAGTGGGGTTCTCAATTCATGATTAACCTTAGAAAAGAATAATTCTTGTTCTTTTCTAATCAACTCCAATTGCTCCTCCTGAATACTAACCAGGTTTCTATCTTGTTGAATTTGCTGATAGATTGTATAAAATGCTGTTTGATCTTCTATAAATAGGATCTGTTCTCCGTCCATTGATTGGAGCGTAAGGTCAACGAATTTTGTTTTTTCATCGATTAAGATGTTTAAACAGGGTATCCGAATATTCTCATTTTTGGTAGCGGATTTCCCTTCATTCCAGAGATTGGAAAGAAAATCCAATTGATCGTAAAGATTGTGCTCTTCTTTTAATTTTATCAGTGTATTACAGCTATGTTTTATCTCCCCATTCTGACTGAATACGACTAACTGAGATTTGACTTTGGAAAGTTCGGCTTTGATTTTTTTAATGTCCATTTAAACAAATTTTCTCGCCATTTCGGCAAATAGTTCTTCCACTCCAAGGTTCAATTTGGCACTGCTAGTAAAGTCTAGGCCAAGTTGTCTTGCCATTTTTTCTAATTTAATTGGGGACAATAGGTCAGATTTGTTGCCTACTCTTATAGTGGGGACTACACCTGTGAAGTTCAATATTTCATTTATTTTTTGATCGATATCTTCAAAGGTACTTGGCCTAGAAAGGTCGCAGACATAGATGAATCCATGCGTTCCTTTCAAGTGCAATGGATTGGCTTTTTCCTTGTGTTTTGGTCCTGTAATGTCCCATATGATTAAATGAACTAAATCATTATCTAGGTTAATTGATTTTTTATCAATCTTGACTCCAATGGTCGTGAGGTATTTATCGGAGAATATGCTGTGAACAAATTGTCGGATAAGTGAGGTTTTACCTACACCAAAATTTCCTGCTATTACTACTTTCTTTTTCTGCTCTCTTTTCATCTTTATTCAAAGTAATTCTGGAGGAGTTCATTTATTTTGGTTTCTGTTGTTAAGTTGGATTTATAATATTCTTCTGAAAATTGTAAAATTGTATCGTGAATTTGTTGTTTGAAGTTTTGATTTGGAATGCCTGAAATCATCAATGCTATATTGAATGCTTTCAAATTTGTGATGTGGATTTTGTACGTTTCGTATTCAATCCATTCCAGTTGTTCTTTTTCTTTTTGAAAGGCGTCTTCCACGAAGTTCTTTATAGCCATTAGCATGGCTGCTACCATGTCATTATCTATAAGATTTTGTCGGTTGTAACTAGCCAATAGAATTCCACTATCTGCCTCCAACATAAAGGCAGCCTCAATTTTCGCAGAATGTGAGCTGCTTAATAATTGGTCACTGTTTTTTACACCGCTAAAGAAATTGATTATTTGCTGTTTCCAGAATTCCCATGAGGTACTTTCATTTACTTTTTGATCTACCTTTTCTGCTAGAAGTTCTAATTCCTTTTGTAGGTATTTTTTTATCAATCGACCTACAATTGGGTACAATGCGTTTACCATTTCCCCTTTGGATTCCTGAATTCTTGTTTTGATAGTTTCAGTGATAACTTGACCAAATTCTTGAGGGAACTCATCTTTGAGATGCGTGATTTCTTTATCGATCATTGCTTGAATTTGCGGTCTAGATCGCTCTTCTTGCTGTTGGATTTTTAGGCGTGTTTGTTCTAACTGCTTTTCAAGCTGTTCCCTTTTCTCCACTTCTCTCTCTAGGAGAAGCTTTTTTAGATTATTGAACCGTTCTTCTTGCCGCATGAAATTGGCTTAACCTTCTATTTTTTTTGCCATATCAGAAAATAGGTTGACCAATAATGAGCGATCTGTTTTTATGTCGTCCAATCTGTCAATCTCTCTATTCATGTTTAGTTGGAGCTCATCTAACTGTCTATTCATGTCTTTTCTGAATTCTTCTAAAGCATCAAAGATGTCATTTTTGGCTTCTGAGAGATTATGGTCTGTTTGTTCTTTATTCTGCGCGATAAGTGATTTTATCTCATTGAATTCATGCGCATATTCTTTCATATTGTTTCCAAAGATTAGCTCTTTGATTACATCAATTTTGGAATGTGCTAAGTTTTCCTCTTTCAAAGGTTGAGTACTTTCGTTTAGTGGCTTTTCTGACATTTTGTTAGGCTGTTAAGGAGTTTTAACTAATTTTCTGAAGGTATATTGGTCCAATAATCCCGTAGGTAAATGGTTGATGGATTTTTGGTAGCTGGCAAGTGCATTTTCTGTTTCTAAATTGAAAATGCCATCTTCCTTTATGGTGAATCCTTTAAGATTTAGTTGGACTTGCGTAAAATAAATAAGACGTGAATATTGTCCTTTCTCCGCTAGAATATTCAAGCCTTCTTGGAAAAACAGCTCTTTTTCTGCTTGGAGGAAATTCTGAAGGCCAACTTGCTCAATTTTTTTAATGTCAAAATTGGTGTAGCCCTTATTTTTGAAGCTTTTGGACTGAATGAGGTCTTTCTCAATAGCTTTTATAATTCGTAGTTTTTGGAGGTGTTTTCTGCGTGCAGTTAAAGCAATGGGGTAGGTTTGTTGATCCGCTTGAATATTGATCAGATTATCGTACCAAAATTTTTGCGCCAAGGATTCAACCTCGAAACATAAATCGTAGTAATTATTCAGCTTTATTATTGCGTGATAATTGGAGTCTATTTCGGTTGGTATGGAGTACGAAAAGTCCACTGGAGGGTGGACTCTTTTGTACTGCTCATATACAACAAAGGTTGCATATAGGAATAGGCCAATAAGTAAAAATTTAAATACTTTCTTCATCTAACGTGTTGATTGTCGCTAGATTGAAGGTATATAAGTTTTTAATTAATAGTACTTGTTAGGGATAAGATAATTTTGAACATAGTCTAAGACTCCTTGTTCTAGGGAGTTGAAGTTTTTTGTAAATCCAGCATTCCGTAATTTAGACATTTTTGCCTCTGTAAAATACTGATATGTATAGCGAATATCCTCTGGAATGTCGATAAAACGGATATCTCTATCCATGCCCATAGCATCTTGGGTTGATGATACTAAGTCGTAAAAAGAACGCGCTTTACCCGTACCCAAATTGTAAATTCCATTGTGTTCTGGGTTGGCCATTTCCATTAAGAAGATTATAACATCGGCTAAATCTTTTACATAGATAAAATCCCTAAGTTGTTGACCGTTTTCATAATCGTCTCTATGGGATCTGAATAGGTTCATATACCCTTGCTTTTTAACTTGCTTGAAGGCATGGAAAATGACAGAGGCCATTCTTCCTTTATGAAACTCATTCGGACCATATACATTGAAGAATTTTAGTCCAGCCCAAAATTTAGGTTGTTTTTCCTGTGCCAATGCCCAAACATCAAAATCTTGTTTGGATTGTCCATAAGGGTTCATCGGTTTTAGATTTGGAATACCGGTATGGTTATCGTCAAACCCTTCCTCTCCATTACCGTATGTTGCAGCTGAAGAAGCATAAATTAATGGGATGTCGTATTGGATACATTTATTCCAGATATCCTTGGTGTAGTTAAGGTTTAGACGGTTGAATAATTCGACATCTTGCTCTGAAGTATCTGTTCTAGCTCCAAGGTGAATAATAAAATCAACCTTTTCGTGATTGGAATCAAACCAAGCCATGAATTCGTTGCGTTCCACTAGGGAATTGAAATCTTTCTCTTTGTAGTTGTTCACGCGATCCGCTCTACTGAAATCATCAACCAAAACTAAATCGGTGTATTTTCTCTCGTTTAGTCTTGTTATCAAGACACTAGGAATAAATCCTGCTGCTCCAGTTATTACAATCATGGTATGAATTTATTTTATACTGCTAAATTACAAATTATCCTGAAATACAGTTAAAGAATCATTTACTGAATGAGTTAAATTAGAAGTGGAGGAAAAGTTTATCTTTGTGACGTAATTTTAATTTTATGTTATACATAACTAGGAGAGAACGTTTTTCTTCTGCCCATAAATTAGAAAGAAATGACTGGTCTCCAGAAAAAAATAGGGAATTTTTCGGAGCATGTTCCAATCCTAATTGGCACGGTCATAATTATGAATTATTTGTCACTATAAAGGGAGATATTGATCCAGAAACGGGATTTGTATTGAACTTGAAGGGTCTGAGTAAGCTTGTAAAGGCTAAGATCATTGATAAAATGGATCATAAGAACATTAATTTGGAAGTGGACTTTATGCAAGGTAAGATAGCTAGTACGGAAGTGTTGGCTTATGAAATTTGGCATCAATTAGAAGCAGATGTAAAAACTGCAGGAGCCATATTACATTGTATAAAGTTGGTAGAAACAGAAAACAACTATGTTGAGTACTACGGTGCTTAGTAAAGGTTAGATAAGGATGGAGAATTTAGAATATAAATATCCAGTCGAAAAGACGGAAAGAATCGCCAAATTGTACACTGCTTTATTGGAGGAGTTGGGTGAGGACATAAACAGAGATGGCTTGCTTAAGACTCCTGAAAGAGTTGCTAAGGCAATGCAATTTTTGACTAAGGGATATAATCAAGATCCAAAAGAGATTTTGAGTTCTGCAACATTTGATGAGGATTATAATCAAATGGTTATTGTGAAGAGTATAGAGCTTTACAGTATGTGTGAGCACCATATGATTCCATTTTTTGGGAAGGCACATATTGCCTATATTCCAAAAGGGAAGATTGTTGGTTTGAGCAAATTACCACGTATTGTGGATGCTTTTTCAAGAAGGCTTCAAGTACAAGAGCGTTTGACAAATCAAATTCGTGATTGTATTCAAGATACCTTGGATCCAAAAGGGGTAGCGGTTGTCATTGAGGCAAGTCATATGTGTATGCAAATGCGTGGTGTGGAAAAGCAAAATTCTACGACAACAACTTCTGCTTTTTCAGGATTATTCTTGAAAGAGGAAAAAACAAGATTAGAGTTTTTAAGATTAATTTCAAGTGATTTATCTTAGTTATAGATCAATAAAGGAATAAAAACAAATAATATGAAAGCATATGTATTTCCAGGGCAAGGAGCCCAATTTGTAGGAATGGGGCAAGACCTGTATGATAATTCTGCAGCGGCTAAAGCTCTTTTTGAACAAGCGAATGAAATCCTTGGGTTCAATATAAAGGATATGATGTTTGCGGGTACAGCTGAAGAATTGAAGCAAACAAAGGTGACGCAACCTGCTATCTTTTTGCATTCTGTAATTTTGGCTAAAACCTTAGGAGATGCTTTCCAACCTGAAGCTGTTGCAGGTCACTCTTTGGGTGAGTTTTCTGCATTGGTTGCTGCTGGGGCTATGAGTTTTGAAGATGGATTGAAATTGGTCTCTCAACGTGCTCAAGCTATGCAAAAAGCATGTGAGATGAAACCTTCTACTATGGCGGCTGTTCTTGGTCTAGAGGATGCTGTTGTAGAAAATATCTGTAATGAGATTGATGGAGTTGTTGTTGCTGCAAACTATAACTGTCCTGGTCAGTTGGTAATTTCTGGGGAAGTAGCCGCTATTGAAGCAGCCTGTGAAAAGATGAAAGAAGCTGGAGCAAGAAGAGCTTTGGTTTTACCAGTAGGTGGAGCTTTCCATTCTCCATTGATGGAACCAGCAAGAGAAGAATTGGCAGCAGCTATCGCAGCAACGCCATTCACAGCTCCTAGTTGCCCGATTTATCAAAATGTAACAGCTAGTGCTATTACAGATCCTGAAACGATCAAGTCTAACCTTATTGCTCAGTTGACTGCTCCAGTAAGATGGACTCAGACTGTAAAGCAAATGCTAGAAGATGGTGTAAGTTCATTTACGGAAGTTGGACCAGGTAAAGTATTGCAAGGATTGGTGAAGAAAGTTGATAGAAGTATTCCTACGGAATCTGCGGCTATCTAGTCTTCTTTAAATAAAATAGTATGGAAAGCGCAACCTTTTAAAGGTTGCGCTTTTTTTATTTACATTTACTTCTTAATAATAACTTAGATTAAATAAAATAATATGAAAAATATGGATTGCAATTTATTCCTGAGGAGGTTGTGATCACAACATTGAATATTACACCAAACTAACTTGGTATAGCCAAATCAATTATTTCACAGGGAGATGGTAATACTCTACATCTTCTTCAACTCAGTAACGATAGGATTGATTTTTATTGAATCAATTTTCTATTTATTCCAATTGCAAAATTGATATGGTTCTCAGAAATGCTTAATCGATAGCTTGGTAAAATAATTAAATCATATTTCCCTTTTGGGATTTTGATACCCATTCCAACTTGTAGTCCCAAGGTATGGGTATGCACTCTGTCAATCTTTTGCCTTTCCGTTGTAGAAGGTCCAAACGGTGGAATGGAGGTTCGTGTTCCAATTCTATTTGAATCAATTAGGTAGCCAAAGTATGGGGCAAATTCAAATATAAACCGCTTATTAATTCCCAAATAATATCTGTAGTTGATAGATAGGTTGAGGTAATGGTTGGTATTTTCAATATCTCTATCAATTGTTCTTCCAGAATATGAAATGAATTTATCCTTTCCATAACGTAGTAGGGAATATTCAAATCCGATAGAAACAGTCCTATTTTTTTTATGTTTTATAGTGTCATAGATCTTTATTCCAATTCCGATTTGGTTAGAATAATTGTCTGATTGGTACCTTGTCTGATTAAGTGATAAATGGCATTCATTAATGAAAGTTCGAGAACCTTCTTGAGCAAAGGTGCAGATACTAATGAATATTGAAATTAGAAGGATTAAATTTTTCATAAGAAAAAGGTAAGCAATTTTTTTTAATTGGATAATTGCCAATTAACTCTAATTTCACTGGATACGCGTCTCTCAAATTGAAAATACGAGCGTCATTTTTTTCAATTGAGGATGTCATTATGTGGGTTGTATTGAGAAGGGAGAGATAATAAAATAGTGGAACGACCTTTAAGGTTTAGCAAATTTTATTATTCCTAGTAGTAAGTTCCAAAGTTTACGAAGGCCTTTTTTTATTAAGCGATAGATCCCCACTAGGATGACTTCAAATAGGATTTCGATAATAATATAGAGTATAAACTCATAGATTGCTCCAACAATTGCTTCCATTGGTTTGGTTATTTCACGGGAAACTCATCTCTCAAATCGGACAATACCCGACGCATTTTCTTCAATTCGGCCACAATAGCAGCATTCTTGATGGTATCCTCAGGATTGTTGCGCAATTTCTTTTTGGCTCCTTCTAAGGTAAAGCCACGCTCTTTTACGAGGTAGTAGATAAGCTTGAGTTGCTCTATATCTTTAAGGGTGTAGTATCGGTTCCCTTTTTTATTCTTTTTGGGCTTGATATAGTTGGGGAATTCTTTTTCCCAAAAACGCAAAAGCGAGGTGTTTACTCCAAGCATATTGGACACCTCGCTAATTCCGTAATATTTTTTTTCGATTGTATTGGCTTCAGTCATTAATCAAACGATTGATTTTCTTGAGAAGCTAATTTAATCATTAAATCGTATTCTTCAGGGCTTAAATCATTGAAATAATAGTTTACTGGATTTACCTTTCTATTATTTTTGATTACTTCATAGTGTAGGTGAGGAGCCGTGGAGGTTCCTGTGCTACCTATAAAACCAATAATATCACCTCTTTTTACCTTTTGACCACGTTTTACAATAAAGCGATCCATATGCGCGTAAAAAGTCTCGTAGCCGTATCCATGTTCTATCTTTACGATATTTCCATATCCTCTTCTTGAGCGTTTTACCTTAGATACTTTACCATCTCCTGTAGCGTAGATAGGTGTTCCTTTTGGTGCAGAGAAGTCCATTCCTGTATGTAGCTTACGCGTTTTGTATACAGGGTGAATTCTATATCCATATCCAGAAGCCATTCTTTTAAGGTTTTTATTCGCTACCGGTTGAATGGCAGGAATAGAAGCAACCATTTTGGCTTTGTTTTTCGTCATGGTAACAACTTCATCCAATGACTTGGACTGTACCAACATCTTTTTAGTGATGCGGTCGATCTTTTGTTTCGTTTCAACAATCAGATCGGAATTTTCAAACCCTTCGTATTGTTCGTAACGTCTGGCACCACCATATCCTGCATTTCTAACAGATATATCAATAGGCTCTGCTTCGAAAATGACACGATAGATATTATCATCTCTATCTTGCATATCGGACAAAACATGATTCACTTCAACCATATCCTCATTCAAAAGGTCGTATTGAAGGTTCATGTTTTCCAATTCTCTTGTCAATTGGATTTCTTTCGGTGATCCGAAAAACTTAAATATGATAACTAACATTGCTGTAGCCATCATTGCACTACTCCCCAAATACAAGAAAAAACGGAAAAATTTCCGCTTATTACTTCTGTAAATTTTTACATAAGTATCGGTCTTTGGATCGTAATAAAATTTCTCTTTGGACATACCCGTGTTTTTTAACTAAATTTGTGGCCTCGTTTAACCACATATTTCGTTCGTTAATCCCTATTAGGATTCGGCAAATATACGAATAATTTTAAAATTGGGTTTTTGGGTACTGCTTAAGTGCTTGAAAATGGGTTAAATGGAGTTAATTTGAGTGGTCTAACAGAGACATTATCAAAAAGATATAACAAAATGAAGTCAGTTGAAATCAGACAGAAATTCCTAGACTTTTTTGCTTCAAAGGGGCATCAAATCGTTCCATCGGCACCAATGGTGATTAAGGGAGACCCTACATTGATGTTTACGAATGCAGGAATGAATCAGTTTAAGGATATGTTTCTTGGGCATGGGAAAATAGAATTTCCACGTATTGGAGATACCCAAAAATGTCTTCGTGTTTCTGGAAAACACAATGACTTGGAGGAAGTAGGATATGATTCTTACCACCATACCATGTTTGAGATGTTGGGGAACTGGTCTTTTGGAGATTATTTCAAGAAGGAAGCTATCGAATGGGCTTGGGAATTATTGACGGAAGTTTATAAGATTGATAAGTCTAGATTATATATTTCGGTATTCGAAGGTGATAAAAGTGAAAACTTGGCTTTCGATCAAGAAGCTTTTGATATTTGGAAAGCGCTTGTAGCGGAATCTCATATTGTGAATGGAAATAAGAAGGACAACTTCTGGGAGATGGGAGAAACGGGACCTTGTGGGCCTTGTTCTGAAATCCATATCGACCTTCGATCTGATGAAGAGCGTGCAAAAGTGGATGGAGCCTCTCTAGTAAATATGGATGATCCAGATTTAATTGAAATCTGGAATCTTGTATTTATGCAATATAACCGTAAGGCTAACGGAAGCTTGGAAAACCTACCTCAGACACATGTTGATACAGGTTTAGGTTTTGAGCGCTTGGTTAGGATTTTACAGGATGTAGGTTCAAATTACGATACGGATGTATTCCAACCACTGATCCAGAAGATTGCTGCTGTTGCAGGGGTGAAATATGGTGAAGATGAAAAAACAGACATTGCTATTCGTGTAATTTCGGATCACTGTAGAGCGGTAAGTTTCGCGATTGCTGATGGTCAGTTACCTTCTAATACGGGTGCCGGATATGTTATCCGTAGAATCCTAAGAAGAGCAGTGCGTTATGCCTATTCTCATTTGGATATATCGAAGGCATTCATCTTTGAATTGACAGATATTTTGGCAGATCAAATGGGTGCAACGTTCCCAGAATTGCCTAAGCAAAAAGAATTGATCAAAAAGGTTATTCAAGAAGAAGAACAAGGATTCTTGAGAACGTTGGATAAAGGACTTCGTTTGTTGGATAATATGATGGCAAACAGTGCGGATAAAAATATTGCTGGAAACAAAGCATTTGAGTTATACGATACTTTTGGTTTCCCAATTGACTTAACAAAGTTGATAGCGCAGGAGAAAGGTTTCACAATTGATGAAGCTGGATTCCAAATTGCATTGACGGCTCAGAAAGATAGAGCAAGAAAGGCAACGGCTATCACAGCTGATGATTGGGTACAAATACAACCAGATTCAGAAGTTCAATTTTTAGGATACGACCAGTTATCAACTGAAGTTCGTATCATGAAGTACCGTAAGGTGGTTCAAAAGAAAAAGACCTTATTCCAAATTGTACTAGATCAAACACCGTTTTATGCTGAAGGTGGAGGTCAAGTAGGGGATAAAGGGACGCTTTCAAATGGTGCTGAGACTATAAATATCTTCGATACCAAGAAAGAAAACAACCTAATTGTACATTATGCAGACAAGGCTCCTGTAAATGCTGACGCTGGTTTCTCTGCGAATGTAGATGGAGCTAAGAGAAGGTCTACAGAAGCCAATCACTCGGCAACACATCTATTGCATTTCGCATTGAGAGAGTTGCTAGGAACGCATGTGGAACAAAAAGGATCTTTGGTAAATTCGGATTATTTACGCTTTGACTTTTCTCATTTTTCTAGAGTTAGTGCTGAAGAATTACAACAATTGGAGGATCGTGTGAATCATTTGATTCGCGAGAATATCCAATTGGATGAAAATAGAGCTATAGCTATTGAAGCGGCTAAAGAGAAAGGAGCAATGGCTTTATTCGGTGAAAAATATGGGGATAAGGTAAGAACGATCCAATTTGGGGATTCTATTGAGCTTTGTGGAGGTACACATACACATTCTACAGCAGAAATAGGTTTGTTTAAAATTGTTTCTGAAGGTGCTGTAGCAGCAGGTATCAGAAGAATAGAGGCTATTACTTCTCAAAAGGCTTTTGAATTCTTAGATAAGAATTATGCTTTGATGAATGAAATCAAAGCTACAGTAAAGAATGTACAGGATCCGTTGAAAGCGATTGAAAATATGCAAACGGAGAATAGCCGTTTGAAAAAACAAATCGAAGGCTTATTGGTTGAAAAGGCTAAATATGCTAAACAGGATTTAATGGCGAAAATAGAAACTGTAAATGGTATAAACTTCCTTTCTGCGAAAGTTGATTTGGATGCAGCATCTGTGAAATCGCTACTTTTTGAAATTGATAGAGAGCAGGAAAACGTATTTGCTTTATTAGCGGCTAATCAAGATGGGAAAGCAATCTTGTCTGTTTTGGTTTCTAAAAACCTTACAGAGGAAAAAGGGTTGAATGCGGGAACTATTGTTCGCGAATTAGGGCGCCATATTCAAGGTGGTGGAGGTGGTCAAGCCACTTTTGCAACTGCAGGAGGTAAGAATCCTGGAGGGATAGCTGATGCTTTAGAAGCGTTTAGAGGATATTTAGATTAAAGCTTCAAGATGCGCTTTGCGCTAAGATTAAAAGGAGATTTCTCCTATGTTTTAAAAGGGTATCGTGATTACGGTACCCTTTTTTTTGGTTTGTTTTGCGTCAAGGCAAAAGAACAAACAAACTGCTCTACGCACGTTGGAAAGTTCCAATTTAATTTTTAACTAAAACGCCTCTTTATATCGCTCGCCGCCGCTGGGCTCTTTCTTTTTTCATTTGATAAAAAAGAAACAAAAAATCTCGTCAAAATAAGGATCGCCCTTTGGGACATTCATTTCGTCACTACAGGCTACTTTTATTTATTCCTTTCAGTCATAAATAAACGTCATTTCGTTCCTACATTCTTTCGATCTTAATTTTGACTTTTTTTGGTCTGAAAATTTGTAAAACTATATTGACCTATTAGAAATAGATTAAAAATCAAGAATTCTGCAAGGCTTTTTGTCTAAAAATCTGTCTGAACCCAGCGAGTTATTTTTAGCAGCCGGGAGGAATACGTAGTATTTTCTTATCGATTTGTAATAAGTCTTGTCCCGGACGCCCGGGATCGTCAATAGTAGGATTTCCCTTTGGGATATTTACTTCGTCTCTTCAGGCTGATTTTCTTTTCCTTTCAGTCAAAGAAACGCCACTGCATTCCTGCGTTCATTAAATCTTACTATTGACTAGTATTGTTTATAATGTCGGTCTGTAAATTTTCGTAATTTTAATCTATGAAGAACTTCTTACGCTTATTCTTAATTACCGCTTTGTTTTTGTCTTGCAACTCAGTTGTTGGTTTCCAATCTGATTCTGTAGAGCCATCTCATCAGATCTGGGATGAATTGTTGGCAAAACATGTGGATGATGAGGGGCATGTGAATTATAAGGGGTTTATAGCTAGTATGGATAGTCTTGAACGATATTTGGAATTACTGAGTGCGCAGCCTGCTAATTCTAATTGGCCTGAGGAAGCTCAGTTGGCTTATTGGATCAATGCTTATAATGCATTTACCGTAAAGCTCATTGTAGATAACTACCCGTTAAAAAGTATTCGCGATTTGCACCCTACTATTTATATTCCTATGGTTAGAACCGTTTGGCATAAAAAGTTCTTTAAGATTGGCGGAAAGGATATGAATTTGGATACTATTGAGCATGAAATTCTACGGAAGCAATTTAATGAGCCTAGGATTCATTTTGCGATTGTTTGTGCTTCACAGTCTTGTCCTGCACTACTGAATGAAGCTTATAAATCGATTAGGTTGAGTGATCAACTTAAGCAACAGACAATTGCTTTTTTGGGGGATCCAACGCGGAACAAAATCCAAACGAATAGGGTGGAATTATCTAAGATCTTTTCATGGTTTAAAGGTGATTTTACAAAATCAGGGACATTAATAGATTTCTTAAATAGCTATTCGAGAGTTCAAATTTCGGAGGATGCTGATGTTGAATTTCTAGATTATGACTGGTCTTTGAATGAGTAACCCTTATTGGTCAAAATATTTTCTATATTGTATTTTATTAATTCTATCTAACGTTTCCGAGATCCAATTTCGAAGGCCATTATTATATGCAAATTACACCTAATTTCACTCAAAAAATTATCAGTTATACTTCTAAGTCTCCTGTACTGGTTGTGTTAATATGCATGCTTTTCTCTGCAAACCTATCTGCTCAAGAAAAGAAGAAGTTTCATGGGGATCCAGATAAGACTTTTGCTCTTGCGAGGGAATTGGCCTTTAATGACGAACGTGCTAGGGCACAGGATAGTCTTCGGATGCTATTGGAATACTACCCAGATTATCATGATATAAGAGAGTTTTTGGCAACCACTTATTACTGGGATGGGGAAAGGCAAAAGGCTAGGAAAGAATTCGCTTATATTTTGGATAAAAACCCTGAACGGAAAACAACTTGGGAGGCAGCCATAAAAAATGAATTGAGGGATGGTCTTCCACAACGTGCATTTGAGATGTCTTTAAAGGCCTTGGAAATTTTTCCAAAAAATGTGAAGTTGTTGTGGCAAAAATCGGCCTGTCAGCTTAAGATGAATAAGGAGGAAGATGCTATTCATACTTTAGAATCCATTTTAGAATTGGATCCAAAACACGAGCAGGCTAAGGTAAAATTGAACAAGTTGAAGATGAAATTTAGTTATAACGCTGTAGGCGTCAACTTTACTGCTGATTTTTTTTCTGAGGTATTCGACCCTCAATACTTATCCACTTTACGATATACTCGAAAAACAAAGTACGGAAGTATTACCGCAAAGGTTAATGTCCGCCATAGTTTCGATAAAGTAGGGCAACAATTCGAAGTAGATATGTACCCTAGAATTAAGGAAGGCTTTTATGCCTATGTAAATATGGGCTTTGCACGGACCAAACTATTTCCGGAGTCACGATTTGGATTAGATTTGAATAAATCCCTACCACATAGTACAGAGATGTCCGTCGGATTCAGGAATTTGAATTATGAAAGTGGAAAAACAGTAATGATTTACACCGGATCCTTTGGATGGTATACGGGGGCTTATTATCTTTTTGTACGTTCATATAATACCCCTAAGGACACTGGAATTAGTAAATCGGGTAGCTTTAATCTACGAAAATATAGGAGTGATGGAGATAATTATGCAAGCTTTACAATGGGCTTGGGGTTTTCTCCTGAATTGGAAAGGTTTCGTAAAGATGACCTTGATGTAATCATTGACCTAAAATCTCAGAATTTCGGTTTTGGCTATTATTTTACAACTGGGAGTAAAACTTTTTTATGGGGATTGACAGCAAAATTTATCCATCAAGAAATCAGTTTTAGTCCTGGTGATTATCTTTGGAATTACTCTTTAGGTTTTTCCGGAACGATTAAATTTAGATAAGGATATCCCTCTTCTAATTGAATAGGACCATAAACTGAAGAATTAGTTATAATTTAGTGCCTACAAAATCAAGCTTTATTAGAACGAGCTAATATGTTCTAACCTAGGTATTCATAGAATGGATCAATCATCAAGGATTTATAAAAATTTACAGGAGTCTATAGCCTTAAAACAGAGTTTATTGGCCAATGAGTTAGTTCAAGCTCAGGTAGCTCTAATGACACAGAAGGTGGTAGATTGTTTCAAGAAAGACGGGAAAGTTCTTTTTTGTGGGAATGGGGGAAGTGCAGCGGATGCCCAACACCTTTCTGCAGAACTGTCGGGAAGGTACTATTATGACCGTCCTCCACTGTTTTCGGAGGCTTTACATGTGAATACGTCTTATTTGACTGCTGTAGCCAATGATTATTCCTTTGATGAAATTTACGCAAGGCTAACAGAAGCTATGGGAAAGAAAGGGGATGTACTTATTGGTATGACAACTTCTGGTAATTCACCCAATGTATGTAGAGCTTTAGAAGTTGGGAATGAAAAAGGTATGGTAACCATTGCAATGACTGGTGATGGTGGAGGGAAAATAAAAGAATTGGCAGATATCTGTATTGAAATTCCTTCAAAAGATACTCCTCGAATTCAAGAGTGCCATATGCTGATAGGGCATACATTATGTGAATTAGTAGAAGAAGCTATTTTTCCGAAAGAGTAGTTGAAAGTTTATAGAAAAAAAGGCTTGCTAGTTTAAACTGGCAAGCCTTTTTTATTGTGCTAATTTTGATTCAATAGGTTCGTAAGATAGTTAAATCTTGCCGTATTAAATTCCTTTAGTCCAGGGCTAAAGGCTCCTGGATCCTTGATGTCTCCGTGATTTTTTTCAAGGCATTTATCAAATTGTTCATTGGAGTACTGTTTAAGTGTATCTGCATACACAGAGGAAACAATTAATTTCTTCAGGTCATCAATTCTAGAATTGATTCGTTGAGGTGTTAGGAGTGGTAAAACTTGCTCTTTTAAAATCTCCTCATACTTAGACTGACAAACACTGTTGCTCATTAGTAATCGATATAAGGGACGTTTTTTAGTAGGTTCCAATGGGTAGCTAGTAGGTAATTGCACCATCTCTTGATAGGTCAAATTTGGTGACCAAGCTCCAAAACTATAATTTCCATCGTAATTGATCCAGTTGAATTTATGGTCTTTGGTATTTTGATATAAATAGAAATTGTGTGGATAGTGCATATTGTAAGCATCAATGTTTACTAGTGCATTATTCAGTGCCCAAGAACGTAGGCAGTCATCAATTTCAAATTGATTATCCAAGGAAATATAATAACTTTCATCTGAAAGACCTTTTTTATGAATGTTTTGAATTAGGCCGATCATTGCTTCCCAACCTTTGTTGAAGTCTTTACTCTTTAACTGATACTTTCTTCTATAGGTTTCCTTATTTGGCCCTAGGTCAGTGAATAAGGCTTTTGGTTCCCCTTTGAATAGAACACCATCGTTTTCGTTGAAATGTCTTTTGATAAAACGCTTATCTATTTGTTCTATCATCAAGTAAAGGCCCCAATATTCCCCATTGAGGTATACTTCTGTATAAGCACTTCGTTGTGTTGGTAGACCCAATTCATTTTGCATCTCTAGGTAGAGTTTGTCTCGCATGAAAGTGGGGTCTTTGAAAAAGTTGTTGAGATGCAGTTTTTTAATTTTTTGGTATTTTTTTCCCTTTTCAAATTTATCAAAGGCTAGTTTGAATGATTTCTTTTTGTCTCCCGCAAATTCGAAAGAAGACTCTCCTTTGAATCGGATACCTATTTTGCCTAATTGGGTATTGTCAATTCGCATTTCCACTGGAAGGTAATTTGTAATTTCCAGCGAATCTGCTTCCTGCCTTTGTTGGACTAGCTTGTCCCAATGATCAGTCTCATTAAAGTCCAAATCAATACGGTGCATGATGGAGTCATCAAAGAGCTTAATTTTTTTAATCTTTTTTTCAGGTTTGTTAACTAAGGCCGTTGCGAGCGTTTCATTTGGTTGGATGAAAAGGTTATTGACACCAAATCCGGCTAGTATAATAACTGCGGTAGTAAGCAGAATTCTAAATAGGCTTATGAGTTGTTTGGTCATTGTGATGGTATATGTTAATCTTAATAAAGGTTATATTCTAAAACCAAAATATAAGGAATTCTATAAAAATTTGTACTAGGATTGAATAAAAAAAAGCCAACCGATACAAGTCCGGTTGGCTTTTTAAATAGTAATTATAAGCGTATTATCTGTTTTTTAAGTCAGACATGGCTTTCGAGAAGTTGTTTCTTATCGCTTGACTTTTTAGATGTTTTCCATCTTTTACAACCAGTTTTCCATTTGAAATAGTGCCGTATTGTTGCGTGGCATCTGCTGTATACAATATGGATGAAGTCAAATTGCTTAATGAGCTAGCGGCCAATAATGGGGCATTAGCATCCATAATACTTGCATTCAATTTATCGCCTACTTTAAAGAATTCAGAGGAGAAATTATTCATCGCTTTCCTACCAGATCTAGTAGCCATTTCGATGGCATACATCCCACTATCTCCTTGATTGGAGGAAGTGTATATATTTCGCTTATGGCTGATCAAACGTTGACCATAGTCCAATAATCTCAACTCTTCTAAAGGATTTATTCCAATGTGGGAATCTGTTCCAATACTCCAATTACCATTGGCAGCTTGGTATTTTCTCAATGGGAATAGTCCATCTCCTAGGTTTCCTTCCGTGGTTGGGCATATAACAACATTTGCGCCACTTTTGGCAATGCCTACTGTTTCTTTATCTGTAAGATGAGTTGCATGTACTAGGTGGTACCTTTCATTTAAATCTACATGATCCAATAGCCACTCAACTGGTCTTTGCTTTAAATAGGATACAGAATCCTCAATTTCCTTCAGCTGTTCTGAAATATGAATATGGAAGGGAATGTCTTGTGGTCCAGATTTAGCGATTTCGGCAATGTCCTTTGGTTCTACTCCACGCATGGAGTGAATACCTACAGCAACATTGGCACCCGAATAATTGGCACATGCTTTTTTACTGGATTCCAAAAGTTCCAAATAACTGTCTATGTCTGGAGAAATAAATCTTCTTTGGCGATCATTTGGTGCTTGTCCAAATCCTCCTTTTTGATAAAAAATAGGGGCTAGGGTGATATTGATCCCGGCAGTCTGTGCTGCAGCGATCATTCTACTTCCCATTTCTGCTAAGTTATCATAGTGTGCGCCATTTTTATCATGATGCACATAGTGGAATTCCGCAACGTGGGTATATCCATGACGTGCCATTTCACTGTATAACATAGTGGCGATGGCTTCCATCTGATCTGGATTTACGCTGAGAGCTAATTGGTACATAGCTTCTCTCCAAGACCAAAAATCATCTGAAGTACCTGTCGTTTTATGGATTTCAGCAAGACCAGCCATTGCATATTGAAAAGCATGTGAATGGGCATTTTGAAAACCAGGCAGTGCATAACCATCTATTTGAATGGCATTTTCTGCTGATCCATTTTCTATAATTTCTACAATCGATCCGTGATCATCTACTTTTACCAAAGCATTGGCTAGCCAACCATTGTTTTGTAGTAGTCCTTTGAATAGAAAACTTTTCATAGCGTGTAAAGTAAGTAGTTTATTAAATTGTTTCAAGGGTTTTGATCAACTCGGTAAAAGTCTTTCTAAGTAGTGATATCACTTTGTTTGCTCTTTCCTGATCGTAGTTCATTTCCGCATCATCCATATAGATGATTTTGTTCATTTCTAGCTGTAAGGAATGGATATTATTGGCTGGATCTCCAAAATATCTCGTAATGTGTCCTCCCTTGAATGGAGTGTTATGACTAACAGGCCATGGACCTGCTTGTAAATTTTCGATCGTTGTTTTGACAATTGCTGGATGTGCAGTTTTACCATCATTATTCCCTAGAATTAAATCAGGGAAATCAACCTTACTGATGGTGGGTACAGATCTCCTAATGGAGTGACCATCCCATAAAAGTGCTTTTCCAAATTCAGCTTTTCTTGCTTGAAGGAGCTCTGTTATCTTGTTGTAATACGGCCAATAATAAGTGTCTAATCTTCTTTGGATTTCATCCGCATTAGGGATTTTATCATCAGAAGTGTAGATCGGGTGACCAAAGAAATCTGTATTGCTACATAGTCCAGTTATGATTCTACCATCGTTGTAAAGTGCTTTACTCTCTGGATCTCTGTTTAGGTCTATTACCCATCTGCTATAATGCGCATAGATGATGGTAATACCAAATTCTGAGGCGAATTTATAAAGCTCTTCAACAAACCAATCTGTATCATCTGGTTGAGCGGCCATTTCTGGATTATAGTCTCCTTTTATTTCATCAGGAAAAGCTGTTCCACAATGTGGTACGCTTAGTATGAATGGAATTTTTTTAACCGTTGGCTCAATGATATGAAAGGGCTGTTGCATGCTTTATTTTTAGAATTATAATGGATCTATCGCGAAAATACAGCTATTTACCAGCTTAACCTAGGGCCTTCTATTTTAATAGTTTCCTAGTAGAATAGAATGGTTATATCCGGTTTAATTGTCAGTGTTCTCCAAAATAATTTTAGCTTTGCTATAAGCGAAGAAAATAAATTGAAATAAGCATACTATGGATACTAAAGATTGCGTCGGAAACGTATTAAATGACGGGGATGCTGTTATTGTAAATAAGACACTAAAAGTAAAAGGTAGTTCTCTTAACTTGAAGCAAGGAACAGTTATCAAATCTGTTCGTTTAACAGGGAGTCCTACAGAAGTAGAATGTAGAATTGGAAAAGCTACAATAGTTCTAAAGACACAATTCTTGAAAAAGAAGAATTAATATAAAAGCCTCGAATATATTCGAGGCTTTTTTGTTTAGATATAGTACTGCTTTATTTTTTTACCAACGCGATTGGAATCGCGAATATATTCCTTTATTAAGCTTATTTTAAAGGAGTCAAAGGTAAGTTGTAATGCCCTTTTTATTTTTGGTTAGTATTTCCCGGCAAAAGGATAGAAATGTTCTTTCATTATTCCGACAAATCCTCCTTCTATTTTCTCATCCTGCATAGCTTTTGGATGAGTATATGCTCTGAGTATTTCTGCTCCAGCTCCTTCCCAAGTAAATGGAATAGCACCCGCTTGGACCATTCTGTCAATAGCTCTGTTGTGAGCATCTGTTGTAGCATCTCCCATTACATCGGCTAGAATATATACTTCGTAACCGTCAGCGAGGGCATCTAGTGCGGTATAGGTAGGGCATCCTGACGTCCAAAGTCCTGTCATGATAATCTTCTTTCTTCCGGTTTTTTTAACAGCCTCTACCACTGCTTTATTTTGCCAGGCATTGAGGGATATTCTATCAATGTTCTGGACATTGGATTCAATTTCTTGTTTTATTGAGGGGACTGTTGGTTTATTTGCACCAAGGTTGACTCCAATTGTCGACTCTATCACGGGAATATCGAAAACATTGGCTGTTTTGATTATTGCTTGGATATTGTTGGTTAAGATATCTTTGTCAATATTTCTTACCATTCCCAGCATTTCATCTTGCCAATCTATGACTAGCAACACTGTATTTTCTGAAGTAAGGAGATGGTCCTTTTTTGGATTTCTGGGAATGTATTGATCTCCTATAGTGTCTTTTCCCTGTTCAGGCTTTGGATTGGTGGCTGTAAAGGCCATTGTGCATAACCCTATTATAACACTCCCTGCGATTATTAGTTTACTTGTTTTCATGATGTTTTTGTTTTGGCTATTTTGATTGTTTGTGATTTGCGAATAGGTAGTATCGAACACCAAATAGCATGAGTGTATTTAACTGCTTAATACCTGGTTCGTTTTGGTTATTGAAAACGATATCTTGACTTATGTTTAGAGAAAGATTCTTCTTAAATTGATAGTTAAGCATAATCTGACTACTCCCGCCCCAGAAATCTATTTCTTTCAAAGAGTGATAGGATTTCAAACCAATAGTCATAAATATCTTATCACTTACCGGGATGGCAGAAGATAGCAGTAATCCCATGTGGGCACCTGTATGAGAATTGGCATGTTCAAATTGGAAATTCATATATCCAACTAATAGACCTGTATACAAATATTCCTTATCTGACTTTTCATAAAGTCTGGCTTCATAACCCATCCCATAGCTGTACGATTGTTTGATTTTATAGGATTTAGCGAAACCAAAGTTGGCGCCTATTATTGGGTGTATTTTCCTTTTGGTTTGCCATTTCAATACAGAAAATGTCCAGAAGTCGTTTACTGGATTAAAATTTTCGACCAGTAGGTATTGGTATGAGCTGTTGATTTTAAGGCTGATGTTTTCACTTTGAAGTAGAATTGCGGCATTGGGGATTAATCCCAATTGATTAAGATTTCCAGTTTGCCATCGTCCTCGAATTCCTAAATTGGCCTGAATACTTGGCTTGTCAGATTGAGCTTTGACTGATAATGGAATCAAGAGCAATGTGACGATTACTAAAATAAGTATTCTCTTCATTTACGAGTGTATGTATGATAATTGTAGGTACATGAATTGTGGTAAAAAAGAATCAACACTGTTGGTTGATTCATTTATGTTGTTGACTTAATTGCTAAGTGCAGCTGAAAACTGATTCAATTGCTCTTTGAATTCAGTGTTTAGTTCTTCATTTAGAATTCCTTCTTCCGTGAAATTTTGCATAAACGATGGCAGTGAAAAGCTAACTACAGTATTTGTATTTGATCTTTTGAAAATTCCTGTAGCGTGGTTCAGTACTGTTTTTGCACCATATCCACCTGGGGAGGTTGCTAAAAGAAACATAGGTTTATTCATCCATACGTTTTGCTCAATTCTTGACATCCAATCGTAGATGTTTTTGAATGCTACAGAATAAGATCCATTGTGTTCTGCAAAAGAAATAACGATGGCATCTGCATTTTTTATCTCCTCTTTAAAAGCATGGGCCAATGCTGGAATCCCAGTTTCCTGTTCTCTATCAACGCTATATATTGGCATTTCAAAATCATTCAGGTTTAAGGTGTTCACAGTGGCATTTTCTACCTGATTTGCCGTAAATGTTGCCAGTTGACTGTTGATTGACTTTTTACTGTTGCTTGCTCCGAAGGCTACTATTTTTTTAGTCATGGTGATTGGTTGTTAATTTCGTGATGAGTTTATCTAAGGTTTTCAATTCTTCAGAATCCAATCTATCGTGCATAGGCTCATGAAGGCCGTAGACTTTTCGATCCATTTCTAAAAGAAGCTCATGACCGACTTTGGTCATGGTGATATCCATTTTTCGACGGTTGCTTGGGCAAATTTGTCTGTCCACGAGTCCTTTTGAAAGTAGTTTATCAATGATTCTACTGACATTGCTACTTTTTTGTACCATCCCATCCAAAATTTCTTGAACGGTTAAAGGTTCATCATTAGCTATCTTGAGTGTTCTCAATACATTGTATTGAGGCTCTGTCATATCAAGTTCTTTCAACTCTTTGCTAATTTGATCCGTTATCCAGTGTCCTGTTTTGATAATGGTATGAATGGTTTTAAAATAGTCCTTCTTCATTGCCTAGTCGATTAATGTATGTACAAATGTAAAACTATTTTTTAAAATGTGAATACTTTTTGGTGAAAAAATACGAAAGCAATGTAATAGGGATTAAAGAGTGGAAGCTTGATACCATTAAATGTAATGGGTTTGGGGGAGTATCTATAAAAAAAAACACCTCAGAAATCTGAGGTGTTTAAACAGTGATCTAATACTGGGGTGAAAAATTTATAACCATAAATACCCATTATTATGATGATCCTGTTATTAATATTTTGGGTGTATTTTTAATTCAAGCTACAAAGCTACGCACAAATAATAGGATAGCAAACCTCCATATTCTGGTATATATTAAACTAACGGAATATGGTGATTTAATTAGAAATTTTAACATTGTTTATTCTTCAATGTTTTTAACCACTTCTTTTGAATTTTGGCTTATTGTCGAAGTTTCTTCTTCCATGGTAAAGTAGTGTCCACACTTCTGACATTCTTCATCCATTTTATCCACTAGGTCATCACACTTGGAGCAGATGGCGATGTGATAGCCGCATAGGTTTTTAATAATCATATTAAAAAGTCTTATTAAAATTCATAATTATTAATATTATATAAGATAGTCTTGGTACAAATATAACTACAATTATTGATCAATAAAATACCAGAATCCAGTGATTTTACTACCAGAATTCAGGTATTATTAAGTAATAAAGTGCAATTAATTGTAACTAAGTTGATTAATGAGTTTATGGCGTTGAAGATAGTATGAATCGATGATTTTGATTCCTATGCATTATATTAATCCTATATTGCTGGTATACTTAGTTTAATAAAAATCGAATTTATATGAAAACCTCTTGGTTTATGAAAGGACTAATCTTGGTTCTTTTTTTTACATTTTCTGGGTTACAAGCTCAAACGTCAACTTTGGAATTATCCAGTGGATTTAGTTATTCATTAAAGGAAAAATTGTGGAAGGTTGATGAAAATAAATCAAAACAATCAAAATGGGAAACCAAATATCAGCTTAAAGACAATAAAAAAGGTACAGAAACCATTGTTGATATTCGAGTGGCGAACTACGAAGTGAAGACAGGTAAATCTAAGCTTAAGATTACAGAGGAAGTTGTGATTGCTGAAGTGAAGAATGGATTAAATAGGATCGCTGATATTTTTTCAAATTTGAATTTTGAATTCATTGAAACCAAAGGCTATAAAGACTACACGATTATAAATTTCGCTATTGTAAAAAAAGGAGAAGAGGATAATAAAGGATATTCATCTGTAGCTGTAAAAGTGGTGGATGATAAAATTTCAGTAAGTGTTCAGGTTGGTACCTTATATCATTCCTCTAGTGCTGAGGCAGAGAAAATATTGCTATGGCATTTGAAAAAAATAAAGTACTCCATTTAATTAGGAAGCGTAAATATTGAGAATCCCATTATTTAATTAGTGGGATTTTTTTTGGAAAAAAGGCTGTTTTTGAAATTTTTTAGACTCAGTAAAGTATCCCAAACAAAGCCTTTTTTATTATAATTATTATTGGGTATTCCCATCTCTTCTACCGGTTCTGGAGCATGATAGGTGCCAAATAGGCGATCCCAAATTATTAAGGTGTTCCCAAAGTTCTTATCATAATGTTCAGGTTGATTGGAATGATGAATCATATGCGCAGCTGGTGAAACTATAAGGTATTTTCCAAGGAGTCCCCAGTCGGATTTAATGTTTGAATGTACCAGAAGTTTATGTGCTTCTAGCACTATCTGGATGATGAGATAGGTTTGGATGGTGGAACCTAATATTACAACCGGGATTATGTCCAGTAGTCTTCTAAGGGCTCTTTCTACGAAATGATCTCTATATCTAGTGAAAAGGCACATTTCTGTTGCTGAATGATGGAATTCATGCAGCTGCCATAATGATGGGGTTCTATGCAGTAAATAATGTGCAAAATAGGTTTTGATATCGGAAACCATGAAGAGGATGAATAGTTCTGCATAATAATTTTTGATTTCTACTATAAGATCAAGATGTATGGTTTCGTGGATTAGGAAGGTTATAAAGTGACAAATACCGAAGGACAATACAATGGTGACTAAATCATACAATTTGAACGCGTTTAGCAGGAATAGGATGAAATCAGTTCTTACTGTTTTCTTGAAGGCCACTAGTTTTTTTAAAGAAGATTTTTCCCAGCCAACAGCCATCCATTCAATAAGTAGACTGAGAAAGGCAATGGCAAAGTAAAATACAAAGGTCTCAAAACTGAAAATATTCAGCGCCTTTTCAATGGAGCGTCCAATTTTATCAATCATTGTGGGGGCAATTATATTTATAAGTGAGTTATAGATATAGTTAAGAAAAATTTAAAAACTTGCGACTGACAGCTGTGAAAGCCTTTTGTTAATTTAGCAAAATGTTGTTAATTAAGCAAATAGCGCTTAAGATATATAGCCAAAAACGGGGCTTATATAATTCCCTTCTAGAAAATGTTTAGGGTCCAAGTGGCTTTGTAAAATGATTCCTTTGGCATTTGTTTCTAGTAATAATTGGGCAGCTTGAATTAAGGGGGAAGCAGTGGTAACTTGTATTGCTTTTAGCACATGTTTTCCTATTCTTTGCGGAAGAATTCGTGCCACGTGTTCTTTCCGTCTTAAAACTCCATTTTTGTCTTTTCCTTGAACGGCAGCGTATAGAATAATCTGGTCGTTGTCAATATGGGGAATTTCCAATTCCATTTTTTGCTGTAAATCGGAAATATGAGATTCTGAGCTTCCCTCGATTTTGGAAAGTTGGCTATCTATCCATGTGTAATGTCCTGGATACCTAAGGGTTTTATAATCTAATTTTTTCACTTTGCCAGCCAATGCATCTGGAAGATCGGCTGCACCGCCAGAAGTTAAATCTTGTTCGTATACAAAGCCATCTATTAGAATAGTGGATCGTTCGCTAAGTGCTGGAATAAATGTTTTTCTATAGTCTCTTAAAACGATTGCATCTTCAAGGTATTCTGTTGCAACTCCAACCGGGCTCCAGGTAAATCCATAATAATGTGGTGCTACCGCATGATCTGTTAGTGCCCCCACCTTCAATTCCAATAGGTCTACTTTCCTTACATTGTGAATCTTGCAGAATTGTCTAAAAAGGTGATGCCCCAAAATATCGATATAGCCTGGAGCGATTCCTGATTGTAGAATAAAACCTGTCTCTGCATTTTTAGCTATTTCTATTATTTGATTGGTTTCTTGTACATGTTCTGTAAGATTGGCATAGTGACAATTATACTCCAAGGCATATTTGGCAATCCTTGGTGCTTGGCTTCCCGGGAGGCAATCCAAGATTATATCTCCACCATTGAAGATATATTTCATTTCTTCGGTAAGTGCTGTTTCGCTTAAATGAAAGGCCTCAACTTTACAGGATTTTGTAGTCCCTTCTTGAATCCATTCAGCCGTTCTTTGAGCTTTAGATAAAGTTCTATTTCCAATAAATATTTTAGGCGTTACTTCACTTCTTTGGGCCAAAATTAATCCAACAGCTTGCGCAATGCCACCTGCTCCTGCAATTATAATATTATATTCAGTATCCATAATCTTAATATAGTGAAAAAACAGTGAAAAATAAATTTAAAACACTGGCATTTAGATGGTTGAGGTTGTTTAGATTTAGGCTTTGATTTATCCTTTGTTATTAAAATTAGTTTAGTAAAAGTGAGGATCTGTTATTTGAAAGGGGAAGGAGAATAATTATTTGATATGTTGAAAATTTCAATGATTCGGATATTTAGTGTGGAATTATTCAACTTAACAAGGGGAATAACCTTGCATTTTCCATGATTTAAAGAATTTATAGCGTTTTTCTCCAACTTTCTTCAGTAGGCTGGTCTTATCTTTGTGTCAAGATGGGTGGAGATGTTGGAAGAGATATAGTGTAATAATTATAATGGTATAATTAATTTCAATTTTCTAGCAAGGGTCCTACTTGTCTTTTTGTGTAATTAATACTTTATGGAGAATATAAGTTTGCTTAAAATTTCTGACTTGATAAGCTTGGCGTGCTTGGTTCAAGGGTTGTTGTTAGGTGTTTTTCTGGTAGCACGTTCTTCTAAAAAGAAACCTTCTTTTTTAATGGGTTGCTTTTTGCTGACTTGGGGGGCTTCTTTTATCATTCATGTTTTGGCAAATCGAGGATTTACCAGGGAAAATCCCTCTTTATTTTATCTTCCCATTCGATTCTATTTTTTGTCTTTTCCCTTATTGTATTTATATGTCAAGCGATTGATGGGGGAATTGTCTTTTAAAAAGGAGTATAGGCATTTAATTGTCGGATTGATTGAGTTTGTTTTTTTTTCGGCTCTTGCCATATTTCTACCAAAGGAGTTGAAAGTAGAATGGTTTCAGGATCCTGCTAAATCCATTTATTTTCAGAGCTATTATCTGACGGCCAATTTATTCGTGATTTATTATTTGTTGAAGATATTCCGATTACTCAAAGAAAATGAAGAAAGAATTTGCGCCTATTATTCTGCTGTAGAACAGCGTTTGTTTTCTGGGATTCAACCAATATTAAAGGGTTTTCTTTATTTATTAGTTCAGAGTAGTTTGTTCCTTATTGCGCTTATGATATTTTCGACTAAAATTGAATTTAGATTTTATATTTACCTTATTCTGAGTTTCACCGATTTAGTGTTAACCTATTGGTTAGCCATTTTTGCTACAAAGCAATATTTCATTCAAACTGAAGAAAAGGTATTGATGGTTACTAAGGAAATCAATCAAGAAATTCAAAAGAGGTATGACGATGGTTTCGATGAATTATTCAATGACATTATTGAAGCTATAGCAGAAACAAAATGTTTTAAACAAAAGGAGTTTACCATTGTAGATCTGTCTAGTATAGTCGATATTCATTATGGGAAATTATCTAGAATAATCAAGTATAAAACAAATTCCAATTTTAGTACCTTCATCAATAAACACAGGATTGAGGAAGCTAAACGAGTTATGGAGAATAAGGCCCGAATGAAGGGGATTACTTTAGAAGTATTGGCTAGTGAGGTGGGCTTCAAGGCAGAAAGTACTTTTTACAATTCGTTCAAGAAATTTGAAGGTACCACACCTGCGAAGTATAGTAAAAAGTTAAGCTAAAATAATTCCTTGTTTAGTTCTCCTCAAATATGATTTTGTGTTTTGTATTAGAAGATAGCACACCAATTTTATAATGAAACACCATTTTATCCAACCTATTTGTTCATTCTGTAACTAAAAAATTAACTCTTTTAAGTGCAAATTTCGTTTTCTACTATATATAAGGGTTCAGAAGGTTTTTATTTTCTTTCCATTTTCATTATTTAAAGATAATAGCGGTTGAAACACATCTGTTTAGCCTGCTTTCTTGCCTAAGTTTGAAGCTGTAATTTATTTTTTACAAAACATTAAACCTTGAACTTATGGTAAGATTTTTACGGCGGTTAACTACCGTTCTTTCTCTTTTTGCATATTCCTTGATCTATGGACAGGGGACATGTACTTATTCAGAATCCTCCTTTGGTGCTGATAATACCAATTATGTGGAGTTTTCCGATTTTAACTGTGTCGATACGGTAACCAATTCATTCATTACCGAAGCTGAAATATCGGTAAGTAATTTGGGCTGGAATTGCCCAAGTTGGTATTATTTTAATCTTGAAGTTAATGGGACTACTGTTGCTGAAGATTTATGTAGTATCTCAGCTACAGACCTTTCTACATATGATGTGGATATTAATAATCTTTCTAGTGTTAAAATTTATTCTCAAAACGGGGATACTTGGGTGGATAATAATACCATCACTGCAACATTAGATCTAACATATATAGTAACAACATGTCCTCCTCCATCAGGAGTGACGGCTTCAAATATTAATCCAACTACGGCTGACATTATTTGGTCATCAAATGGTTCGGAAACACTTTGGAACATTGAAGTAGTTAATTTAACTGCTGGTGATACTGCAACTGGTATTGCTACGTATTCTGGGGTTACAGTAAACCCATATAGTTTAAGTAGTTTGTCTCCAGAAAATGATTATGCTGTTTTTGTTCAATCAGATTGTGGTCCATTTAATACGACTCCATTAAGTGATTGGTCTTTTGGAGGAACGTTTACCACTCCTCCAACTTGTTTGCCACTTGGTACTATTTCTATTGATTCTGTAGCAGAATTTGTAGCAGAATTATCTTGGGCACAGGCCGGATCAGAAACTTCTTGGGATATTGAATTGATCAATACTTCACTGATACCAGCTGATACCTTTACATATACGCCAAACAATGCCGGATTATCAACCAATAATCCTTTACTATCAGGTTTAGTGCCAGAAAGCGATTACCAATTTATCGTAAGAGCAAATTGTGGAGTTATAGATGGTCCTTCAGCCTGGACTTCTGTATATAATTTTACAACTTTACCAACTTGTCAGGCTCCAGAAGATTTGGATGTTGATTCTTATACAAATAATGAAATTACATTCTCATGGACTGCAATTGACAATGAGTCATTGTGGTATGTAGAATATGTTAATTTAACATTATCTGAAACACAAACAGGTCTTGCTGATGATAGTTCTACTACTGCATCGTATACTGCACTAAACTTAGATGCAAATTCTGAGTATGCAATTTATGTAAGTGCTGGTTGTGGTGGAACAGATGGTAATTCAGAATGGATTGGTCCACTTTTGGTTCTTACTTCTTGTAATCCTGTGGCTATGCCATTTTCGGAGCCATTCAGTACTTGGATCCCAGAATGTTTTGATGTAGATAATGGTGATGCAATTTGGGGACCTTATGTTTCCTCAGGTGATACATTGGCAGCCAGAGCGAGAAACTCCGGAAGTACTAGTGCTTATGGTACACATAGACACTTACTTACGCCAAACATCAGTGTTACACAAGAGGCTTTATTGACTTTCTCTTGGTCTCATAAGTTGTATAATTGGAATGACGATACTTTACGAGTTAACTTATCGAATGATGGTGGGGCTTCATGGAATACTGTTTGGAGCGTTACTGGAGCAGCTTTTAATTCGAATGACGGAGCTGGTTCAAACTACCCAGGTTCTTATAAAGATGAAGCTTTATTGATCAACGGTGCCTATGTAGGAACTGATGTGTTGGTGGATATTGAGTACGCTTCTGAGAATTCTTATGGATATGGTGTATTCATTGACACGATGTCTGTTACAGCATTACCGGCTTGTAATATTCCATACTACGTGGTAGTTGATTCAGTAGATGGTTATTCTGCAGATATGTCTTTTGTAGTTGCAGGAGCAGGAGCAACAACCTATGAGATAGAAATGGTGACTGGTGTAAACACACCTACTGGTATTGCTACAGATACGGTAACCGGAACACCATTTACAATTACAGGTTTAATTCCTGGAACCAATTATAGTGCTTATGCGCGTACCATGTGTGGAACAGATTCAACTGTATGGGTTGGTCCAATTGCATTTACGACGGATTGTGCACCGCTAGCTGATTATTACACTAGCTTTGAAGGTTACAGTACTGGAGACCCAATAAACTGTTGGAATATGATTGACAGTACAAGTTCTTCTTCTTCATACGTGAAAGTGTATAATAGTTCTTCTTTAGCTAACACTGGTACTGGTTATATTAGATTTTACCATCCAAGTAGTGCAAGTCCTTCAACATCATTTCAGTTTGCTGTTTTACCTGAATTAAGTACGGTTATAACACAAGATCATCGATTGAGATTTTATGGAAGAGAAGCAAATAACGATGGAAACATGGTTATAGTTGGTACAATGTCAGATCCTACGGATGTAAATACATTTACCGTAGTAGATTCTGTTATGTTGACCAATCAACATGTTCAGTATACCGTAAACTTCAATAACTATACAGGTACAGATACCTATGTCGCAATACAATTGGTGACTGGCTCGAACTCTGGTTCTGAATATCTATATCTGGATGATGTTGAATGGCAAGAAATACCAAACTGTTTCCCTCCAACGTCAATAACTATCGATTCATTAAGTACTACTTCGGTTTCTGTTTCAATGGATTCTGTAGGTACATATGGTGCTGAGTGGTATGTTGAAATGGAAGATGTTTCGGGTGTCAATCCAACGGTGTTGTATACGGCAACGACTATACCTTTTACTGTGGGTGGATTAGAGCCTTCAACTGTTTATGAAATGACAATTTCTACAAATTGTTCGAATGCAATCAGTGAAGGTACTAGTATGGAATTCCAAACAGTTTGTGGGCCTATATCTGAATTTGACAAAGACTTTTCAGATTTAGTTGCCACAAACGATACATCTATTTGTTGGACCTATTTAGTAGAAACTACCACTTTTGCTAAAATTACTTCATCTTCAAGTTCATTTAGTTCGCATAGTCCAATGCGTTATTTGAGAATGTATAATTCAAGTGATTTGAATCCAGAATTGTTATTGATCACTCCTGAATTATCAAATATTACTGCAGGGACCAATATATTCACTTTTTGGGCAAGATCTTCTTCTTCTGCTCAACCTTCGCCATTTGAAGTAGGTACTATTACTGATATTACGGATCCTTCTACCTTCACTTCCATTTATTCTGGAGCGGTAAGTAATTCTTATGATTCTATTGTAGTGCCGTTCCTTTCTTATACTGGAACAGATGTACATATTGCAATTAAATTTAATCCAACAACTACCTATGATTATCTATATATAGATGATGTTAAATGGGGGGAAGCACCAGATTGTTCAATGCCTGTAGGATTTAATATTGCAGATTTGACAGATCAAGCCGTTACTTTGGATTGGTTGAATGTGAGTCCAGATACTGTATGGAATTTGGAATTGGTAGAAGTACTGAATCCATCTGATGTGTATGATAGTATTCCAACGGATACGGCATTTGTACATCCATTTGCTATTGGAGGATTGACTGAAAATACCATTTACGATGTGTATTTGTCAAACCCTTGTGATACGACTTATGCTGATATTCAATTATCATTTGTTACTCCTTGGGGAAATAATGTAGGTGTAACTGCTATTCTATCTCCAGCTCTTAAAGGATGTAATCTGTCTGATTCAATGCAGATAGAAGTTGAAATTGAGAACTTTGGTGGACAAGCTGCTACAGGATTCCCAGTTGAATTGAGTTGGGATGATTCAATTTATTTCAATGCAGGAACATTCAACGATACTATTATTCCAGGAGGTACTGCAACATTCATTTTAGATGGATATTACGATTTCTCTGCTTCTATAGATTCTTCATTTTTTGTTAGAACTTTATTGGCGAGTGATTCGGTGGCTACTGATGATATGTCTTCATCTTCCGTTACTAATTTAGGTAATATGTATGTGGATGTAGTTATTAATAACGAGGGAGGTGGAACGGCCAATGCCTGGCTAATTATGGACACCTTAAACAATATTATTAATGCACAAGATGGTGATATGGATGGTTCAGGTAATCTATCCAGTTATACAACCTATACTTATTCAGTATGTGTATTCCCTAACACGCCATACGTAATAAACGCCTATGATGAATATGGTGGCGGATGGTCAGGAGGAACCTACGAAATTAATCGTTGTGGGGGTATCCTAATTGCAAATAACGATGGGAATTCTGTAGATAATGGTTTAGATACTACTTCTTGGCCAAATTATTGGGAGCTGGAAGCTTCAGAAGTCTTTATTGTAGAAGAATGTCCTGATTATGATTTAGCCTTAATTTCAATTGATTCATTGGAGACTTCTTGTGGATTGGGTATTGAAACAGGATATGTAAAGATTGCTAATTTTGGGAATTTTGATGTTGCCGCAAATGGAGCTACAGCTCAGTACCAGTTTAACAATAGTGGTCTTTGGGTAGATTTCTGGGATTTCGATTCAGGTTTAGCATCTCAAACAGATACTTTGTATCAATTACCAAGTATCGATATGAGTACTCCTGGGATTTATACAATTGATATTCAGATTGTATTCCCTGCTGATCAAAATCCTTTGAGTAATTCTATTACTTTTGAATTAAGTAGTACGCCAAGTTATACTACGGATAGTACAGGGTTCAATAGCGACAATGGTTACTGGTATAGTGAAATATATTCTGGAACAAATGACTCATGGGAATGGGGAATTCCTACTACTCAAAATATCGGAAATAATAACGATGGAAAAGTATGGGCACTAAACCTTACAGGTGATGTAGGACATAGTGAGTATAGTTATTTATATTCTCCATGTTATGATTTCTCTGATTATACAGATGCTGTAGAGATTTCGTTTGATTATGTAAGAGTTGGTTCAAACCATAATATCAGATTACAAAGATCATTTAATGGAGGAGCTTCTTGGTATACTTGGCCTACGAGCCAATTCCCTCAATCAAACACAAATGATTGGACACATACGGTTAGATTGTTGTCGGGAATGGTTGGACAGCCGCAAGTAATCTTTAGATGGCGTTTTTACACTTATTCTTTCCAAAGTGATTTTGAAGGATTTGGTTTTGATAACTGGCAAGTGAAGGAGCATGTTCCTTATACGGATGCTTCTTTGATGGACTTAACGGTAAATGGTAACACGGTTTCAGATCCTGTAGCCTTCCAACCAGATACCTTTAACTATACCTATGAGGTTCCTTATGGTTCAACTACTTGGGATGTAGATGCTGATTTCACTATGGTGAATCCACTACTTATCACTAGTATGACAATTACTGAGCCAACATCTCTACCTGGTATGGCAACAGTTGTTGTTGTGGCAGAGGATACCAATTATGTATCTACCTATTCTGTTTATATTACAGAAGCTCTGGCTGCTACAGATGCTACACTTTCGGCCTTGTCGGTAAGTAATAGTTCTGTGCCTGGATTTAATCCAGATACGCTTTGTTATACAATAACGTATCCTTACGGGTCTACCTTTATGCCTTCAGTATCGGCTATTGAGAATGATCCAAATGCCAATGCTGTTGTTACAAATGTAAGTGTTCCTGGAACATGTACTATTGAGGTTACTGCAGAGGATGGTGTTACTGTAAATACTTACTGTATCAATTATGAAGTAGAATCATTATCTTCTAATGCCTACTTGTCGGATATCCAGTTAGATGGAATTTCTATTACTGGTTTTCAAGCAGATTCTTTGACTTATTACGTAGAATTGCCAAATGGAGTAACTAGTGTTCCATTGACAAATTATACGCCAGCTGATCCAAACTGTATTGTTTCTCAACAATTGGCATCCATTCCTTTACCAGATACAACTGTGTTTACAGTTACTGCACAGGATGGTGTTACTGTTTTGGTGTATAGTGTGATTTTCACAGAAGCACCAAGTTCTGATGCAAGTCTTATGGACTTAACCATCAATGGAGGAACTATATCTGGCTTCAGTAGTCAGACATTCGTTTATGATATAGAGTTACCGTTTAATTCTATAATTCCAAATGTTGGTGGCTTAACAACGGATACTGGAGCGACTGAAGTTGTTGTAGATGCTTCTGGAGTTCCTGGAACTACTATCGTAACCGTAACGGCTGAGGATGGTACTATAAGTACTTACTTTATCAATTGGACTTATGCAGCTGCAAATGATGATACAAGCTTGGATTCATTGATGACAAACGTAGGTTACTTCTGTATGATCTCTGGTTCAGATACTACTGCTGTAATGATGATGTCGCCTGTTGATGAAAATACGTATAACCTTACAGTTGGAGCTGGATTTGCTTCATTGGTTAATATGACCATTGTAGCAACTGATCCAAACGCTACTGTTGTTGTTTCTGGTTCTGCTACATTCGCTCCTTATGGTGAAGTTATCATCACTGTAACGGCTGAGGATGGGACAACACAAGAAGTGTATACTGTGAACGTTATCTCTGATGATTGTTCTATCGGTTTGGATGAGGCTATTTTAGGTCAAATTACGGTTAGTCCTAATCCTTCTTCTGGTGTCTTCTCTATAGCATCTCCATCTAGTATGCACAACTATTCACTACAAGTTATTAACCAATTAGGTAAGGTAGTATATAGTGATGTTGTACAAGATGAGTCTGTACAGAAATCAATAGACTTAAGCAGTCTAGCAGCTGGTGTTTACAGCCTTAGAATAAATTCTAGTGATCAGATGATTGTTAAACGTATTTCAATTTTGAAATAAGGTTAATAAACAATAGAGAGGGGAATCCCTCCTCTCTATTTATAGTGATTTTATAAGGGGGATAGGACTAGCATAATAAACTTGTTAAGTTTTAGGGTTTAGGTGATTTTATCTTGCAATATATTATGCCTTCCCCCTTTTTATTGAAATGGCATTTATTGCCATATAATTGAATGAAGAAGGGACTAATTAGTTATAATTAGTCCCTTTTTTTTCTAAAATTCAAATTGGATGAACGACCATATATTTTTTTCTTTAAGTGAGGATGGGGCTATTCTTATGGCCACTGGAACGGGTGAAATATCACTGGAAAGAATGTGGAAATCTTGGGAAAGTATCCGAGGAGAAACATCAATAATTCATAAGACTAAAGGAGTTGTTTTGGATTTTCGAAATGCAAGTTTAGCGATAGAGGAAGATGAATTACCGGATATATTCAGATTTGTTCAAAAGAATATTCACCTGTGTTTAAATAAAAGAATGGCTATTATTATGAACTGCCCTAAAGTGGCTTTGGCCTATCTTTTAAAAAAACGATATAAATTGGATCATTTTGAAATTTTTAATAGTGAGGGAGTCGCTTTGGAATGGGTTTCAAGCTGATTTTTATTTTGAGGATAGGAAACCTTATGAGAATAGAATTTGATAAAAGTAAAAGGAAAGAATTGACAATTATAATATTAGGTCTAGTTTTTGATCTTTGAAAAAATAACAGGGATAAAATACAATGGATTGTACCCTCGTTTGAGTATATGTAATATTAATAAAAATAGATGTTATGAGAAATGTAGTCCTACTTATTGGAGTTCTTATTTGTCAGTTATTATATGCGCAAATTCCAGAACTTAAGATATATCAAAAAGGAAAGAAAAAATCCCTAGAAATTGCCAAACTCTCTGTTGATGTAGAGGTGATTGGTAATGTTGCTGTGACAACTTTTGATGTCCTATTTAAAAATAATCTATCGGTTGACTTGGAAGGAGAATTGACTTTAGCGTTGAGTGATGGTCAGGAAATCTCTAGGTATGCCCTAGATATTAATGGTACTTTAAGAGAAGGTGTAATAATAGAAAAGGTGAAGGCTAGGCAAGCATTTGAGGCCATTGTGCGTCGGAAGGTTGACCCAGGAATAGCTAATTTGACAAAAGGGAATACATTCAAAACTAAAATATACCCCATCCCTAGAAAAGGGACTAAACGGGTTGTATTAGCCATATCTGAAACACTTAAAGGGGATGAAGATAATATGTACTATTCCCTTCCTATGGGGATGGAAAGTCCTATTGGAGAGTTCAATCTGAAAGTGAATATTGTAAAGGGTGAAGTAGATAATAGATTAGTTCATTCGGATTTCGAAAATATAAGGTTTGACAATGCAGAGGATGTATATTCCCTAAATTATAATAGAAAGAATTACCAATCGAAGCAGCCAATTAAATTTACCGTACCGAGATTTTCTCAATCGGATTATCAACTTTTTACTTGTGATTTTGAAGGTGAAACCTATTTTTATTTGAATGTAAAACCTCCAACACTTAATTCAAAATCAAAAATTGCTATTAGAAATCCCGTAATCTATTGGGACAATTCTCATTCTGCAGCTTCTCGTGATCTAAAAAAGGAATTGAATTTTTTAAAGGAGTATCTACGTGGTTTAACCATGGCTGAAAAAGTATCTCTTATAGTTTTTAATACTTCTTCTCAGCCGGTGAAAATATTTGATATAGCTACAGGTACTGATGATTTGATTGAATATATTCAAAGTTTACAACCGGATGGAGCGACCAATTTGGAAGCCTTGCGTTTTGAATCTTCATACGATGAAATTTTATTATTCTCAGATGCCATAAATACTATTGGGACGGAATATATGAAGTTGCCAAAATGTCCTGTATATACCATCACATCGTCGTCTGGTAGTAACTATTCATTATTGAAAAGTATAGCTGCAAAATCAAATGGTGAATTTATCGATTTGGCTGTAACGAGCTCTGCCGACGCAGTAAGATTAACGAATGAAGATGAAGAAAAATTTCTATCCTATACTTATAATCATTCTGATATAAAGGCAATATATCCAACTGTACCACGACGTGTAAATGGCTATTTTGAAGTGGTTGGAATTCTAAAAGATAAGCAGGCAGACCTAACCATCAATTATGGCTATAAGAAAGGGGCTACCCAACAGCAAAATTTCGAATTAGTTCATAAGAAAAATTCATCCATTGCTAGAGTTTGGGCAAGTAAAAAAATAGCCCAGTTGAGTATGAATTATGATGAAAATAAGGAGACTATTTTCAAATTGGGTCAGCGCTTTAATATTGTTACCAGAAACACATCCTTCATTGTACTGGATAGGGTTGCTGATTATGTTCAATATGAAATAGTACCTCCCAATGAATTAAAGGACGAATACTTTAGGCTTCTAAAAGACCAAGTGAAAGAAAAGAAGGTCTCCAAGAGAGCAATACATAGGAAAAATTTAAATGTTTTCTCTTCGCTGATGAGCTGGTATAGGTCTACATATAAGCAACCGGAATATTTAAATTATAAATCAAATGTAACTCAAATCCAATCAATGGATGAAGAGGATATGGTTATAGAATTTACTGCCGATGATGAAGCATTACCTCCACCGCCTGTAGAAGTTGAGGATAATGATGAAATAATGAATGAGATTGTTCTTGAAGATGAAAGTCCTCAGATTGAGCGGGATAATACTGGAGGGCAGGTAGTCACTAGAGAGGAGTTTTCTGCGCTTCCAGTAAGAAGTATTGCTGCATCTACTGCTGGTGTTTCACAAAGGGACGGAGATGGAGAAGTTAATGTGCGTGGAGGAAGAGATGGCCAAACTGTATACTATGTAGATGGTGTGAAAATGGTGGGGGATGCTAGCATTCCAGGCATGCGAAATAGAGGTGTCCGCAATAAATCCTCTATAAAGGTGCTTCCCTGGATTCCAAATGCCTCTTATTTGAATAAATTGCGAAGAGCAGATCCAGATGAATTACACGCTTTGTATTATGATCTGAAGATAAAAAATAGTAATCGACCTACTTTTTATATTCAAGTATCGGACTTCTTCTTTGAGCGGCTAGATCATCCTTTTGGCGTACAAGTACTGTCTAATATCCTGGAATTGGATTTAGAAAATCCTGAACTTCTGAAGATTGTAGCAAGGCGATTGATGAATGAAGGTGAGTATTCCTTGGCTATCGATTTATATATCGAAATAAGAGATTTACGCCCAGAAGAACCACAATCTTATAGAGATTTAGCTGAAGTCTATTCAATGGATAAACAATATCAATTGGCTTTGGAAAATTACCAATATATTTTGGATCGAAATTGGGGTAGATTTGAATCTATAAAAGAGTTGGTTTTTAATGAGTTCAATAGTCTAATTGCTCTGCATGCTGCAGTTTTAGATTTAAATGGAATTGATGAGTCTTATATTCAATCCATGCCTATGGATATTAGAATTGTTATCGATTGGAGTAGTAATGATAATGATATTGATTTATGGGTGATAGATCCTAACGGGGAAAAGTGTTTTTATAGTCACAAGGAGACGGCTTTAGGTGGGAAAATAAGTACGGATATTACAGGTGGATATGGGCCTGAAGAGTTTAGTTTGAAAAGTGCGAAATCTGGAACGTATACCGTCTATGTTGATTACTATAGTGAAAGCAGACAAACCATAACTGGACCAGTTACTATATATGCAAACCTATATACAAACTATGGATCAAAGGGTGAGGAGGTTAAGAAAATCGCCCTTCAATTGGAGAAAACCAAAGAAACCTTACAAATTGGACAGTTGGAATTTAATAAAACAATTGCGAAAAATAAATAGTAGAGATTTCAAGTAATAAAAAAGCCCTATATCATTTATGATATTGGGCTTTTCTATTGATTAATATAATCAATAAGATTATCCTGGCACTGCAGGTACAATTCTCTTCATTTTACCAGTTCCAAAGCTGAAGGAGATATTTAGGAAAATGATCCATTCCCGATTTGAAGCTGGATTTATGATCGTATCGTCTAAGGCATCTACACTAAGTACTTCGCTCAGCGCTTTATGAAAGGTAAGGATATGCTGTTCTTCAATTTCCACACTAAGGGTGAGTGCAAGGTCAGAAAATAAGGTGAAGTTGACGATACAGCCATCATTGTGAGAAATAAGATCCTTGATTTTCTCTGTAATTTCATTTCTATCCTTACTGGTATAGGCTTGCCAGTTGAGTTTCTTTAGCATTGTGCGGAGGTTTTTTCAAAGGTAAGGATATGCCATATAAAAATAACAGGGTGGCGCTCTATTGGTTTTATTAAAAGTTAAGAGATGAACTACTCTTTTTGGATTTGATCTTCTTCGATATCCATAAATAGTTTACCCAGGTGTTTTATCATGGCCAAATAGCGCTTTCGTTCTTCAAAACCATCTACCTCCGCTTCGATAAAATAATTAAGTTCATAGGATTTGTAGTGTAAGTATTTTTTATTTTGATAGACTGATAAATAGGTTATTGTTCCATCGGTTCGCGTAAATATACTTCCTCGCTTAAGTTGTACACCATCCTTAAAATAGGGCTCAGGATCTGTCTTAAAATCACAGTTTAATTTGGTTTGATCGAACTTAATGCTATCCTGTTCTGTGTAATACTGAAGAAACGACCAGTACAGTTTATAGTCCTTTTTATTGATGTGCTTTCGTTTCATCCGAGACCTTTTCCGATTGGGTTTAAATTTTTGGAGGAATTTTTCAATACTTCCATCGGTATTGAAAACAATGAAATATCCAACTCCCTTTGACCAATAATTGGAAAATCGAAGATGGAGAATAAGGGCATTTTCATCGTCTAAATGAAGAGAGTCTAGATACGGATTTACTGATTCTTTTTGGCTGTGAAACTCCAATGGAGGGATGTTATCTTGTGCTTGAATTTTATGTAAACAAAGAAAGAAGACTATTGCATATAGTATTTTAAATGTAATAGGACTACCAAATTGATCGTTCATAAATATCGTTTTAAGGCTGGTTTTACTGTGATCCACTAGGGGGATCAAATTAGGCCAATTTTTAGCAAATGAACTATGCTGCCCAGCTTATAATTTGAGTATTAACTTTTGTTTGTGGATTCACCAACAATTGATAACTTGTATCCAATGTAATTATTAAAATTAATTTGATACAGATGAAATTTAATTTCTTAGCATTTTTAGCTTTCTTTTTCTCCATGAATATTCTTCTTGCTCAAAACGACCATATCTATGGATTGCAATGGATTGGTTCCGGCGAATTGTATGCCGTGGCAACGGATATTGAGGCCGACTCTTTCAATCTAATGAATGAACAAATAGGCGTAAATGAGGTCCATGGTTCTACAGGAACTATAGACGTTGTAGGAGGGAGGTATTTTATGTTGAACAACCGAGGAGTTACCATTACAAATATCTATTCGGGTTTAGTAACAGATACAATAGCCTATCCTCATTTTTTATACGGGATTCGGTATCATCATAGTACCAATAGTCTTTATGGCTTGAGGTATGTTGATGCCAATTTCCATTTGATAAAAATAGATATTGGGAACAAATCTAATTATGAATTGGCGAGTATAACCTCCTTTGAAACACTGTACAATCCTACGTATGCGATGAATCAAGCGGCTGGAATTTATTATACCTCGACCTCGGTAGGTGTTACTGGAATAGATATATTTTCAGGAGCCATTGTGGATTCTATGTCTTCTCCTATTGAACTAACTTGTATGGAATATGATGTGACTACCAATAATTTGTATGGTCTTCGCTATGTAGATGGTATCTATATTTTTACTTCCTATGATATAGATTCCGGGGTTTTTGTCGATATAGATACTATCGGTAGTTGTGCCTTGGCTAGTTTTGACAATACGGCCATAGATTCTTGGAATAGACGGTATTTTGTGGTTGCAAGTGGGGGAATCCTATCCATCGATATGGAGACTGGTGCCATATTGGATACCTTATCACAAGGGGAGTATATTTTTGGGATCGATTATATTGAATCGTTCACCTATCTAAATCTAGAAGAAGCTGAGCAGGAGGTATGCTGCCAGTTATATCCAAATCCGAGTACTGGAAATGTTCAAATTGCCTTGAATGATAGCTACGCTGAAATAAACGTTGAGCTAAGAGATTTACAAGGAAAGTTATTATATACAGAGGAATTTTCTGAACAAAAGAACTTGAATTTAGCATTTCATTTCCTTGTTGAGGGGAGCTATATTATACATGTACGTGCAGGTGATAAGTTGGGCTTGGTAAAGTTTGTGAAACAGTAAATGAATTGTTTTGTGTCTAGCTAATAGTCTAGTTTGCTATAATAATTTATGATAAAAATTATTCTCTATAAAAAAGGGCCTTGTGAATTTCAAGGCTCTTTTTTTAGGGATTAAATGTATTCTGTTAAATGTTTCCCCACATATTTGTTTTCTAGTAGTTTTTCTAAGTTGGTTACATTTATAGAGGTAGTGAAAGCAAAATTTCCTTAGTAAAAATTGTCAGATTTTTCTTTTACCCCTTTTACAAGGGCTTGTTTTCTTTTGATTTCCTAAAACACTAGAGCTAAGTTGGTTTTCTTCTTTTGAATTCCATAATTACTAGGTCTTTTTGTATAAAATCTTTGCTGTTTTTTATGCTAAAATGTTCTTTTGGGTAAAACAAAAGCTATATGAAAAAGACGAAATTACTATTTGGTTTAATTGCAGGGTTTGGATTCAACTTAGCCTTAGCACAGGACACAGACTCTGAACCTCACAATGTGGTTATCTCCGCTCCAGAAATTGCCATCTTGGATATTGAGTCTACGAATACTTTGGACCTTTCCTTTAGTTTGGATGCAAGTGGATTAGAATCTGGAGAGGAATTTATAATTGATGAAGAAAATAATGACCTTTGGATCAATTATACTTCTTTAGTAGCTACATCATCAAGCCAAAGGAGTATCACTATAGAATCTTCTTCTGTTCCTTCCATAGCTGGATTGACACTAACTGTACTTGCATCTGCTCACTCCGGAAATGGCGGAGGGAATATTGGAACACCTACTACAGTTGTAACTCCTAGTGCGACTCCTGCCAATATTATTACAGGAATAGGAAGTGCTTATACTGGGGATGGAAATTCCAATGGTCATAACCTTACTTATTACCTTGATTTTAATGGCGATTTTGGAGATCTGAATGTAAGCGATGCTGCTGCCAATATTTCAATGACCTATACTATTACAGATTAACTCCCCACTTTTTATAGGCTCTAAGGTAGGGTCATCCATATGGGAAGAAGCTTGGTTTTTAAATAGTTTCTTCCCTTCTTAATGAATTATGAAAAGAATACTATTATTCAAATTACTATTTCTCCTTGCTACAACAAGCCTCTACGGTCAAAATGATTGTGAGGAATGCAATAATGATATAAGTACAGGACCAACTATTGATGTTCTAGTGCAAGAAACTAGTATTGCTATACTATTGCCACAATTTGTGTCGGTACAATTGGAAGGGGACAATGGAACGGATGTTTTATTTGCTTTGAATGCAGATGAGCTTAGTACGGCTGGGGAGGAGTTTATAATAGATGAAGCAAATTGTAGCCTATGGATTACCTATTCTTCAATAGCCAATGGGCCCAGTAATAAAAAATCGATTTCAGTAAGTTCAAGTTCAGTTTCTACTATACCAGGTTTGATAATCAGTGTTTGCGCTTCTTCGCATTACGGCAAAGGAGGTGGGCAGGTAGGCACCGCAAATACAACCGTTATCCCTTCTAGCACACCTGCACCTATTATTACCAATATAGGAACTTCATTCACGGGAAAAGGAAATTCAGAGGGTCATAAATTAACCTATCATTTAGATTTTACTGGAGATTTTGGAGACTTGAATGTGGAGGATATTTCAACAGTTATAACAATGACATACACCATCTCTGAGTAAAATATCCTCTTTTCAATTCAGTATCCATTTTTGGTGGAGGTGTACACCAATTCACCTGTTTAATTACAGCTCCTTTCTCAAGTCATTTTTTAAACTCTGGCGCTTCGATTTATACTCCTTTTTCACCTTTTTGTCTTTAAAATCAGAACCTGTAAATACCTTTACAGGCTTGCCACGTTCCAAATTCAAATGGTTTTCCCACTGATCGTGAACGGATGATTTTAATTGTTCCAGATTATTTAAAGCCAGCTTTTCCTGAAGTCTCTTGATTGCTATTTTTTTATTTTGATGCTGAGACCTACTGTCCATAACCAGGACTTGAAGGCCTGTTTTTTCATGAATAGCACGTATTGCCGAGCTCACCTTGTTGACATGTTGTCCACCAGGGCCAGAGCTTCTAATGGCTTGGAATTTTATTTCTCCAAGGTTTATTTCTCCACTTTTAGGGCTTTCAATTTCATACATGCCAATAAACCAATTCTTCCTTTTATGGAATTTTCTAAAACTAGAGGTTCCAATCCATTGAATGGAACCCATCCAGCCATCTAAAAATTGATCTAGGTTATTTCCTTCCAGTAGTAGGGTAGCAGATTGTAAGGTTCCATTCTCGGGACCCTTTTCTCTTTGTATAAGCTGATACTTTATTTTAGCAGTTTTAATTGCTTCAATAAATTCTTTTAAGACCTGTGCTACTACCCAGCAACATTCTACAGGGCCTCTACCAGCTGTTAGTTGTATTGTTTTTGTGTCCATTTTATTTATCCATTCTAACGATCTTAGGGGTGAAAGTGCCAATTACTTCTACCAATTCCTGCTGACTGTTCATTACTTTTTGGATGTCTTTATAGGCCATTGGGGCTTCATCCACACCTCCTCCAATTAGGCTGACATCATGTAATTTTAATTGCTTTTTGACATCGCTGCCTGTAAATTTGTTTTTGCAAGCTCTTCGGGAATGTACACGTCCAGCACCGTGCGATGCGGATTGTAAACTACCTGCATTGCCCAGTCCTCTTACTATAAATCCGGGAGCGGTCATGGAACCAGGGATTATTCCCAATTCACCTTTTGCAGCAGGAGTTGCTCCTTTTCGGTGAACAATGCGTTCTACCCCAGCGACCTCCTCCTTCCAAGCAAAATTGTGGTGATTCTCAATTTTGGCAATCGCTTTAGCGCCTAATAATTTCCCAATACGCTCATGGATATTGTCGTGGCATGCCTTTGCATATTCTCCGGCAAGGTTCATCGCTAACCAGTACTCCATACCATCGTGGGTATTCAAGTCTAGCCAGGCTAGATGTTGAACTTGCTTTGGAAGTGGACATTGTTTGGTGGCCAAATAGGTATAGTGCTTAGCTATGTTTGCTCCCAATCCTCTAGAGCCACTGTGGGACAATAGTCCCATATATTCTCCAATGTCCAAGTCCCATTCGTTGTTCTCATCCTGTATAGATACGGCTCCAAATTCGACAAAATGATTTCCTCCCCCAGAAGAACCCAATTGATTGTAGGCTTTTCCTTTTAAACGTTTTAGCAATGGAATATCACTAAAGGCTGGATCTTCAAAAATTGCATGGTCCATCCTTTTCTGATGTGTTTCATACATACCAAATTGGGTATGTTCCTTTAGGATATTTTCCAATTGCTGGCGTTTTCCTTCTAAGTAGGAAGCCTTTATAGGATAGATTGTTAAACACATTCTACAGCCTATATCCACACCTACACCATAAGGGATAACGGCATTATCCGTTGCTAGAACGCCCCCAATAGGTAAACCATATCCCGAATGTGCATCCGGCATCAGGGCTCCTGCTACAGCAATGGGAAGCTTTAGGGCATCGTATAATTGAAACTTTGCCTGTTCGTCTATTTCGTCTTCTCCATAAATGCTAAAGGGAGCTCTAGTGTTTTTCAATTGATGCATCCTGACTTCTACAGGCTTTATCAATCCTTCGGCCACCTTTCCCCAAATGGCATTCCCTTCAAATTTTTCAGGATGTAATAATACCTCTTTGGCCTCATCCAATATTTTCTGTTTTTTTTCTCTTTTTCGGTATCTATTGATTTGCCCGATGGCAATATTGATACTGTTGTTTTTGGGGAAACCTATTTTTATCAGGTCTCTCCCTTTTAGTTTATTTCCCATAATGAATCTTCATTGTGGATATCCTTAAGGGGATATCTACAAAGCGATTTTAATATTCGCTTTGTCTTATTATTTTCTTTTTCTACCAGTGTTAAGTTCCAATAGTCTATCCATCTGTACCGTGCTATATTTGCCTCGAAAAAGCCACTTTTAAGTAACTGCTGATTCAATAGATCATATTCCATTTCTAGACTGGGATCCATGCGTTTGGATTCAGTGATATAGGCTCTAGTGTATTTTTTCCTATAGGCTCCTTTAGGCAGTTTGATGGCATAACGAAGCTGCATCTTTTTTTCTTCATCTCGAAAATGATACGGGCTGCAAAGGCTTTTGGCTTTGGGACTCAGTTGGTCAAATTCTGCTTTGCAAAAAGTAGGGAAGTTGTTATATATTAGGTTTTGGCTAATAAGTTCTTCCCAGCTTTTTTCAACCTTCTCTTTGGATCCTCCCCAGAAAAAATTGGGGCAAACCTTTAGTATTTCCAAAATATAGGCTTGGTTTTTATAGCGTTCTATTTTGGAGCTTACTACGATTTCTTTGAACCATCCATGTCGCAAGGGTTTGTCCAATGGCATATAGCCCAAGGCTATGATTTCCTGTTGAATGGCCTGCTGCCTACGCAAAATTCGGCGTACCTCTTTCTTTCGTTTGGTTTTGATATGTACCGGTTTCACTTGTCATAATTTGTTGTTATGCTTGTGTTCCGGAGGGTATAGTGATGCGGACCCCAGAAAAATATGGGGCATCAAAAAAAGTCCGAAACGTGTGGCTTCGGACTTTTTCATATAGATAGGTATAAGAACTATTTTATAGGAAAAGAAGTCTCGAAGCAGTGCACAATAGAACCTGGTTCTTGCTGTGGAATTGTAGTTGTATACAGTTCATAATTACTTCGTTTTTAAAAAATTGTTTTGCTTTATTGCGTTGCAAAGATTCAATACATTTTTGAATTACACAAGGAAAAATAAATAATAAAACACTGATAGTCAGACGGTTGCTGTAGTTTTTAGACAATAGGATTCCTGTCCGTAAATTACAGATAGTGCATTTTTTTATAACTGTTTGTTACAGTTGCCATTGGCTGAGAGGCTATTATTTTTCTGATAGAAAAAAAAGCATAAAAAAAAGCATCCAATTTTTTGGATGCTTTCTTCGACTTAGTATATTTTTCACCTATTCCATCTATCATAGAAATCGCTTTTCAGCATCCTTTGTATGTCGGTATAAGTTATTCATAGGTTCTAATTCGTTCTTTTGTTGGTTTTTACTGCTGCAAATATGACCCTTTTATCTTGAACTCGCCAAATTTATAGACGGAATTATCTTAGTTTTAAAATTGATCGTTGTAATAAAAACCCATTTTCTAAAAATAAATCAAAGTCCTTTATACGGTAGATGTCTAGAGGAAGGGTTGGATCTTTCCTTTTGAATCCTACTACTTATCGACTTGAGCAATGCCGCACTATTCTCCGAGACTTCAGATGTGAATATGGATATACCGACCTGATTTTCAGCGTGAAGTGCGAAGGTTGTATTCTCGTATTTGAAAATCCATGACCTTTGATTTGGTTCGTTTTTTGTCTCTATAAATTCAACTATAAATTCATAGTTAATGAATCGAGCGATAGCTCTGAATAAGGTTGCATCGGAATCTTGGGAGATGTTTACTTCTATGCTTTCTTTTTGACTCATGGTATATTTGCTTTTCCAGTATTAACAATAGGTTAGGTGCTTCGTTAATGAGTATTTTCAGTCTCCGTTCAAATTTTGAAATTTCCATTCTTAGAAAAGCAATACTTGTCGGAATTAGTCATTCGGCAAGCATTACTTCTTGAAAAAAGTCCATACTGGCTAATATATGTTATTTTTTGGCAGCCTTACGTTCAATTCGTAAGAATAAAGAATTGAGGAATAGCTTTCATTACAATCCCTATACTTGGGTTTTAGATGAGTTTTTTTGATTTAGTATTCGCCTAATTTATTTATAAGTTGATCAATTTGAGATGTCCAAATTGATTTTCATTTGTTTGAACTTTCAATAGATAAATACCCTCTTCTTTAGGAGAGATACCAAGAATTTCATCGGTATCAAAATAGTTTTCCTTACGGATCAATTTCCCTTCGATACTGTAAATACTTAGGCTAATATTTTCGTGCTTGTTTCCCAATTCGATGGTAAATAAACCATCTCTTGTAGGGTTTGGATGAAGATTTAGTTTTAAAGAGATATCAAACTCATCTAGACCTATCCCTTTTTCGAATCTAATGCAATCCGAAGTGTCTACACAGTTGGCTATACTTACTGCTACAGCGTAAGAACCGGTGATAGAAGGACTGAATGATTGGTTGGTTGCACCGGAAATAGCGCTATATCCATTGTCGCAATCAAGCCATTGATAATTTGCACCAGTCATAACGGCTAGTAGGCTAGAATTGGTTTGTAAAATGGAGCTATCTATTTCTATAAAAGAAAGATTTATGGTGTAAATACTGTCAATACTACCAAATGTATTATAAATTGTATCCATGTAGATTCCATCTGTATACCAGATAGAGTCACCGCTTGGGGAAGTATAGCTGTCCTCACAAATTGAAAGGAATAGGTTTTCGTTAGTGACTGTGTTTTCACCACATAAGTCGGTTATCTCAGAGGCTGTTAATGCTCTATTATAGACTCTAAACTCATCTACCTTACCGTGAAAAAATCGGTCGTTGACTCTTGTTTTACCAATGGAAGCATAACTATTTCCATTGTTGGAAGTATAAGTAGATGTACCTATGGTTGAAACCAAACTGTCGCAAAGGTAAAAATAGGTACTATCAACAGTAACCACTGTAGTGGCTAGATACCATTGATTGGTATTCAGGCCTGTCATATGATAAACAGAGCTTCCCTGTTGCCATTTCATGGTATTTTGGCCTCCTATTAATTGAATAGAAGCACTTGTGCGTCCATAGTCTAGATTTGGCTGATCGGATGAAAATATACAGCCAGATACAGTACCAATAGAATGTGGCTCGAACCAATATTGATAGGTCCGCTCTTCATAATCGAAATCGGAGGTGAAACTTATATAGTCATTTATTCCGTCAAATAGATACGCCGAATTGGGATTCCCAAAACGGTCATTTGTAAGTGTAGCTCCTGAAACTGTTCCATCATTGTTATTTCCAGAACCGTCTAGGGAGTTCCCCGTCATTTCTAAATGAACCAGTAAACTGTCCGATAGTGTTTGGGCTTTAGCTGAGAAAGCAAAGCCGATCAGTGTAAGGACTTGTATTATTCTTTTCATTGAATGTTAAATTGTAGTAAATATTTTTATTAATATGCTAATATACAATTAATTGAAAAATAGCATAATCCTAGTAGTGTGTATACTATTTAGTTTTTTTTCTCCTCAGCTACCAAATGGCCTAAAATATACTGACTGATAACCAGTGTTTTTCCGCTAGAATCTGAATATACAAAGGTTCCATGCTCTTTACCATAGCTATAAGATCCTTTCAAGCTATTTCCTTTTTCATCTACCTCTGTGGATACGCCATGTTTTAATCCCATTTGGTAATTATGGCTGTTTTTTACTTGATTGCTTTTGGAGAAATATTCCAATTGAAATCCATGTAATTTACCCTTCTTGAATCGTTCAATTTTATGTAGGAATCCCTGACCATAAATCTTAGCTGTTTCCGTTTTTGGATCGTACACTTTTAGGGTGTCTCCGGTATTGAAATCATATTCGATTTGTGTATCAATGGCTGTTCCCTTGTTGTAATGTTCTTTTTTTAGAATAGTTCCATTTGCGGAGTATTCAATATATTCTCCATCTAGCAGACCTTTGTAGAAATTTGCTTGGTGTCTGATTTCTCCTTTTAAATTCCAAGATGTTACAGGTCCATCCAATTGTCCAGATGTGTAGTTCATTTCTATCAGTATTTGTCCAGTAGGGTAGTACAATCTATATATACCATCTCTTCTTCCAGCTTCGTCAAGGATTAGGTCTTCTTTCAATTGAAGCTTTGGGGCTGCCACCCACTTAAGCCTATTAGGGAATTTTGAGACCTTTTTATTTTCATTCCTTAGGCTCAATCCTCTTATTGAATGTCTTGCAATTAGGTTCTTACCGTAGGACTTTTTATAATAGGCAGTTGTCACCTTTCCCTTGGTGTCATACAATATTCTAAGGGGGTGAATTCTAAGTTCTGCCAATACTCCATTCTCATGGTATTTTTGATACAACTTGGCTTTTTCATGATGTTCTAATGTTACTTCGCCATTTTCGTAATAACTAACTTGATTTTTGAATTTCGAAATATTTCCATTTTTATGCCAAGATATGCCTTCATTTATTAGTTGAGCCCCATTATCATATTGGATTAGCTCTAAGAGTTGTGTGCTATTTGGATAGAAAATTTTAGTAGTACTAGCTGGTATCCCATCCTCAAAATGTTCTTCCTTTTCTAGTACTCCTTCCGTTGTATAATGTTTCCAAATCCCGTTCTTTTTACCCTTGGCGTAAGCGCCTTCTACTAGTGGTAATCCCTTCTCAGAAAAAATGTGAAATGGGCCATTTGGTACATCATCTTTATAGTTTGCTTCATACAGTAATACCCCCTTTCCACTATAATAGTTGAATGCTCCTGTTAATTTCCCATTAGAAAAATCAACCTTAAGAATGGGAATACTTTTTTGATCTTTAAGGAGCCATTTTCCGGTTGGTAAATTTGTTTTGGCAGTATATTCTCCTTGAAAATATTCAGCATTTCTTTTACCATTTTTATCAGATACCCCCCATTGTTTTAAATTTTCATCCCAGTTAACCCAGGGAAGGTATTTTTGATAAGCGGAAGAATATCCTTTGATACTAAAGCTTTGAAGTTGATTTCTATCTTCAAAGTATTGGAAGTAAGCGCCAACTTTTATCCTCTTTTCGTAATTGTAATCCCTGTTGTATAGGTTGTCATCGCGTAAAGGAAGGGTATAATGCTGGGAATAATTTCCGTTGGGCTTGTATATCATTTTATACGCCAAGGCCTGGCCTTTTTTCCTTTTTACCAATGAAGTTAACGTTCCATTTTCAGCATAACTCATTAACTTTTGGCAGACCCTGTCTTTATAAAATTCTACTTTTTCCAAGGGGCCTGACTCTGTATAGGTATAAACAGAATCCGACCAGTGGCCATTTGCTATATTTCCACTGATATGTAGTTTACCGTTGGTGTGATATATCTTTGCGAGTTGGCTGGTGCCGGCTTGCTTTTTCACCTTACAGGCATGCACTAGTAAAAGGCTTATAAGTAAAATGCCAAAGCGAAGGATGTTTTTCATAGTGCGGTATATATCAAAAATGTTTTATACAAGGCTAAAAATAATATTTCTAGTGGGATTAGTGGGAGAATGTTGGATTTATTCCTGTGACAGTAGATTGCGTTAAACGTAAAATCATATATCATCTTATTACTGAATCGTAAAGTTCTAGTCTTGAATTTGTTGTATATTTATATTGTTGATATTTAATATGTTAGCATAATGAAAATTCTAGCTATTCTAATATTGTTTTTTAGTATTAATAAGGGTATTGCTCAAAGTATAGAGCTGATGCCTGGAACAGAAAATGTATTTGTGGATATTCAGTTTATGGAAAATATGAGTGATTCCAGCTTCAAGTATATAGTCTATAGTCAAACACGTGCAATTATCAGTCAAGAGAATAACGCAACCATGAGTACGGTGGTATTTTTCAATTATAAGTCTAAATTGGGATTGGGGGCAACCCTTGCAAGTAGAATTACTAGTGGTAATGGGGCTAGCGGTCTTTTTGGATTGAGTTATTTAAATATTGATAAGCGCTTTTTAATCTATAGTCTATTAGCGGTAGAACAGCATGATGAAACAAGGTTTGGCTCTTTTTCTGTCTTCAAATACTATCCACAGCTTTGTGATAATTGGAAACTCTACACCTCATTAGAAGTAAATTCTTTAATAGATAAAGAGCACCATTTAGACAGTGTACAGCGTATGCGCTTGGGGCTCGATTATAAAAATAATCAGTTTGGTTTGGCAGCCAATCTACGTGAAATTGGTAAGGATTATAACATGATTGAGAACTATGGATTGTTTTTTAGAAAAGTGTTTTGATTTCACTTATGCCGCTAGGCATTTTCCTTTATCATTTGATGTTTTTTTTTCCTAAGTACATTCAATCGGACTATTCTCTTGTTAATAAATAGTGAATCCAGTAAAACTATTTCGATTTATAATAGGCCTAGATCTTTTGGTCTTCTTCCCATCAATGGGAAGAATAAAAGGGTTTTAACTATTGTAAATTGTTTACAAAAGTAAAGATGAAAAAGGAGCCTTTTTCTCCATTCAGTACGGAGATTATACGGATGTAAGTTCATTCAATAAGCGGCTATGGATACTGATACTCATCTCGGAATAAATTTTATCTTTGGTTAATGTTTTAAAATTATATTTAAATATGAAAAAGATACTTTTTGGAGGCGCTTTATTATTGAGTAGCCTTGGTTTTGCCCAATTTGAAGGAACTGGATTTGTAAGTGTTATCGTGGGGAATTCCAACCCTACAGGTGAATTTGCTCGATCTGAATTGTATGAGGAAAATGCTCATTTTGCACAAGAGGGTACTACCTTTGGTATTAATGGAGGTTATATGCTTAATAAGAATTTTGGATTAGCAGGAAGGTTTTCAATGAGTTCTTGGGATACCGAAATTCCAAATGTAACCAATGCATCTCCAAGGTTTATTACTACTAGTTTTTTGGCTGGAGGTATGTTTAGTATCCCTACTGGGCGATTTGCCTTTGATTTTAGATTACTTGCGGGAATGGCTTCCACGACCTATGAGAAACATAGATTTGATAGTTCAACTACCTGGGGTAATGGAACGTCTACAACCACTATCTATGTGCCAGAATCAAATATGTCTGAAATAGCGTATTCTTACGGAACATCGGCTAGATTTCATGCTAGTGATAAGATTGATCTTATGGCAAACGTTGATTTTTTTAACACTAAGCCAAGGTCAGATTATTATATAAGCAGTAAGAATATTTCTACAACGGATTTTACGGTAGGAGTAGGGCTTAGATTGTAAAATCACTCTTCATTAATATACTAAATAGCGCTTTATTCCCTCTCAAGATCAATGGATGAATGAGGATTTTGATGGGGGAATAATATTGAATTATTAATAGCAAACGGGAGGCTCTTAGTTCCTTGGGTGCAATTCATTACTCCTCAGTGCATTTCTAGCATTTTTCAAATTTTCTTTGGTTTCCTTGTTCGGATTTTCCAGAAAGTCAATATGTGGTTGAATTAATTCAGGTGTATCTCGTAAATTCCAAGCAACCAAGTTTCGAGTGCTCAATGAAAAAAAAAACAGACCTACCAAGGTGAGTACAGAAACTCTTTTGATCATCACTCTATAGTAGCGATCACTTCTCTTTAAAAATAGGAAAATTACGACAGGTAATAATAGGTATAAACTGGTTCCTAATAAGTCGTCCCTGCCTTGCCATAGTTGAATTTTAAAGAGAATGCCTAAAATTACCAGTGCTGTTGGTATACCGGATCCTATGGCGCCTATAATTTTTGCGGATCCAACTTCAGAAAATGATTTTCTTCCAATTTTTCTAAACCTAATTTGGTTGAATAATGCAAATCCAAAAATGAAATACAATTGAGCAAGAAGACTTAACCCTAATAATTGAAGTTCGTTTGCCCCTGGCCAATGTAAATATTGAAAAACCAGTCCAAGAAAGGCCATGGCTATAAGAATTTTCTCTAGTGTTTTCATATTGAATTATTCTCGGGAGTGTTATGTCTGGTTATCTATTTATTGCTGCCTAATATAAGTGCTTTTAGACGGTTTTAAAGTCTGAATATGATAAAAAATATATGCATTTCTAAGTTCCTTTTTATTGCTTTCTGATCTAAGGTTGATTCTGGAAATGATGGATTTAGTGAATAATAGAAATTTTAGGCCACATAAAAGCTCAGATTGAATTAGCTTTGCCCGCAAATAGTGTCATACCCAATTCACTGCTTCAAATTGAAACTATTGCATTAGTAGGGGGTGAAGGAAGGGCGTTTATATTTGATCAGGTTATTCCGGTGAATCTAACAAAACAAGTTTAGTAATTATGGAAAAAAGAATTAAAATAGCATTGGAGTTTTTGAAAGATGGTCATTATTTTTCTGTAGGAGATATTAGGTTGGGAGTGAAAGAATCAAATATTGTAGAAGTTACTGGCTGGTCGAAGTATACAAAATCTACAGATTTGTCTAAAGATAAATGTTTAAAAGAGCTTTCGGAATTAAAGGACCTATTTGCTAGTATGGTTGATTCATCAAAAGATCTCAGTGAATTTATTGAAAATAAGTCTTTAGAATTTAGTTTCTTCTATGATGACGATGAAAAAGGTTCTACTGCAGTATGTTCAGAGAGATACGGTGTGGTAAGTTGGGATATGGACTTAAAATAGGCCAAATACCGTATATCCGTTAGTATTTTTAAAAATGTAATCCCATAAAAAAAGCCATCTCAAAAGAGAAGGCTTTTTGTATTTAAAGTGGGAATCTAACCGACACCTACACAGATATTAAATCGGTCTGGAAGATTATTTTCAACACTTTTTTGAATTAAGATAATCTTTTGAAGAACCAGCTAATTAATATGGTTTATACAGATGAAATTAAATTGGACCTGGTTTAACTACAACCACCACATCCGCCGCATCCACTACAACCGCCACTGCTGCATCCGCTGTCACTTGAAAAGCTTGCTTCCGAACTGTCATAGTTACTGTCAAAAGAATCTTCGTACGAGTCAAATGATCCGTAGTCTTCGAAGTCATAAAACTCATAGTCACTAAGTTTTTCAGTCTTTTTAATTTCTTTGAACAATTGGCGGTCGACTTTTTTCAGTAGTTCAAAGTCAAAATTGTTCAGTAGGAATATATTTCCTTTAATAGAGTGAAGGATTTTTAGCGCCCTTTCTTCGTCAGAAATAAGGATTTCATGGAAGTCCTTTTCAAGTATATTAATGGATTCTTGAATCTTTATTCTTGCCAATTTACCTTCCTTGTTCAGTTGGATAATTCCAAATAGTTTGTGGAATAAACTACTTTCAACATAGTGCTGTAACTGTGGAGAGCTCAATAAATTCTTTTGAATGTATCTCCTTTTTCCTTTTGAATTTTCAAAGGCCATTGAGATCAAATGTTGAAAAAGGATTTTTATGGATTTATTTTTAGTGTAAGGTGTCAAATAGATCAATTCATGCGATAGAGCTTTGTGTTCATTGAAATTTATACCTGTCAAAATATAGTTGTACGTTCTGATTTTGCCTCCATTCTGATTTTGTCTGATTACTTTTTTAGGAGCAAGCACTTTTTTAAACAGCAGATCCATATAGGTGTATTTCATTAAATCCTTAAGTTCTGCTTTTGATTTATGAAGTAGAAGATGTGTCTCAGCTGGAGTGAGTTTTGATAATAATTCCATTAACGCTTTTTGATTTTTATTTTAGGAAAGATCCAATTTCTATGGCGATTGACTCTCGTGAAGTTAATTTCCCCAAATCTAATTTCACTTGAAGGCCAAATATCTTCTGGGCAGATTTCATTGAATACTACTTGATACAACTTTTTTGTATCGCTATAAAAGTTTTGGTATTTATCCTTTTCCTGTTGTCCCCCTTTAGTTGGGCCATGGTGGATGTCCCTATTTAGAGTTTCTTTACACATATCAACCCAATAAGAATACGTATAAAGAAGGTGTAAATGCCATACTTGATCGACTTGATCAGAGGGCGTTAAGAGCTGCTCAGAGATGCAGATTAGGAAAATGAATTTTTTGTATTCTTCAATAGCTCTCAATGAAAATTCAGTAGTCCATCCATTTTCTCTGGCCAGCCTGTTTGTGAAATTGAAGTCGGAATCAATATCGTCTAATTCGATATCTTGAATTTTAGACCATAGTAATTTCTGGTTTTCTGTCATAATTCGTTATAATCTTAAATAGATACGGCTGCTTAATGAAGGTATTACAGACTGGACTTTTTTAAATCTATTTTGATATCAAATATAGCGAAATTATAGTCTTGTAACTATTCGGGACTCAGATGGTTCTAGAAATTCCTATCTACTGAAACATACACTAGCGTTGTAATTAACAATTTTAGAATTATAAAAAGTCCTATTGAATCCATAGATTTGGAATAGAATGTAGATAAATAACAGATGTTACTTATCTACATGTTGTAAGCCATTATAAAAAGTCCAGGATAGCGTATGAAAGAGATTGAAGACTATTGTCCTTATGACAGTAAAGATTGGAGAAAATGGCTCGAATTGAACCATAATAAAAAGGATGCCGTCTGGCTCATTTTTTATAAGAAAAAATCGCCGGATCATAATCTAAGTTGGAGTGAATCAGTTGATGAAGCACTTTGTTTTGGTTGGATTGATAGCACCAAAAAGACAATAGACAGTGAGAAATTCAAACAGTATTTCAGCAAACGAAAAGCAAAAAGTAATTGGTCTAAGATAAATAAGGATAAAGTGAAAACCTTAATTGATCAAGGACTTATGGAAGAAGAAGGTTATAAGAGCATTGAAATTGCAAAAGAAAATGGTTCTTGGACCATTTTGGATGGAGTTGAAGCACTTATAATTCCAGAAGATTTAAAAGAAGAATTTGCAAATTACAAAGGCTCAATAGAATACTTTGGTAGTCTAAGTAAGTCTGTCAAAAAGATTTTATTGTACTGGGTCGTTTCTGCTAAAAGAAAAGAAACAAGACAAAAGAGAATCTTAGAAATCGCAGAAAATGCAAGTAATAATTTGAAACCAAAACAATTTAGATAGCATAAAAACGGCTTACAACATTGTGTATTGCAAATGCCATGTGGGACATGAGCCATACACACCGTTAGTACTAATTACAAAAGAATTACACCCCCTCAGAGTCACTATCATAGAAAATTAGCGCATAAAAATAGCTTCCCCATTTTCATGAGAATGCTTTAGTACCTAAAGCGAAAATCGAACTCGCACGGACATTACTGCCTACTTTATGGTAGCCTATTATCATTGCTTTCAGGCTGTTTTAATGTCTGAAAATGATAAAAAACGTATGCGTTTCCGTGTTCGTTACTATTTGTGTTGAACCGAAGTGTATAAACTCGCGGTAGCTGAGGGAGGTAGAATGTGCGCTAACCTCAAGGTTCGTAGGTTAAACATTTCAGTATTTTTTGTTGTTTTTTTTGCTTGCCTTTCGAAAATTCAGTCTCTAGTAGGTTAAATGCCCTTAATTTTTGGATAGGGTGATTAATCACCTTTTTGAGTGTGGATTCTGAGATACGAACAGTGAAATTTACAGAACCACTCCATACTCCCTCGCCGTTGCTGCAGTTAGCATCTTCTAAGATGATTTTTTCTCCATTTGTTAGAAATAATTCGATTTTTCCACTCGAATTTGTGAGACTGTCTGATAGGTATACTCTGGATGCTGCTACTAAAATTAGATTATATTTTATGTGATTTTCGTGATCGATTTCTTTTTGAATAAGTAAGGAATAGTGGTCTTTTGAACTTACTATTCCACCCTTTGTTTCAATACCTGTTTTTATGTCTTTTGTTCCGCTAACCATCCAGCAATTTTGTCCGAAGGTATTAGTGGCGAATAATGTAATGAATATTATTAGTAACTGTATTTGTTTCATTTTATCAAATTGGGATTGAAAGAAAGACAAGAATAGATTTATCTTTTAATATGATTTTAAAGAGTTGAAATTAATGAATTTTAAATTGAAAGTTGATTTAGTGGCTGATTTTTTTGATTTGAACAAATGGAAATTTGAGACTTCAAATTACTGTTCTGAACCACCAGTTTACAACTGGTGATTAATATAATACCAAAATCAAACTCCATGAAAAAAGGCCTTCTCATTTTGAGAAGGCTTTAGTACCAAAGCGGGAATCGAACCCGCACGGACATTACTGCCCACAGGATTTTAAGTCTAGTTGCCTATTTATGGTAGCCTATTATCAGTGCTTTCAGGCTGTTTTTTGTCTGAAATTGATAAAAAACGTATGCGTTTCCGTGTTCGTTTGTGTTAGATTAAAGATAGAGAAAGTATGGCTTTGGTTTTAACGACTAGTTACTAACGTTTATATACTTTGTAAATACGTAACCATCATCGGCTGGGCCAGCAATTTCTAACACGTCCTGAGATAAATGGATAACATCCCAAACCTGATACTCATCACCAATAATAATATGAAATTCACTTTCTGATAAAAATCGAAACCCTTCTACAATTTCATAGTTAAATACAGTGTCTAAATCGGTAACATTGGAATAAAAATAGACTTCTCCATCCGAATTGAATATCATCCTTCTATTAGTATCTACAAATGGTGAATAATCGATATTATCAACATCTAATGGGATTCCTCCCAAAATCCAAAAACCACCTGAACCAATAGGTTTCCAAGTACTACTTAGCATATCTTCTTCTGTTTGGATAGATGAATCACTATCACACGAAGTAATAAAGAAAACGATTCCAATAAGTGCTAATATTTTTTTCATAATAAATACGTTATTCAACTATTAAGATCTTTGAATCGGATATCTGACCATCAACAATAAGTGATACCTGGTAATTTCCAGTATTGAATTCAGATGTGTTAATACTTATCTCTGTAACTAAGTTATTTAAAATATGGTTGTTAACCAGTTGACTTGAGCTATTTGTTATCATTAGGTGTGCTGAAGTTGCGTTTTCAGATAAGGAATATTGTATAACAGTAGATACATTTGCAGGATTTGGAGATATGGATTGAATATCTCCACTAACTACAATAACAGATGTTGTGCTATAATCCTTATATCCATCTTGAGTTGCAATAACCTCTAATTCATATTCCTCTGACACTTCTGGATATAGTGTAAACTCAGTTCCTGTACAAACTAAATTTCCTTCCATGTCATACCAATTATAAGTAGCATCCTCATTTATTTCTTCTGCCATCAAATTAACACTTGCTCCAGGCATAACCATTTGTGAAGAACTTGACGTAGCTTCAAAATACTCTCTATCACTCCGATTTACTTGAAAATGCTCTGCTCCCAAAAGTAAATTACTTCCCTCATTGTATTGAGCTATATGAAAAAGATATTGCGATTCTTCCACATATTGTGTCAAGAAATTGATATAAGGCTCCAAAGTATAACTGCTGTTTGCTGGAAGGGGTATACCCGATATCTCGGCATTAATCGAGGTTAGAGTAATAGAATATGGATCAGTTCTATGGTTTTTAATATCTATACCATTTGCCCCACTATTTATCCACATATCGTATAGTTCAGGGGTTAATTTCACCGATACTTCAGCCTCATTTAGCAATATTGGATCTAAATCAAAATCAATACGAGTGATAACTTCTGCGTTATCACTATTTCTTAAAATTATTTCAGCTGCCGCTCCAACAGGACCAATAAATGTAAATTGATAAATAGTTAAATTTTTCATAGCAATATTGTTGTTATAAAAAACCTCCCAATGGAGTTCACCCGGATATTCATTAATGGGGTCTACACTTGAATTTGTGATGCGAGCAAGTAAACATGCATTGATGTTAGTTCCTTCAAAGTCAGGCATATTTGAATTGTCCCATGGAAACTCTAAAATAGTTTCTTCATCTCCTTGTAATATATTAATAGTCTGACTTCCAATTAAATTCCCTAAGTCTGGATCAAAGCCATCCCAATTATTAGGCCATGAAGATGATGTCGATGCTTTAGTCCAATACAAATTCAAAATTTCATTCCCTGTAGATTCAATACAACTGTTGGCATTTTTAATACGTACATAAACGTATGGTGTATTAGATGGATCATATAAAGGGTTTTCGTGTACTTGATTGACGAAACCATCATTGCTGTTTCTCACCCATATATCAGGACTATTATCATAATACCAACCCCAAATATATCCAGGTTCTTCGTAAGTATCTTCTGGGCGATCTTTCATCGCTAAATCATAGTCTTCGATTACAATAATGTCCTGTAATAGGGTATAATTTTGTATCCCATCGAACATGCGAACTCCTTGGCCGTCGGTAAAATGAATTCTGCAATCAGTACAAGAGTAGGACATGATATTTTCAGCATCCGGATTATATCCGCCGCCGCCAGTGTACTCACAATCAGGATATGATACGGTAGGATTACTTAAACAATTTAACATTGGGTCCGCGGGAGTGTCACATACCAAATCACCACAAGTTTCGCAATTTGATCCGTCAATGAGTTCATTACAGTTACCTGGCGAAGGGAAAAATCCATGCGTATGATATAAGTTAAGACCATGTCCAATTTCATGAGACATTGTACTAGAGAGTATATGTGTGTATGCAACTGCCAAAGATGTAGAAGGGATATAATCAATGGATATTCCTGTTATTCCTATCATATATAGTATTTGTGATTCAGGATTATACCATGTTATATGTTCCAACATATAGATATTTATTGCGTTTGAGACATGATAAATATCATCCAGCTTATTAGTAGTATAATCAGAATTGTTTCCAGGATTAGCGTAGTTATTCATAAAATCACTATCATCTATGTATTGATCCCCAGCACTTTCAAAGGATATATTTACAGGGTTGAAATCATTATTAAGGTTTACTAATATTTGATCAATAGTGGTCTGTGCATCTAGGCCCCCAGATCCATCAGTATTTCGAACAAAATGGAAATACAGTTTTACCGTATAACAAGATGGCATTATTGCGCTTTGTTGCGCCGGAACATCGTAAGCTAAAGGAGTTGCCGGGGCCAGTGTTGCACAAGTTTGAGCAGATGTTTTTTGACTAATAAGGAGATAAACCAAGAAGCATAGAAGAATATTTAGTTTTTTCATTATTATTTATTTTTAATTAAGGAATGAATATACATTAATTTTTTAATATCAATTACTAAACAAAAAACCCCATAAAAAAAGCTTTCTCAATTTCTTGAGAAAGCTTTAGTACCTAAGGCGGGAATCGAACCCGCACGGACATTACTGCCCACAGGATTTTAAGTCCAGTAGCCTATTTTTGGTAGCCTATTATCAGTGCTTTCAGACGGTTTTAAGGTCTAAAATGATAAAAAACGTATGCGTTTCCGTGTTCGTTTGTATGGTTCAAATATAGATAAATTCTGGATTTGTTGCTTTTTGAGTTGAAGCAGAAGTTTCAACCTGACGGTAGCCGGGAATAGTGATGGGGACAGTATACTATTTATAGAAAAAAAATAGAATCTTAATTTAAAAAAAAAAAGGTCAGCTCTAAAAGAGCTGACCTTTGAGAAAAGTTCTTAAAATCTGATTAATCATTTTTTCAGATTAGTAAGTACTAATATTTAATTGTTGGTACTTCTTATATAAGTATCAAGATAAATTATAGATTCTCCATAAGCAATTGGAAAATAGTGGTGGGACCTAAGAGTATCGTCAGCTAAAAATTCGTCAGTAATAGAATAGTAATATTCACTAAAATCATCGAACTCAATTCGAAAATCACCTGATTCATTGATTATTTGTCCGTGCCAATCACGATCTAGTAAAGAATCTGAATATTCCACTGTACTATCCGATAATATCTCAAGGCTTACTTGTTTAATAATCTCAACATCTTCTATTTCTCCAGCGGGAAACCACCATTGTCTTCTTACTAGTGTCCATTCTCCTGTAAAAGAGTTATTTTCATCAATACTGTCGCTTTCATTTTCGCATGAAGCAAAAAGAGCAAAAGACAACATTAGAAGAATAATATTTGAAATTTTCATGATTATTCGGAGTTTATTATTGTTTAATAAATGGTTGTAAGTCAACTATTATACCATCGATGACTAAAATTGCCTGATATGATCCGGAATTATATCCAGAAAAATCAATATTCAGTGAAGATTCACCTGTATTTGTGATAAAAAAATTATCAATAGGCTGATTAACTGAGCTGAATATCATTAAGGTTGCGTTACTCGTGTTTTCAGAAAGCTCAACAACTATATCTGCTTGATTGGTAATTGGCTGAGGAGTTATGCTACGAATAATTCCAGATGTTACCAAAATTGATTTTTGGTCATAATCTATATATTTATCGTTATCCGTTATTACTTCCAACTTCAATTGTTCAGTTTGTTCAGCTGTTAGCGTTATATTTTGACCCGTAAATAGTAGATTTCCATTTGAGTCGTACCAGTTATATGTTGCGTTTTCTCCGATATCTTCTGCTAATAAGTCTATACTTTCTCCTTGTAGAACAGTAATGTTTTCGCCTGATTTAGCTTCAAACATCTCTCTTTCAACTCTTCTTATTTCATAATGCTCAGAGCCCAAAATTTCTGGATTCCCTTTATGTCTTTGTGAAAATCGTAAAGTGAAATTATCGTTAATAACTTCAGACCTCAAAAAGTTTATTCCTGGTTTCACAGATAATCTTTCCTTAGCCTCAAGAGATATGCCAAAGAGCGTTACATTAGGATTTTGTATGAGGATAGCATTTCCTATTCTAGGATGACTAATTGCACCAGGACTTCCACCGGAATTAAGCCATTGACTAAATATTTTTTGAGGTAATTCAAAATAAACTTCAGCTTCGTTTAGCAAGGTTTGGTCTGTTACAATATCAAAATCAAACCCGGAAGACTCTTCCATTAAGTTGTAGATATCAAAAGCCAAAATAAATCCATCCTCACCTCCTGAATCTACAGCCATATCACTGTAATCAATAATAGTTAGATTTCTAAGAACAACATTATTATTTCTTATCCATAAATTATGGGTATAGATTCCCTCATATTCGGCTATAGGATCAATTATCCCACCTTCAATCCGGGCAAGTAAACAACTGTTTATTTGAGATCCAGATGGTACATGCGGCATATTAGAGAGAGGCCAGGTCATGGATAGAATTTGAGTTTCTCCGGGTTGAATTATAGGGATATTGATCGTTCCTATTTCAGCTCCTATCGATGGATTAGGACCATTCCAGCTGTCTGGCCATCCAGTCCAAGAACTTGCATTGGTCCAAAACACTGAAACCGCTTCATTTCCAGTGTTTGGTGCACAGCCGTCATTAGTTATTCTAATTTTCACAGTTGGGTTACCGTAAAAGGGATGGTCTACAATAGGATTTTGATGTAATTCCTGATTCCCCAAATTTGAACGTCTTACCCATAGATCTGGACTATTATCATAGTCACTGGTTGTATAGTTTGGCTCTGAAAAATAATCAGCATCATTATCTTTCATTGCTAAATCGAAATTGTTTGAGTATACACTACTTAGGAAAGTTAAATTGTCTGGATGAAATATCCTATCTATTTGACCTTGTGTTAGGTTAGTAAGGCAATTTTGCATTTGAGTAAGCCCAATTATATATGACATGACGTTATCGGTTGCAGGAGGTGGTGATTGAGGTCCAGTATAGTTGCAATTTACATCAACATAATTGGTGAAAGTGTTATTAGAATTTATACCATACAAACCTTCATCTACTGGTGTGTCACAAATATAGTCACCTGTATTTTCACAATTATTAGGATCTTCTGGAATTCCACCACCAGAATTGGGTTGTCCATGCCATGTGTGAAATAGATTTAAACAATGTCCTATTTCATGCCGTATAATGTTTGGTCTAAAGGCGGTTTGAGAATAAGAAGCTGCGCAAGCTAGTGATTGAATTCCTGATGCAACCCCTCCTAATTCTGCTATTTTATCTTCTCCCATTTGATTTTGATATGTGTATGTTACATCACTTACATAAAAAACATCAATTGCATTCGGTGAATTGGCATACGTTGCGAACAGTTCAGCAGCCACATACGAAGGACTACCCTGGCCATTTTCATCAAAGTTGGAATTAAAGTTAGAATTATCAATATAATCATACCCAATATCTATAAAAGAAATGTTTGATGGATAAGCCTGATGCAATTCATTTAACCTGTCATCAATATAGTTCACAATGGAGGGTATTTCAGGATCTCCAGGTGCCATTGTCCCGTCATCCTCTCTTACAAAGTGAAAAAATAATTTAATAGTGATACATTCATTTGTGTTAATCAAAGGATTAGGAGCAGATAAATTCTGACTAGTTATATTATTTGATCCATTTGAATTTCCACAAGGTAAGGGAGTTTGAGAAAAAGCAATAGAACTAAAAATAAAAAAGGAAAACAGCAGGTGTTTGATGTTATATTCGTTCATTTTAAAAAAAAATATTATATATTAATAGTTGAGGGTTATTAAATCATTGCAATGTTATATAATATAAGAATTATGGCAAAGCTATTTTAATAGATTTGTTGAAATTTCACTGAATTCAGTGATGAGTCTCTTGTTTAGATTTCACAGGGTTCAGTGATTGTTTTTCTATCTTTTCTATCTGATTTTGATGATAGAATATTTAATAGACATCTATTAAATCAAGAAAAAAACTTGTAATCAAGTTGCAGAAAAAAGACTGAACTTTTTATAATTATTTACCAGGATCATATGTTTTAGAAATGGTGGGTGATTTTTATACAAAAATGAGTCAGAAATTGATTATTCGATGACTCGGCTAACTCCATTATGTAGTTCGTTGATAAGATCCCGAATCAAAAACAAAACTCCATAAAAAAAGCCTCCTCATTTCTGAGAAGGCTTTAGTACCTAAGGCGGGAATCGAACCCGCACGGACATTACTGCCCACAGGATTTTAAGTCTAGTTGCCTATTTTTGGTTGCCTATTATCAGTACCTGCAGACGGTTTTAATGTCTGAAAATGATAAAAAACGTATGCGTTTCCGTGTTCGTTTGTATTGACTCGAAGGTAGAGAAAATCATGGTTTGTTTCTAATCCTGTTCAAACACAGTTGTTATCTGGCGACTGAAGCCTCGTTGAAGTAACTTAATTATCATTCTACGACCAGCTTTAATACCTCTGCTCCATATTTATCTTCAACATGTATAAGATAGATTCCCGGTGTATATTTCGATAGATCAAGAATTAGGCTTTGCTGATCTAATCTGAATTGTTCTATAGGTTTTCCGGAGCTATCTAGTAGGGTTATTTGTCTGTCTTCTTGGTCTCCTAGAAATAGGTAAGTAAAGTTGGTCGCCGGATTAGGGCTGATGGAATATTGTACTCCTTTATTGAATTCTGATATACCCACAGTAGATATATTCTGACTTATTTTATGGATGTATATATCATGGATATTTCCTCCATCAAGAATTTGATTGGGAGTGCCTATTCCGAAGTCCGTATAACCTGTAAAAATTCCAGAAGTATATACTTCAAAACTATCATCTACACAAATGTTTAATCCGTAGACGTCTCCATTTTCACTAGGGATTTTCTTTACCCAGATTAGCTCCCCTTGATCAGTTATCTTTTGTATAAAGGCACTACGGTTTGTTGAATTTAAAATAGTACTGCCTGCGTTAGGATCAAAATCTGTGGAGCCTGCGAATAGTCCAGTGATGTATAGATTACCTAAAGGGTCTATTGCAATTCCTATAGGGGTGGTGAATTCAAGTCCTTGATAAGGTATAGACCAAGTATAGTTTCCTAAACTGTCTAATTTTAGTAGAAATCCATTACGATCACCAAGGTTGTTCATGTTCTGAATACCTGCGCCTGGGTCTACATCGATACTGTCATGGTAGTACCCTGTAAAATAAATATTGTTAAATGGGTCCGTTATTATGTAATTCGGTCTTTCATTGGCTAATCCTCCTATGCTTTTCGCCCATAAGAGTGTGCCGTTGCTGTCTAATTTACAGAAATATATATCTTCTTCACCATTGGTGTTAAGATTGTATTGGTTGAGTAAAGTAGGATCAAAGTCCGTTTGTCCTTTTATGTAGCCAGAGGTAATAACATTATTGGACTGATCAATAGCTATTTCAAACCCTACATTCGCTGAATTCGTAGAGAAATATTGTTTGGTCCATATGATTTGTCCGTCAGGATTGTGCTTGGAGATATAGGTATTGGAGGATGAAAAATCCCCATAGACTAGAAGTTCTGTCGTGTCAGGATCAAAATCTATTGTGCCAGCAAAACTCCCGATGGAATAAAGATTATTAGATTCATCAATCGTTAAGGAATTAATTGAGGTGTGTTGAGAGAAAGCCCAAATATAATTACCTAGGCTGTCTAGTTTACAAATAAAGGCATCACTATGATAGTTTGATATTGCTGTAAATTCTTCAGTGTCCACTCCTGGATCTAGGTCAATAGTACCTCTGTAATTACCTCCTAAAAGAATATTCCCTTCTGAATCAAGATCTAAAGAGGAACTATATGAATCCGCATTAGAACTGAAATGTTTAACCCACATTAAAGCGCCATCTGGAGCATATTTTCCGAGATAAATATTCTCAAAGGAATCTGAAACTAAATTGTTTATTCCTGTTCCTGGATCAAAATCATTTATCCCTTTAAAAGAGCCAGTTATAATTGAATTCCCATTATTGTCGATTCTTAGGTTACTTATTGAGTTATAATCTTCACCTGTAATCTGTTTGGCCCATTCAAAGGATTCAGTTTGGGCGATTGATTTTTGGTTTGATAAAAATGTAACAATAAGAAGTAGGGTGTAGAGAACGTTTTTCATTTAATCATTAGTGTTTTAGATTCTGAACCTAATCAGTAGATACTAATATATTAAATAAAGTGAAAGGAAGATCCCTTCACTTTATTTAAATCTCATTCAAATTATTTAACTAATAATTTGAATGATTCTGTTTTACCATTTGAATAACAATTCAAAAAGTAAATCCCGCTCGTTAAATCTGTAGTTTTGATAGATACTGATTCATTGGTGATTTGAAGTAGTTGATCTATTAGGATCTTTTGTCCATGTATATTCCTTAATTCATATTGGTTTTGATCGAGTTCAAACCCTTCCAATATATAATTATCACCATCATTAATTAAGGTCCATTCTGATGTTTCAGTAATAGCCAATCTTTTTGAGGCTGTTTGGTTATAAACTATCTTATTGTGGAGTTCGTAGCTAGCAGGAGCGCCACCGTTAAGATTCGCAGAACCAAATAAAAATGCGTTATAATCACTGTTAGTTGGAGCCTGTTCATTACGTGTTTCTGCAATGGAAATAGTGCTATTCCAAAACTCTAATGTATTGGTATTGTTCACTTCGAAAATTTGATTCCCGTTTATGTTCCCGTAAAATTGCGGGTCTAATTCTGCCAATAAAACGTCTTTTGTTATAGCATCAGTGAAAGGAGTGATGTAAGAGGAGTTTCCTGAGGTATAGTCAGCTGTCCACATGCATTTAATTCTATCTGAATTATAGCAAACTACTGGATCTCTATTATCTGAAGTTCCTGCTGAAGTGGAAATATCATAATCTTGATAGGTCCCGTTATTAGCAAAGTAAGAAAAACCTCTAATCATATTGTTTCCAGCAGAAGCTACTACAGTATAATCTTCAGAATTTAAACCTCCAGATTGATTGTGAGGGCTAGCTATTCTTCCAGCATTATACCCATCTGTTGGCGATGTGTATACAGGGGTCGGGGGAATAACACTCATTAAATCACCCCATGCTCCGGTTTTTACTTTAATTTCGGTATTATAGGTCATATACGAGATGTGATATAGCTCAGAATTGGAGCAAACTGCTACATCAGGTCCTCTACCATCATCTGCAATTTCTACTCTTGGAGAAATGGCTAATCCTTGGTCAAAGGCACATGCATAAATTTTGTCGGCGCCATTGTAGTCATACCAGGTAATTACTCCTTGAGGTTCTCCTGAATACATTGCTATATCAATATTTGAAACTCCAATGGTTCCTAGAGTTGGGATAGTGACTTGTGAGATGAAAAAATAGTCTTGAAAAAAGTTATCCCATGTCCATTTTTGTATGTGTAGGCTTGTGGAAGCACTATTTTTGAATGAAACGAAAAAGGTTTCATAATCCGGACTAAATTCAACATCTGGATCAGCTGCAGGAATAGATATTGTATGTGTGTTACCATTCGTTAGCATCCCTAAAGAGTTGAATTCTTGCCATGTGATGAGACTCACTGATTCCATATAAGGTAAAATTGAAAAGTTATTTGGGTATGGTGTGTTCGGATCAACATATTGGAAAATATAGCTCCCGAATTCGTATGCAGGCTGTACTTGACTGCTTTCATATACATTGACAACCATATGGCCGTTTCCCTTATCTTGTGCTGCTACTCCTGAATTGTAGAATGGTTTTGTTTCAGTATTAGCTGATTGAGGGATGGTGTTGCCCGGTTGATACATTTGCCACTGAGATTGTAAAGAGGAATTTACATGTTGGTCGGTGACAGTTGCCCCTATAATGTTTGTTTGCGCAGACCCTGTAGAAATGCAAAGTCCAATTGCTACCAGCAATAGATTTAATTTTGTATTCATAGTTTTAAAATATTTTAGTTTGTGTAATGTTAGATAAATTTAAAATAATTGCCAAACACTTGATTTTGAGTGTTTTTTTTGATTTTTAATATTAGATTGGAGCTATTGTTGGATTGGAGAGCTAAAACTCACTGAATTCAGTGATTCGAAAAGCTTACTGAATTTAGTGAGTTTTGATGTGTGTTTTTAACACATTGATGTGTGATTGTGAAATAATTATTGAATTAGAAGTCGGGTTTAGGATGTAAGAAAGTACGATATACATTTCTTATGTTTAATCCTTTAAGTATTTTCTTGATTAATTTGGTGTGTATTTATATTAAAATGAGTCAAAAATTGATTATTCGATAACCCAGATTACTTATTTGTGTTTAAGCTAAAATCATTAGAATAATCTTCGGGTAATTCAGCGTCAATATCTCTCAAGTATTTTTCCAAGGCTTGCATTGAAGAATGGCCAGTAATTACCATTAATTTACTTTTAGTCTCAAATGGAGATAGTTCCTCTCTATAATTCTGATATAAGTTTGTTATAAAGGTGTGTCGAAAGCTATAAATGGAATATTCTTCTCCAAGATTCAATGCTTTTTTGATTTTTTGAAACCTTCTAGTGAAATATTCTCTTCTTCCACTTTCGGATGTCTCCCATTGTCCTGGAATACCTTCTGGAGTAAATAAGAAGTGGCTTGATGGGAACTTATGTAATTCTAAAGCTTTAATTTCTTCTAGTAGAATACTTGGTATTATTTTGGTTTTAACGGCTTTGTTTTTGGCTTTAACCGTTAAGAGTCCTTCCTTAATGTTGATGTCTTGAATTTTTAGCCTGGTGACTTCTATTGGTCTTAAGAAATTCCAGGATACGAATTTGATAAACAGTAAAAGGTCGGGTTGATTTTTGCCTATAAACTCAAATATTTCATTCACCTTATCCTTTGAGTACGTTTTATTTCTAACTGGTTTAGAAGATAGTTTGGCGATTGTGGAAACTGGATTTTTTTCAATGATATCCTGTGCTACCATAGCGCTTAATACTGAGCTAATATCTCTTCTATAGTTGTTTCTATTACTTGCAGAAGAGCTAGATAGCATATGGCTCAGAAATCCTAGTATATGAGCTTTAGATAAACTGGTGATATCCTTAAGGTGAAGGTTCTTGTTTTCGAGATAGTGAAGGAATTTTGAAATCTTACTATGAAGAACTTTATAGGAGGTTTCGGTCAGTACAGCCTTTTTCTCCTTCATTATTAATTCAAAAGCTCTCTGAATTGTATAGTGTTTTCGAGTGCTTTCTAGATTTAATCTTGTTTCAGTTGTATCCGGATTTTCATATGGGTTATAGCCTTGTTTAAGTAGGGATTCTAGGGCTAGTTTAAAGGTTGAAAGGATTTCCATTCTTTCTGATTTCGTTTTGAACCTATTTACTCCTCCATAAATAGGAGTTTGTCGATGTAATTTACCCGTATCAGGATTTCGAAAAGAATAATAAACATACCACCTTTTTGAAAGGTCATTATTGGCAGTGTAAATCTTTGGAGTAGAGTAGAGTTTCTTCACTTTTAAATCGTATGCGTTTCCGTATTCGTTTAGTAAAATTCTCTGAAATATAGGCATAAAAAAAGCGTTTCCAAATTATATGGAAACGCTTTCGTTTAAAAGGCTAGCGCCTTTGTACCTAAGGCGGGAATCGAACCCGCACGGACATTACTGCCCACAGGATTTTAAGTCCTGCGTGTCTACCAGTTCCACCACTTAGGCGTGATGTGGAGCGAGTGAAGGGATTCGAACCC
>MAAC01017464.1_pt1 | contig 77681 bp, 65 predicted proteins | sample 1115981 | NCBI WGS metagenome assembly MAAC01 (sample SAMN04961126, study PRJNA320927) | seawater metagenome | isolation source: sample BD02T64 sea water enriched with oil for 64 days | place: USA:Gulf of Mexico | collected 2013-07-27
GCTTTTTTGTTTTAGTAGGTTTCTTATTTAATAACTACCTTTAAAAAGTAAACCAACTGATAATTAATATTCTAATACTAACTAACCATGACCAGAGTCTTATCCATTATTTTATTATCCATGTGTTTTTGTTATCCTAGCCTCGGACAAAAACGCAAATCGAAATCAGTGACCACTACCCAAACGATTGATGCTTCAATATTCAGTGGATTGAAGTTTCGTAACCTCACTCCTGCAAAGACTAGTGGTAGAGTGGTAGATGTCGCTATTCACCCCACGAATCAAAGCATCCGATTTGTAGCTGTAGCTTCCGGAGGGGTATGGAAAACGACCAATTCAGGTACAACTTGGACCCCCGTTTTTGATAATGAAGGATCGTATTCCATTGGTACTGTAGAAATTGATAATAATAATCCGATGGTGGTCTGGGTAGGCACCGGTGAAAATAATAGTCAGCGTTCCGTAAGTAAAGGTGACGGGATTTATAAAAGTACCGATGGAGGTAATACATGGAGGAATATGGGGTTGAAAACCTCAGAACATATTGGTAAAATAGCTATTCATCCAAGCAACTCAGATATTATTTATGTGGCTTCACAGGGCAGTGTTTGGAAGGCCGGAGGCGAGAGAGGTCTGTATAAAACAATCGATGGAGGAGAAACTTGGGTAAGAGTGCTTCACATTAGTGAGGACACCGGTATTTCTGATGTAACCGTAGATCCCCGAAACCCAGATGTGCTAATTGTATCGTCTTATCAAAGACGGAGACATTTTGGAATTTTGGTAGCTGGCGGTCCGGAAGGTGGTGCTTTTAAGTCGACTGATGGCGGTACTAATTGGCAGAAATTAAAGGGAGGGTTCCCTCAAGGTGACCTCGGAAGAATTGGTTTGGCTAGATCTCCTCAACAGCCAGATGTGCTCTATGCATTGGTTGCTGGAACCGAAAGAACAAAGGGGATTTATAGATCTGAAAATAATGGTTCCAGTTGGAAGAAGATGAATGACTATATGGTTATTGATGCTCAATATTATATGGAGATATTCCCTGATCCACATCAATTTGATAAAATTTATATTGTAGAAGTGTTTACAAAGGTTTCTGAAGATGGAGGCAAGACCTTAAAGTCGATCAATCACAGAAATATTCATGTCGATAATCATGAAATAGAATTTGATCCAAATAATGCTAATTACCTTCTTATTGCAGGTGATGGTGGGATTTATGAATCTTGGGATCAAGGCAGCAATTGGCGTTTTACCGATAACTTGCCGCTCACCCAGTTTTACCGTGTAGGTTTGGATAATAACCTGCCGTTTTATAATGTTTATGGAGGGACTCAGGATAATAGCACTTTAGGTGGCCCCAGCAGAACTATACACCGTGGAGGTATTACGAATGCCGATTGGTATATGACTCAAGGCGGTGATGGGTTTCAATCACGGATAGATCCTGAAAACCCAAATATAGTCTACTCCATGTCTCAATATGCAGGGATTGTACGCTATGATAAAATGAGTGGTGAAAAAGTAGACATTCAACCCCAACCTAAAGCAGGTGAACCTCCCTACCAATGGAATTGGGATGCACCTCTAATTATAAGTCCACATCATAATAAGACCCTATATTTAGCCGCCAATAAATTGATGAAAAGCACGGATATGGGAAGTTCATGGCAGGAAATTAGTGGTGATCTAACGCGCCAATTGGACAGAAACAAAATGGAAGTCATGGGTAGAGTTTGGAGTATCGATGCCATTTTTAAAAATGTATGGACCTCTCCTTACGGTACTATTGTATCCTTGTCTGAATCTCCGGTAAAAAAAGGATTGCTCTATGTAGGGACAGATGACGGCCTCATTCAGGTATCGGAAAATGATGGAAGTACCTGGCGAAAAGTAGAGGGTATATCTGGTGTACCTCGTCTCGCCTATTTATCAGATCTCTATGCTTCACCACATAATGAGAATACCGTTTTTGCCGTATTTAACAATCATAAATATGGAGATTATAAGCCCTATTTCTATAGAAGTGATGATAAGGGGAAAACATGGAAAAGCATTGCGTCTAATTTACCTGATAATGAATTTGGTTGGACCATTGTTCAGGACCATGTTTCAGAGCATTTACTTTTTGTTGGGACTGAATATGGTATGTATTTTAGTGTAGATGGAGGTGGTCAATGGATAAAATTTAAGGCAGGATTACCAACAATTGCCATTAGAGATTTAGAAATTCAACAACGGGAGAATGATCTGGTTGCGGCCTCTTTTGGTCGGGGATTTTATATTCTTGATGACTATAGTGCGTTAAGAGAAATTTCCAAAGAGAACCTGACTAAAGCAAGTCTGTTATTTCCAGTTAAAGACGCACTGAGCTATACGGTTGACAACCCTGGAGGGGGAGCGTTAGGTGCTAGCTTCTTCGCTTCCAAAAACCCTACTTTTGGTGCTGTATTTACCTATTATTTAAAGGAAGGCACTATGACTTTACTAGGAGAACGACAAAAAGTTGAGGCCAGTAAAGTGGCGAATAAGCAACCTGTTGCTTATCCAGATTGGGATGCATTTACCAAAGAGAAAAGAGAGGGTAAACCGGAAATTCTATTTACCATTAGAAATGAGCATGGTGAAATGGTTGCCCGAGTTGGAGGGTCCGCGAGGCGTGGTGTTTCCCGTGCCGCATGGAATTTACGATATGCTACTACTAATGGAAATAATGGCGCTCTGGTATCACCGGGGAGCTATACTGTAAGCATGGCTAAATTGGTAAATGGTGATTGGCAAGACCTTGGTCAATCACAGCGTTTCAATGTCAAACGATTAGAAAATACCAGCTTCCCCACTAAAGATATTGTGGCGAAAGATGAATTCCGGACAAAGGTAATGGCACTGAGTCATGCCATCAATAATGGTCAGGACGTATTGGGGGCTTATATAGATGAGATGGACGCTTTGAAGAAACAGATTCGGAATGCGATAAGCGAACCTGTATTAATTGAGAAAGTTGAAGCGATCAGACAGCTATTATTGGACTATAAAATACAACTTAACGGCAATAGGTTGATTACTAAAAACATGGAGCTAATCGCTCCTTCTATTGCTTCGAGAGTTTCACGAATTCGATATAGTTTCAGAAGTTCAACCTCAGCAAGTACGATCACACAAAAACAGAGTTTTGCCATAGCCTCGACAGAGTTTGGTCTGTGGGTTAGTAAATTTAATGATTTAAATACCGAGATTAACGCCCTCGAAAGCTCACTGAAAGGTTCGGGAATAATTATCCAGTCTGGCAAGCAAAATCTGAATTGGAAGAACTAGCATGGACACAGGTTTTTGATTTGATATGTTGTTTGATAAGCCTATGAGTTTATCAAAAGATTTATAGTTAAGTCAATGTAAAGCTTTTAATTTTCAAAATTCACCGTAGCTTTAGCATAGGTGAGTAGAAATTGGAATGCTTTCATTTCTTAAATAATTAACTACCTTTAAATCTAAAAAAATAACTAAAACCAACAATCATGGAAAAAGGAAGTATTAAAGTAAGTGTGTTATATCCAAACGAAAATGGAAAGTCATTTGATATGGATTATTATTGTAATAAACATGTGCCTATGGTGGCCGGTTTATTAGGAGATGCTGTTATAGGAGCGAGTGTTGAACAGGGGCTTGGAGGAGGTGATCCTGACCAACCAGCTACATATGTCGCTATGGGTAATTTATACTTCGCTAATATAGAGTCCTTTCAGAATTCCTTTGGGCCAAATGCCGCTCAAATAATGGGAGATCTTCCCAATTATACCAGTATAGAACCTGTGATTCAAATAAGTGAAGTAATGATTTAATAGTTATAGCAAACTTTCATTTTTTTTTTTTTTGAATACATCAAAGCCTAAGTGAAGAGGTATGGCTTAGCTTTTTCTATATCTTTTAAAAGGATTGTCGCTAAATTCAATTTTTCCGACGTTAAATCGTGCATCTGTGATAATTTTTTCAAGACTGATTTTAGTTGACGCCTTAATTATGGATACTGCTAAATAGGTTAATTAGCAACAACTTGAATCCCCACAAGTTTTATTTTCTTGTATAGGTGGGCATGGAACAGTACCATAGGAGCAATACACGCAGCAGTCACCATCCTTTGGTTTTAAAACCTCTTTACAACGCGTACATTCATAGAAAAATTGACATGCATCTGTAGGCATTTCTTCTTCCTTACTATGCCCGCATTTAGGACAAGTAATTATAGATTGTAGTTGTATTTCCATTATTCAATTATTTTATAACCTGTTTTTAAAATGGCTTTTTCTAGTGCTTTTTCGGAGACCTTAGTTTTATCATACTTAATGCTTGTGGAGGCATTTTTATAATCTGCACTGACTTCAATGATGCCTTCCAAGGCATTGACTTCATTTTCAATATGGGCTTCACATCCTAAACAAGTCATTCCTTCTATTTTGTATTGAATTTCACCGACATTAGTCTGAGAAACATAGACGACTTGTTTATTCGTATTTGGATAAAACAAATGAGAATAGTAGGGGAATGCCAGCATAATTCCTGCAAAGATGGTAATAATGGATAAAAAGGTTTTAGACTGTATAAATTTTGGTTTTTCATTTTCATCACAATCACATTCTACCTCTTTTTTAGTTTTTAATTTATTATACCAGGCAAATATCAAAACGAGAACAGTAAATCCTATTAAATAGGGTTTAAAGGGCTCCATCCATGAAAAGGTGGAAGCGACACCCGATGTACCAGATATTAAAGCTAGGACAGGTGTGATACAACATAATGATGCAGCTATCGCAGATATGATTCCTGCGCCAACTAGACTATTTGATTTTGCTTTCATACCATCTCTCCTTTAGGTTTTTGATCAATAATTTGATTTAAGAAGGGTTGAAGTAGGCCTAGCTGCTCTGGATTAATCGAATAAAATATGGTTTGACCTGAGCGCCTTGTTTCAATAATGTTCCTGTCCTTTATTTTGCGCAAATGTTGTGAAATTGCTGGGACACTCATTTCTAAAATATCCGCTAAATCACAAGGACATAGTTCGCCTTCCTCTTTTAAAAGGAAAAGAATTTTCAATCTAACTTCATTCCCTGCAATGGCTAATAAACCACTAAGGCTCGCAATAGCATTAGCATTTGATTGAAGTTTAGTTTTACATTCTTTTATTTGAACTTGATCTGCAAAACGCCTTATACATGATTGATTGTCATTCATAGTGTCCAATTAGAAATTGAATAGTAATATACGATATTTTGCGTGTTTAAGCAGATACTTAAATACGAGAATATTATTTATGGAAACTAATTTATGCTGCTTAGGACATTATATGATAGCCGCATTTTGTTAATTCCTATTAACGACTGATGAGGTTATTTGAATAATCCCGTGAATATTTGTCGCTATTTTTTGTGTTTATAAGACATATTTAAATTTTATTAATGGCCTGAATTTGCATCATATTTTATATGAGATAATTAGCCAAAAACGCAACCTAGCTAAAATTTAGAAACGAGAAATTGTGCCATGCATAAAAACAGTCATTTGGATAAAAATAGAGGCATGAAAGAGCGAGATTTCTAATGGCTTTTGGAAATTGATGTTTTTATTGCAAAGATTGTTTCTTAAATATTTCGTAAATTGTAGAAGACCAAAAATATAGTTGGATTTAGATACAGATTGCCTTGAGTTGATACGATAATGCCTGCTTTAATACTAAAATATTATGGCTGCCATAAAAAAAGATATTGTTCAAAAATTGCTATTTACTCTCTGTTTAATTTGTTTTGTTGCCTGTAAACAATCTTCAAAAACAGAATCGGGAAAGCTCAATACTAATGATTCGAATGTCCTTGAAACTGCTGTAAAGGCTCCTGAGTTTTCATTAAAAACATTAAATGATTCCATTATTAATCTCAATGATCTACTAGGGAAAATTGTCGTAGTACATATCGCAACTACTTGGTGTCCGTTTTGTAATGCTGAAGCCCCATATCTGGAAGCGCTCTATAATAATTATAAAGATAAAAATGTAGTAGTTTTATTAATTGATGTTAAAGAGCCTAAGGCATTGGTATTACAAAAGCTTAAGAACAAGTATAAATTGTCATTTCCTATCCTGTTAGATTTGGATGGGAAAGTTGCTGCAAGTTATGCTCCTAAAGATGTCTTGCCAGAGTTGGATAGAGATGAGGTCATGTTGGCATCTAACTTAATAATTGATTCAGAAGGAAACATTAAATATATGTCACTCCTAGATAGCAAAAATTTTGATGCTGAATTGATCCAACTTCAGAAAGAGTTAAATGAATTATTATAGTTTATTTTTTGGCCTTTTATTAATTGTTGCTCCTGTGACTCAAAAACAGTTTGTTAGTTTTGATGATGAATCAGTAAGCATATCAAGACAAGATGAAATAGTAGCCATTGTCATTCCTTTTGAAATCATTGAAGGATATCATATTCAAGCCGTATCCGAAGCAAAAGACAACCTTATTGCTACTGAATTTAGTTTGGTGTACAATGAAGCTTATACCATTTTAAGTGAGGAATTTACAAGCACAAATTATGATACTGTCATTTTAAATCAATTTACACATAGAGTGCTAAGCAATAGACTTGAAATGACAGTAACTTTAAAACTTAATGTTGATGTCATTGATTCAGAATTAAAATTGAAAGGACAATTGATGTATCAGGCTTGTGACGACAAACAGTGTTATTTCCCGAGGACGCTTAATTTTGTAGCCAAACTGAGATTTGATAAATGAACTTTTATTCATTCACTTTTAAAAACTTAATGCCTCCAATAAATAAATAATTAATAATTGATTCTTTAAAGTTTTTTCTATCGATTCCAGCAACTTCATCTAAAAAACCAATGGTTATTTTTGCATCGCTTAATACATCAAACCCTATATAATTTGATGCCGATCTTGGTTGGAAAATCATTTTGTTCCGGGAGAATCTTATGTTAATACCTGATAAACTGAAACTGGCAGCTTTTCTTGTTTGAGCATCCCAAGCAAAACCCATAAACTTTATTTTATTATCATGAGTCGTAATTTCAATAATTGTTTCCAAAGCAGATCCTTTATTAGAATAACCGTGATAAGACCATTCATCTCTGAGTCTAGTACCAAGAATTCGATAGGCTTTAATATCGTTTTCCCCATTCCGTAAATGTCCGTAGGTTTTTGTGAAATATTTGAGATAACCATCACTTGAAATAGAGTCTTTAAACCATCTACCACCTATGCCATCATACATTTCCCATTTGTTGTCATTCACCCATCCGTGCATTATTCGTTCAGCAGTTTTTCTGTATTCTGATTTATCAAAATTACTTCTATCATTGTCAAATTGTAGAAATCCTTCAGAGTTGGGACTGATTATTTCCCCAACTAATTGACCGTCATTAGGTTTAAGTGTGATGCTAATGTTTAGAGAATCATTGGCATATTTACCTTGGACTTTATTGAGAGACCAATCTTCTTGAACTTTATATTTCCTATGAAATTCAGGGAGCAAATTTTGAGAGGAAATTGTACTTACATTTATCAATAAAACAAGAACTAAAAGCGTTTTTAAATTTTTCATATAGGTCATTAGTTTATAATTCTTCTTAAAGACTGAGTTTGTATTGAGATGTTGCAATAATTTCTTTTGATAGATTTTTGTGAATTAAGACTTAACTAATGCTTTTAGAGGGATTATAAATATTCCAATATTGATAATAGCTAGCCCAGGTAATAAATAGCCTAACCATTCTAAGTAAACAGGTAATGGCATCGGTTCTATTAATTGATATATGGCGCTAAAGCACCAAAAAAGTATTATAATACTAGTTAAAATTTTTAAGGTATGTAGCTGTTCTTTTTTGATTATTAAACAGTACAATAAAAAGAGCGCAACAATAAGTAAGTTGAAACTAAAATAGTTATTGAGCGCATATAAAGACCAGTTGATTGTAGCAGTACCTTCTAATAAAAATTCACCCCAATTAAATTGAAATGGAATAAAAAAATGGTAAACTGCCATAAATAGTGTTTGAATAGCACCGAGTTTTAGTAACCTAATGTGTGATGTTTTCATAATTGATTAATTGTTAGAAATAAAATTGAAGACAACTTCTTCATATTTAATTAAATTATTGTTGGAGAATACATTGTGTGCAGTATTATCAAAAAGAACCACCTTACTGTTCTTGTTGTTTGAATGATTAATCAGTTCAAAAGCTTCTGATTCGATGATTGCAGCATCTGAATCTCCAATAAGTAATAGAATGGGCGAATTTGAAATATTTGCTAGTGCCGCGTTAATTGGGGCTTCACTTATTTTGGGCGCATTTGGCATTTTGTACTGTCTTTTAAAACTTTGACCCAATTGATAGGGTGGAGATTCCAATATTACTTTTTCTGTTTTACCAATCATATGAGCTCCAAAAATAATAGCTCTTCCTCCATGGGAAAATCCATAAAGAGTAATAGCACCATAGCTATTGAAATTATTTTGGTAATAATTATAAACAGCTGAAACTTCTAATCCGTTTTTTTCTCCTGTACTGGCTGTGTCTCCACCGCTTTCCCCTCTGGCTCTCAAGTCCAGTAATAGTATGGAGTAGCCTTTTTTATAAAAAACAGAGGCACGATTTAGCATATGACTTTTATTCATGTCAAAACCATGAACCATAAGGACCGTTCCTTTTTTTAATTTATTTGGAATAAACCAAGAAGCAATATCAATACTGTCTTGTGTAGTTACATTAAATGCTTCATAAGCAAGATTGTGGTCGCTAGGATTAGCGCTCATATGGTCTAATGCTGGTCTTCTTTGTTCGAAGCGTGACTTCATTTTATTTAGATCCATGGTTTGTTGTGCAAATAAATTTGGGACAGTTAAAATGCAGCCAGCGAAAATAATAAAGATTCTTTTTTTCATGATTTCTTAATTTTTTAATGATTTGTGATACAGCTTATTTGTTTTAAATACATTGATTTGCTGTTTGTTTTTGGTGCAATTTATAGGCTTATTAATATAATTCACTAGGTTTGTTACCAGCTACATCTTTTTGGTACTATTGACATCCATTTGTTACCAATGACTAGGTTTTTTTGACGAGATGTATCTAATTTTGATATTAATATGTTTTAAAAAATGATATTACACCAGCTAACAAAAAAAATTTCTGCCCCTTTTCCATATACACGTGGTTTCATCTCAGAAATTATTTCGACTTTAAAAGTTTGTCTTTTAGCAACGTTATTAATCTTCTTATTAAAGCCATTTGGACTAGAGGGAGCCTCTCTATCAGTGATTTTTGGTTTTGGATTTGCTGTTTTTTTATCGGCCTTATTTAATATTGTGATTTCATTATACCTATTTAAATATTTCATTAACCAAGAAAAGTGGTGTGTGTGGAAGGAAATTAGTAGAGCCATAATTTATTTATGTATAAATACTCTGGCAATTATTCTTTTTGCAGATTATAATTTTGATATTGAACTCAATACAGTAACTGTTTTGAGATTTATTGGGATTACTATATTACTTGCGATAATTCCAATAAGCATAAGAGTGGTTCGAATAAATAATTGGTTATTAAAAAACAAACTGGAAGAAGCACAACAACTAACTGGTATTTTAAAAGGGAGAAATCAGGAAAAGAAAGAGGCTGCGCTCGAATTAAAGTCTAATATTGTTAATGATGTAGTAAAAACAACAAATAATAACTTACAGTTCATTGAAGCTGATAAAAATTATATTACCATAACAGAACTTGTAGAGAATAAGATTAAAAACAGTTTGCTGCGCTTGTCTATAATTAAAGCTCTTGAACAAATTGAGGACGACAATATAATTCGTTGTCACAGATCATTTGTAGTAAATCTAAAAGCAGTTACAAGTGTAACGGGTAATTCTCAAGGCCTAAAGTTGATATTGAATCAAACTCTTAAGGCGATTCCAGTATCTAGATCTTATAAAAAAGTTGTGGCTGAAAAACTTTCTGCCATGAAATAAACTTGATTATTTCATGTTTTTAAACCCAATCACTTTATTCTTTCGTCAATTTCTTACCATGGAATGGAATCTCTAGAATGACTAGTATAATCAAAATGATATAATTCGCTTAATTTATTTACATAATTCGTTATAATAAATAAGAAACCTGATCTTGAAGTAAATTTTATCAATTTTAAAAGGAGCATAGTTGAGAAGAGATTTAAATAAAGTCTTATATATCGATGGAAAAGAAAGGGGTTCGATGGGTTATAATTGATTATGATGCTTATTCTGTTCAAGAATCTTGATTTTTTAAGGAATATTGGTTTAATTGAAGGAATTAAGCTTTGCTGTCTAGCCGTTAAAAACAGGGGTAAATGCAATTTTCATGTAGGAAATTTACCCTAATAATGTATTTAAACGTAAAAATAATACACTTTAACGTTTATTTTTTTTGATTTATGGAACATAATTCTATCTTAGCCGTTCTTAATAGGCCCCAAAAATTATTCCCTCTGCTTTTTAAGATAAATTAATTATCCATTTATTGTAATTCTTGATATGGAATTACACCCCTCAAAATTTATATCATTAAACGCCATAGTGTGTTTAGCAATTATTAGTCCATTTATTAGTCCCTCGCTATAATTTGATTATAGCTCGATTATGTATTTAATTTTTTAATAATATTAATAAAATAGACTATTTAATAACCCTAAACAGATAACTATGAAGCCTCTAAAAATCACCTTAATGTTAGCCGTATTTTGCCTTACTTTCTCTGGGACAAATAACAACTCAGAAGCAAAAGTAACAATTAACGCAGAACAAGTAGAAGCCTATAATGAGATTAAAAAAGAATCTATATTTATTGTGGATCTTAATAAATCAAAAGGAACTAAGCCTGGTCAACAAAACTTATAATTTGTTTTATAATTAGTTTGTAATGCTCCTTTACTATTATTTATTCTAGTAAAGGAGCTTTGCTATTTTAATAAGTCAAGATTTTCATTTACTTTACTGTATTATTATAATTTAACTTAAATTTGAGTTCATAGAGTAAAGTAAATAAGAATTTTGAAAAGATATTTTTTAGTTATTCCATTTTTATTGTTTGTTTTTTGCGTGCATGCTCAATCTGAAAGGCAAGCTGTCCAACTTGATAGTATTATACAATTAAGAAAACTGTCTAAGGATTCTGAATTAGACGCTAATACTAGAATACAAATTGCTGAATTAGCCTGTGAGATATCTAATGAACTGGATATTGATACCACAAAACTATCTAGTAACTGGAATTTATCACAGCTCTATCTTAACTTCGATAGAGATAAATCCTTCGGAAAAATAAACCTTACCAACCTTGAATTAGCGAAAAAATTAAATGATACGTTGTATAAAGCCTATACGTATCAAAATTTGGGTTATTACTATACTACACAAGTTCAGAGTGATAGTGCATACTACTATTATTATAAAGCAGTCGAAATGTATGATGAAGTTGGAGATATACGTAATAAAGGAGAGACTTTGTTTAATATGGCAAATATTCAAGAAACAGAGCGGGATTATATCGGTAGTGAAAAGAATGCAATTGATGCGTTAAAATTAATTAGATCGTTACCTGAGAGTGATAGAAGTTTAAGTTATACTTATGATTTACTAAATTTATTAGCGGTGACCTCTCATAGGTTGGGTAATTTTGATGAGGCAATTAATTATCAAAATAAGGCTATAGAAACAATAAAGGGGGTAGAAAATAATTTGTATCATTTATTGAGTAGTAAGAATAATATCGCCTTTTCATTATTGCAAAAAGGGGAGTATAATAAAGCTTTAAATATTTATAATGAAATATTAGAAAATGAAATACTACTTGAACTAGACCCTACTTTATATGTAACTGTAAAAGGGAATATAGCTTTAGCTAAGTTTAAAATTGATAGTAATAATACGGATGAGGTTGAAGAAATATTTAAAGAGGCATACCAAATAAGTACTGGTATGGATGACCATATAGGTCTTTTGCGAATTGGCAATGACATCTCTGATTTTTATTTGTTTCAGGATAAAATGGAGCTGGTCAAATTCTATGCAAGTAAAACATTAAATGTTGCCCGAGAATTAAATACAACCAACGAAATTTTACGGTCACTAAAATTGCTTTCAAAAATTGAGGAGGGAGAGATAGGTAAACAATACCTATATGAGTATATTAATCTTAACGATAGTTTGTTGAGAAATGAAAGAGCCATACGAAACAAATTTGCAAGAATAAACTTTGAAACAGATCAAATAATTGCGGAGAAAGAACAAATTTCTAAAGAGCGATTGTTGTTTATTTTTATTTCCATTGGTTTGTTAATCAGTTTGACCTTATTATATATCGTCATTACTCAGCGGTCTAAAAACCGAAAACTAAAATTTATACAAAAACAACAAGAATCAAACGAAGAGATTTACAATCTCATGTTGGCACAGCAGGATAAAGTTGATGAAGGAAGAGATCATGAGAAAAAAAGGATCTCTAAAGAACTACACGATGGTATTTTGGGGCGATTATTTGGTACCAGATTAAGCCTTGATAGCTTAAATATGGTAAAAACAGACGAAGCCATTAGCTCAAGAGGGCAATATATAAATGAATTAAAAACCATTGAAACCGAAATTCGGAAAATTTCACATGATTTAAGCGCCGATTTTGTTTCAGGATCGAGTTTTATGGCTATTGTTAAATCCTTAATTGAAACCCAAACTAGCGCTTATCAATTGGCATATAGTTTCAATGATGATGATGAGATAGACTGGGAAGAAGTCCCTAATAAAACTAAAATCCACATTTATAGAATGTTGCAAGAGTGTATGCAAAATATATATAAGCATGCTGAGGCTAGCCTCATTAAAATTAGTTTTAAATTAAAAAATAATGTAATTTTATTTGATATAGAAGATGATGGCTCTGGATTTAATGTTAATAAAGCAAGAAAAGGAATTGGTTTAAAAAATATCGATTCACGAATTCGTGAAGTTGGAGGGAAAGCAGAGGTGTTTTCTAAAATTGATATTGGCACAATTATTAAAATATCGATTCCAGTAGATTAATTATTATGGAACAACATTTAAAAATATTAATGGTTGACGATCATCCAATGATCATTGAAGGCTACCAAAACACCTTATTAGCAACAAAAAAAGATTTCCAACATTTAGCTATTGATATTGCTCATGATTGTGATATGGCCAATGAGTTAATTAAAAAAGCGGCTAAATTTGAACCCTACGATATTATTTTTTTTGACATTAGTTTGCCAGCATCCAAAGATGGATTGATAACGTCAGGGGAAGATCTCGCCAAAATTGCCCAAGTGTACTTGCCAGAGTCTAAAATTATTATTTTAACGATGTTTAATGAATCATTTAGAATATTAAATATTATTAAAGAAATAAATCCAGAAGGATTGCTTATTAAAAGTGATCTAACTTCGAGTGAATTGGCTGAAGCTTTTCAGCATGTTTTAATCAACCCACCCTATTATAGTAGTACTGTAAATGGGTTTTTAAAGACTACAATATCAAGTGATATTTATTTAGATGACACTAATAGAAAGATTTTGCATTTGCTCTCACAAGGGGTGAAAACTAAAACCTTAAAAGAACATATCGACTTATCTATGAGTGCTATCGAAAAAAGAAAAAAGCAGTTAAAGTTGTTGTTTTCAGTCGAAGATAGTAAAGATGAGACTTTACTAAGTGCGGCAAGAAAGAAAGGCTTTCTATAATAAAATTGTTTAATGCAATTTTGAAATGTTAAAATTGGGGTTATATTGAACTTCTGAAAACATCGCAAAGTACTACGAATAATAGATGTTACGGTTTTTCCGCAACAACTCTACGGTTTTCCCGTAATTAAATGTCGAAGATTATTTATAATATTGTTTTATACAAAGAAGTATTGATAATCCCTCTGACTTATTTGTTGAAAATAGCAATTGACACAAGCCTTATGATTTGCATTTTATGCCGACCGTAAGGTTTTTTCATTAAAACAATACACTACTATAATCCCAAAGTTTGCCAATAAAAAGGCCTAAAAAAATTAGCGCAACTACAAACTTTAAAAAAACTGAAGTTATAAATCCTAAAAAAGAACCAAATGCAGCTTTTAAGGCTGTTTTAGAATCACTTTTATTTATAAGTTCACCCAGAAAAGCACCAGCAAAAGGGCCGATAATAATTCCGCCAGGAATAGGAGCAAAGAGCCCAACTATTAGACCAATTGAAGTCCCAATCATTCCGTATTTACTACCACCAAATTTTTTTGTCCCTAAGGCAGGTATAATATAATCTAAAATCCAAATGAGTATTGCGAATACAAAGGTGATAATTAAAAAAGTCCAGTTCATTGGTACGGCATCAGTAAGATGAAATATTAACAAACCAACCCAACTAGTAAGAGGACCTGGTAAAATAGGAAGTAAACTCCCTATAATGCCTAGAAACATAAATAGAGCTGCAACCAATACTAAAAAAATATCCATAAATCAATTTTAATTGTCCTTAGTATGACGAGCATTTTTATAATTTGTTACATTTTGAACTAAATAATTAGTTCAAACTAATTATTTAGTTATATTTGTAAAGTTTTAAACTAAAAACTTAGTTAAATGATAAAGCAGCTCACCAAGGCCGAAGAGGATATAATGCAAATATTATGGCAATTAAAAAAAGCAAATGTTAAAGCTATTATAGCGGTGTTTCCCGATCCAAAGCCTGCATATAATACGGTGTCAACAATTGTTAGAATTCTTGAAAGTAAAGGATTTGTAGACTATGAAAAGCAAGGTAAGGGGCATATTTATTTCCCTGTGGTATTGCAACAGGAATACAGTAACCAATCTATAAATAAATTGGTAGATAATTATTTTCAAGGTTCTTTTAAAAGTATGGTTTCATTTTTTATGAAGAAGAATGACATTAGTTTGAATGAGATGGAATCTGTACTAAAAGAAATTAATAAAAAAGAATAACATGCTACACTATATATTACAAACCGTTGCGTTTCAATTGTTCTTTTTAATTATTTATGATGTTTTTTTAAAGAAAGAAACCTTCTTTAATTGGAATAGAGCCTACTTGCTAGTAACAGCAATATTATCGGTAGTCTTGCCATTTATAAAAATAGAAGAATTTAAGGATGTGGTACCACAAGAATTCTTCATTGCATTGCCAGAAATTGTTATTGGTAATCTAACACCACTGAATTCTGATTTACTTTTAGGAGCGAAATTACAGGATGATTCTGGATTTATTTTTTCATGGGAATTGCTTTTTTATCTGGGCGCTTTTATTGCTTTAGGAATATTCATATATAAGCTCTTCAAAATAGTCGCTTTAATTTATAGGAACCCTAGACATTGGCAGGGTGATTTGGTAATCGTAAGGCTTATTAATAGTAATGCCGCATTTTCATTTTTTTACTATGTCTTTTTAGGGGATCACATAAAATCTACAGACAGAGATACAATTTTAAAGCATGAAATGATTCATGTACAGCAAAAACATTCAATAGATTTATTGGTTTTTGAAATTCTGAAAGTTCTTTTTTGGTTTAATCCTTTGGTATATATGTATCAAAATAGAATCACAACACTTCATGAATATATAGCAGATGCCAAAGCTCTAAAAACACAAGATAAACACAGCTATTACGAAAATTTATTAGCGCAAGTATTTGACACACAAAAAGTGTCATTTATAAATTCATTTTTCAAACAATCATTAATCAAAAAGCGAATCATCATGATAGGTAAAACAAAATCAAAACAAATTTTGAAATTGAAATATATATTATTAGTGCCAATGGTATTTGGAATGCTCATATATACCTCTTGTATACAAGAAAAGAGTTCAGGACAGCAAGACAATGATTTGAACCTAAGTCAATATTCTTATTCTATTAATAAAGAAGGGGATGGTTCAATGTCTAAGGTAACCGAAGCGATCCATAATAATTTTGAAGCGTTTTTAATTGCAAACCCTAATTATGTAAGTTGGGCACAACATACAGATAAAGACGCCAAATATAGTGTCCATCATAAAGATGAAAAAGTACCTGAAGATCTAGAAGAGTCTTCGGTGAATTTTTCTGATGGATCTTCTTATAAAATGTATATTAATTGGCCAAATAATGGGCAAGTTCAAAATTCTAATAGCGATATCTTAACAAATATAAATCTATTGAAAGAATCTATTGCTGCTAAGGGAGAGATGACTCCAGAAGAAGAAAAGGCACTAAAAACATTAATGATGTTAGTGACTAAAGATGGCCTCAATGAACCCTTCTTTAAAGATGTTGTTGGAATGGCTGAAATTCCGTTTGGTGTAATTGAAAATGTGCCATTGTTCCCGGGTTGTGGAAATTTATCTACCAACGCAGAACGTAGAACATGTATGTCAGATAAAATCACAAAACATGTGATGTTGAATTTTAATACTGATTTAGCGGCAAATTTAGGATTAACAGGACGACAACGCATTTCTGTAATATTTAAAATAGATGCTAGTGGTGATATTGTTAACATTCGTTCTAGAGCACCTCATAAAAAATTAGAAGAAGAAGCAAAACGAGTGGTGAGATCATTGCCTAAAATGGTCCCTGGTAGTCATGATGGCAAAGATGTAAGCGTGGGATACTCATTGCCAATAATATTTCAGATTCAACCTTAAAAGACAGTAAAAAAACTAATATTATATAAAGAATAACTTTTGGTGCAATTATTGTATCAAGTTGAAAAACCGGAGTTTAGGATTCGGTTTTAAAATGAACAAACAATCTAAAAAACATAAAATTGAACAAACAAATACGTTTTGTCGCAAGTCTTATCTTATTGATAATTAGTCAAAATTCTATCATTGCCCAAAGTACAGTAAATGATAGTATATTTTCAAAAACACTAAATGAGCAACGCGAATTTTGGGTGCAACTTCCAGAGAATTACAACCCTAATAATAAAGAAAAATATCCGGTAGTTTATCTGTTGGACGGGTTTTCATTAAAAAACAATTTAGAAACAGTATATAACAATTATTGGGGGCATTATTTACCACATATGATATTGGTTGGAATTTCAAATAGAGAAAATAGAACCAGAGATTTGACGATATCACAAGTTAAAATGAGACGAGGTGCTAGTATGGACCAGAATACTGGTGGTGCTGAGAATTTTACAAAATTTATAGAAGAAGAATTAATACCACATATTGACGGTAAGTTTCCAACAACACCATATAGAACATTAATTGGACATTCATATGCGGGGTTATTTACAGTTAATATGTTAATTAACCATGCACATCTTTTTGAGAATTATATTGCCATTGATCCTAGTATTGAATGGGATAATCAAAAATTATTAGGTGAAGCCAAAATAAAACTTAAATCAGATAGTTTTAAGGGAAAATCCTTATTTGTCTCGCTAGCCGCAGAACAACTTAATATGTGGGATGAAAAAGTGACTATGGATAATATCATGGAGGACTCATCAGAATTTAGTTTGTTTGCACGTTCAATTATTGAGTTTTCAAAATATGCTGAAACTCAAAAACAGAGCGGTTTGAATTTTTCATGGAAAGTGTACCCAGAAGATTTACATGGGACTGTACCTTTGCCTTCTATGCAAGATGGCCTGGTATTTCTTTTTGATTGGTATCAATTTAAAAGCCCTCAATTGTATAATAACCCTGAAACCAAAGTTGAGACTATAATGAACCTTTTAAAGGTGCAGGAAAAAATATATTTAAGTCACTTTGGATATGCTTTTCCTCCTATGATTGATGAAATGCTAAATGCTTATGGCTATATGAATTTGCAAATGGGATCTCCTGAAAAAGCGAAATTATTTTTTGAAATGAATATTAAGTATTATCCTCAAAGTGCAAATGCTTATGATTCATTGGCTGAGTATTATGAGTCACAAAATGATTATGAAAATGCGTTAAAAAATGTAACTAAAGCCTATGAAATCAGTGGAAGTGACTATTTTAAAGAACGTATTGAGAAAGTAAAGGCGAAAAAAAAGGAATAAAAAACTTATCTTTTAAGAATGAAAAAACTCATTTTTATTGTCATCGTGATATCTGTAAATAATACAATTGCCCAATCTAGTGATGTAGCAATAGCAGATAGTTTATATCTCAATGGTAATTATTCCAAAGCTATTGAAGCCTATCAAAAAACCGAAGATCAATCCCAAGTATTCGATAAAATTGCAAAGGCATATATAGCAATTGGTAATTATGATGCGGCTATACTTAATTATGAAAATAGTATAACTGCCAATCCAGAGGATGCTTTAATAAAGTATCAATATGCGAAATTATTAGCTAAGACAAAAAAATATCAAGAAGCTTCTGATGAGTTTTTTAAGCTTATAGATATTGATTATAGAAACCCCAATTATCATTATGAACTGGGTTTGGTATTAGAGATTTTAAAAGATTCTACAGCACAAAATAGATTTTATAGTGCTTTTCAATTGGATAAAACCCATCAGAAAGCAATCTATAGAATGGCCAGGCATCATCTCAAAAAAGGCAGAAATAAAGCAGTGCATTACTACGTAGATATTGGACTGGCTTCATATCCAAATAATAAAGAGTTAATAAGTTTAAAGGCTCAAAACTACTATGTGAAAAAGGATTATAAAAATGCTGTAATCTGGTTTGAAAAGTTGGTTGCTCTTCATGAAAAGTCTCAATTCATTTATGAAAAGTTGCGCATGAGTTATGCTAATCTTTATGAATTTGAAAAGGCCATTGAGCAAGGGGATCTAGTACTCGAATTCGATCCTGGTGATGTAAATAATTTGTTTATTCAAGGCGAACTCTATGAGCGTGTTGAAGATTTTAAAAATGCAGAAAAGTATATGCGTTTGTCTTTAGAACTCCAAGATTCCCCATTGGATAAAGAGTATGTCAAGTTAGCCTTTGTATATAATAGACAAAAGAAGTATAGAGAAGGAATAGAAACCTATCAACGAGCCATTAAAGAGAACCCAGATAATGAACTTGCTCATTATTTTTTAGTCCTAACAAAAAACAAATACTACGAAGATATTGACGCAAGAATAAATTTATTTGAGGCGTTTAAAACTAAATATCCAAAAAGTAAATTTAAATCTGTAATAGAATATCATCTCAAAGAATTGAAAGAAGAAAAATTCTTGAAACTTGAAAAGAAACAAGATACTATTCAAAAGTCTAGTGAAAATTAAAGTCCTGTAAAACATACTTTAATGAAGCTTATGAATTGCTGTGTTTAACAACAAAAAAAATCGTACTTTTCCACTTCAGTTATGCATCAATGAAGTACCTAGTCCTTTTTTTTCTACTATTTTGTGTTTCCTCTTGTAATTATTTCGAGACGAAAAAAGTAACTTCTCAAGAAATTTTAAATGAAGATTTACAAACGTTCAACTGGAATGAAGTTGATGAGTATCCTACATTTTCTAGTTGTGATTCCTCGTTGACAAAAGCAGAGCGCAAATCTTGTTTTGAAGCCACTTTAACAACACATATAACGACTCAATTAGCTCAGGAAAAAATTGTGGTGACTAAAGATTTAAATGACACCATAAATATTACCTTTTTAATTTCCGAATTAGGAATACTTACGGTAGTAGATCTTAAAAATAGCGAACAGGTCAAATTACAAATTCCAGAAATTGATATTTTACTAAAACAGAGCTTAGATGGCTTGCCAAAAATACTTCCAGCTTTTAAACGTGGCCAACAAGTTAAGACCGAATTTAAATTGCCGGTAGTAATTAAAGTTAACTAAAAGCTAATGAACAAGTCTGTAATCTTATTTAAGATTATTTTTTGGAGAATCACGAGGATGTTGAAATTACACCAATTCTCTAATTAAGTACATCAAAGAATTGTTTAGTTTTGTATGATCGAGTATTAGCATTGGTTTATATTATTTTTAATTTATGAGTAAAGAGCGTATCATATTAGGTATTGATCCTGGAACTACAATTATGGGTTTTGGTCTGATTAAAATCGTTAATAAAAAAATGATTTTTTTACAGCTTAATGAGTTAAACTTAAAAAAATACGACGATCATTATTTAAAATTAAAATTAATTTTTGAACGTACAATTGAACTAATTGATACCCATCATCCTGACGAAATTGCTATTGAGGCTCCCTTTTTTGGAAAGAATGTACAAAGTATGCTCAAGCTTGGTAGAGCTCAGGGTGTGGCGATGGCAGCTGGTTTGTCCCGAGAAGTACCAATCACCGAATATCTTCCTAAAAAAATAAAAATGGCGGTTACAGGAAATGGGAATGCCAGTAAAGAACAAGTCGCTAAAATGTTACAGAGCCTTTTAGGATTAAAAACCTTACCTAAAAACCTAGATGCCACAGATGGTTTGGCGGCAGCCGTATGCCATTTTTATAATTCTGGACGGGTCACTATTGGTAAAAGTTATTCGGGATGGGAGAGTTTTGTGAAGCAGAATGAGAGCCGAGTTAAAAAGTAATCTTGAATTCATTATTAAACTAAAATCTTAAGTTATCGCTGGAATATACATTCATATCCCTTTTTGTAAACAAGCTTGTTACTATTGCGATTTTCATTTTTCTACTTCTCTAAAGAAGAAAGATCAACTCATCAACGCTCTAATAACAGAGTTGCATTTACGAAAAACTGAACTGATTGACCAAACCATTGATACTATTTATTTTGGAGGAGGAACCCCGAGCTTATTATCAACACAGGAGTTACAATTATTAATTGGCACTGTTAATGACAATTATAAGCTAAGTGATAATCCTGAAATTACTTTAGAAGCTAACCCCGATGATTTATCAAATGCACATATACAAGAATTGTCAAATTCAAGAATTAATAGATTGAGCATTGGCATTCAATCTTTTTTTGAAGACGATTTAAAAGCAATGAATCGTGCTCATAATGCTGAGGAAGCTAAAAATTGTTTAAAAGAAGCAAGAAAGTATTTTGATAATATTACCATCGACCTTATTTATGGTATTCCAGAGATGAGTTTAGAAAAATGGCATGAGAATTTACAATTAGCCTTTAACTTTGGCATCAACCATATCTCAAGTTACGCACTAACAGTAGAGCCTAAAACAGCTTTGGATACTTTTATAAAAAAAGGCACCTACCCACCAATTGATGAAAAATTGGCGTTACAACATTTCAACCACTTAGTTGCTGAAACAGAAAAACAAGGATTTGTGCATTATGAAATATCAAACTTTGGAAAACCTAATTATTTTTCGAAGCATAACACTTCGTATTGGAAAGGAAAACTCTATCTAGGAATTGGTCCATCAGCACATTCTTTTGATGGATTAAAACGCAGCTGGAATATTGCTAATAACTCCAAGTATATCAATAGTATTCAGGAAGGCGAACTCCCTTGTGAAGTAGAAATTTTGTCTAAAAATGATCAGTTCAATGAATATGTTATGACGGGATTGCGAACTATTTGGGGCGTTTCATTAGAAAAGGTCAATGCGGAATTTGGCAATAATTATAAGGCACACCTGTTAGCTTCGGCAGAGAAATACATCAATCAAGAATTTCTTGTTATTTCTAATCAAACTTTAATAACGACTATGAAAGGAAAATTTTTAGCTGATGGAATTGCTTCCGATTTATTTATGATTTAATTATATTTGAATATGATCACAACCATTCAGTACAATTCGAGAAAACTTCAAATAGACTTATCCAAACCAATCGACATTTCTATTCCATTAAGTCCTACAAAACAAAATGTGAATGCCTGGTATCTCGATGCTCCAAAAATAGAACCCGTTATAGTAGATGGCTGGGTTGGAAGTGTAGCTCAAGGCGCCACAGTTAATTTTAATAATATTTCTTTTAACCCCCATGCTCATGGAACACATACCGAGTGTGTGGGCCATATTACCAAAGCGTTTCATTCTGTTAACCAATGTTTGAAAAAGTTTTTCTTTTTAGCAGAACTAATTACAGTTGCACCCGAGTATAAAGATGGTGATTTTGTGATTTCTAAAAAACAACTTCAGTTTGCCCTGGGTAATAAAAAAAGAGAAGCTGTAGTTATAAGAACAATCCCGAATACTTTAGAAAAATTATCCAAACAATATTCGCATTCAAATCCACCATTTTTATTGGAAGAAGCTGCCATTTATTTGAGAGATAAAGGGGTTAAACACTTATTGATTGATTTGCCTAGTGTAGATAAAGAAAAAGATGATGGTTTACTTTTAGCTCATAATGCCTTTTGGGATACCCAGAATAAGCTTAGACTGGATGCGACAATTACCGAATTTATTTTTGTACCAAATACCACTCAGGACGGCGCGTTTATCCTTAATTTGCAAATTGCTTCCTTTGAAAATGATGCTGCTCCAAGCAAACCTATTTTATATAAAATTGTATAAGATGAAAACGCTATTAAAAACCGAAGAATTGTTAATGTTTATTTTGGGCGTCTATTTATTTAGTGTTTTGGATTATCAATGGTGGTGGTTCCCTGCCTTAATATTAGTTCCAGATATTGGTATGTTGGGCTATGTCATATCTCCAAAAGTGGGAGCCATAATTTATAATGGTTTTCATCATAAAGGGATCGCTATAGTTTTTTATTTAATTGGGATATATTTTGAAATTAATGTGTTGCAATTAATAGGCGTTATTTTATTTTCACATGCAGCTATGGATCGAATTTTTGGTTACGGATTAAAATATTTTGATGCCTTTGATAATACACATTTGGGCAAGATTGGTAAACATAATAATTGAAATATATTTTATATGAATATTGATATTATAAGAGACTATTGCCTGAGTAAAAAAGGAGTAACAGAAGACTTCCCATTTGATGCAGATACGCTTGTGTTTAAAGTAATGGGTAAGATGTTTGCATTAGCTCCATTAGAAAAATTTGAGCGCGGTGAGGCCTTTTTAAATTTAAAATGCGACCCAGAATATGCTTTGGAGTTGCGTGAAACTTATGAGAGCATAGAACCTGGGTTTCATATGAGTAAAACACATTGGAACTCATTATATCTTTATAAAAATGAAATACAACCAAAATTACTTTATGAACTTATTGATCACTCTTATAAAATGGTTGTAAAAGGAATGACAAAGAAATTACAGGATGAATTTAATAATTTGTAGAAGCTATTTTATAAGTGTAATATTGCAAAACTAAAATTGAGATTAAGTTATGAGTTTAGAAAGGGAATTAAAAAAACGAAGCGATTCAAAATGTGAATTGTGTACAAATGATGAAAATCTTCAAGTTTATGTTGTTCCACCATCAAAAACTGAAAGTCTTGATAAAGCATTGATGGCTTGTGGTACTTGTGTTGACCAAATTGAGAATCCAGACAATACAGATGCAAATCACTGGAGATGTTTAAATGATAGCATGTGGAGTGAACATCAGGCAGTGCAAGTTATAGCTTGGCGTATGTTGAGTCGATTACGTAAAGATGGTTGGCCACAAGATTTGTTAGATATGATGTATTTTGAAGAGGATATACTAGAATTTGCAAAAGCCACAGGAGAAGGAGAAGACGATACTGATAAAATAGTACATAGAGATGTCAATGGTGTTATTCTACAAACAGGTGACTCTGTAGTACTTATAAAAGATTTAAAAGTAAAAGGATCTAGTTTGGTTGCTAAGCAAGGCACAGCAGTTCGTAGAATTTCTTTAGATCATGAAAATGCTGAATTTATAGAAGGTAAGGTAGGTCCTACTCAAATTGTTATTATAACAAAATATGTAAAAAAACTATAAAAAAATCCTCATAATAAAATTCATTAATGGCTTGCAACTAATTTAGTTTGTGAGCCTTTTTTGTGTTTTGAAGTTAAATTATTTTTGTATCTTTAAGAAGCTATCAAGTAGTCAATCATAATGTGCCGTTTAGATTTTACTTAGATTTTCTTAAGTATCCCGTTGTATTTACCAACCATCAATAACTAATTTAAATTTGAAATTATGCAAACAACCAATCATTTTTTTAAACGAATTACCCTCTTACTATTTTTAATATCGGCGTCAATTTTTTCTCAAGAAGAGGCTCAACTATATGTAAATGTGACCACCATGTATTGGAATATGGAACTTGAAGATTTTTCTATGGATGAGTGGAAATCTGTAGAGTTGGAGTACCACGAAAAAGTGACAATGAAAAATGAACAAATTTTATCTACAACAGTTTTGCAACATCATTTTACTGCAAATAGTTCTGAAGTATTGTTTGTTACAGTTTATCCTACATGGTCGGCAATGGAAGAAGCTACCAAAAGGAATACTGAACTAGAAGCAGCAGCATGGCCAGATGAGGAGGCGAGAAAGGCGTTTTTACTAAAACAGGCTAAGTTTTATAATAATAAACATTCAGATGAAATTTATAGAACCATTCCAGGAGCAAAAATTTTAGAAGAGACTGACCTACCTCTTCTGTATTATGTTAGAACCAGTTATTTTACGTATCCCGAAGATAGTGCCGGCGCTATAAGTGATGAATTCATGAATTTATTGAACGAGTTTAATGAAGTAGTAACACATAAAAACCAGCATTATATGGGCTACTTTCCACAAGTTCATTTTTACGGTGCAGACCGAACAGAGTTCGTAGAGGTTTTTGTAGCAGAAACATTGGCTGAAATTGAAAAAGGAATTGCAATGCAAGGCAAGTTGCGTAGATTACATTGGAACGGAGAAGAACGAATGGCAGCATATAATAAAGTAATGGATAAATATTTAACAGGAATCCATAGTGATCGAATTTTTAGTTCGGTTCCAGAACTAAATAAATCAATGAACCCATCAGAGGAAGAGTAATAGTTTATTGATTAACATATTTAAAAAGCCATTTAATACAATTAAATGGCTTTTAGCTTTCTATATTCTGATGGTGCAATCAGTTTTACAGATTTAAATTGACGATTAAAATTAGAGATGTTATTAAACCCAGATTTATCTGCTATCTCTGCTATAGATAAATCGTTGTTTATTAATAATAATTTGCTGGCGTTCTCAACCCTTAATTCATTTAAAAAACGAAAATATGTTTTGTTGGTACGTTTTTTAAAGTATTTGCAAAAAGCATTTTTAGTCATCGCAGCTACAGTAGCAATAGTATCAAGTGATATATTATTGTAATAATTATTCATTGTATATTCCATCACCGAGCTCATGCGTTTTCCTTCAATATCAGTATATTGCTTTTCATAGATGAAAGAAGAAAGGGGTTTCTTTTTGCTTTTTGAAAGCAATTTTAAAATTTCTAATAGTATAATGAACCGCTGTAGCTTAGAGTTTGGTTTAAGCTCATAAAAAAAGTCAATAAGTTTGTCGTTAGCAGATACTTTAAACCCGTTTTCAGTACGCTTAAAAAAAGAATTCAACTCTTTTAGTTCTTCCAAATCAAAAAAGCCATCACCAAAAGCATCTATAGTAAAAAACAAGGTTAGCATGTGCGATTTAGTATTGTTAGAAATATCACTTTTAAAAACATGAGGAAGATTACTCCCAATCACAAGAACATCTCCTTTTTTATAATAATTAATAGTATCACCAACAATTAATGTGCCTTCGCCTTCTTTAATATAACTCACTTGAATTTCTTCATGCTGATGAAACTTGTCATAGAATACTAACTCAGAATCTTCCTGATAAATAAGCGCGTGATGTTCTGGTTTAGGAATTTTAAATGGTAATACCTTCATATGGCTAAAATATGCAAATAATACTCATTAACAGCACGTTTTATTTTTTATTGGATAATATTATATTAGAAATGGATAGATAGGCATTATCAAAATTTGAGTTCTTGAACTAATTTTGTCAAAAATAAATTTACATTATGAGTTTACAATGGGAAGGCGTAATGCCAGCAGTAACGACTAAATTTACAGATCAAGATACTTTAGATTTAGTAAACTTTGAAGTTAATATCCATGCACAATTAAAAGCAGGTGTTAACGGGATTATTCTTGGAGGAACACTAGGGGAAGCGAGTACACTTACCGATGATGAAAAAAGAACTATTGTTAGAAAAGCTGTAGAAATTGTTGATGGAAAAGTTCCAGTGGTAATGAATATCGCAGAGCAAACTACCTCAGGGGCAATAGATGCTGCAAAAAAAGCAAAAGAAGATGGTGCATCTGGATTAATGATGTTACCTCCAATGCGCTATAAAGCTGATGATAGAGAAACTGTAACTTATTTTAAAAAGGTTGCAAATAGCACCTCATTGCCTATTATGATTTATAATAACCCTGTTGATTATGGGATTGAAGTTACTTTAGATATGTTTGAAGAATTGCTTCGTGATTGTCCAAATATTCAAGCCGTAAAAGAATCGACTAGAGATTTATCAAATATTACTCGTATAAAAAATCGTTTTGGAGATAGATTGGCTATTTTAAGTGGTGTAGATACTTTAGCTTTAGAAAGTGTTTTTATGGGAGCTGACGGTTGGGTTGCAGGATTAGTTTGTGCTTTTCCAGCGGAAACAGTAGCCATATTTAACCTAGCAAAAGCAGGAAGAACACAAGAAGCATTAGAAATTTATCGATGGTTCTTACCCTTGTTGGAACTGGATATTAATACTAAATTAGTGCAAAATATTAAGTTGGCAGAAGTGGCTACAGGAATTGGAACAGAAAACGTTCGTGAACCACGATTACCACTTTATGGAGCGGAACGTGAAAAGGTGTTAAGTATTATAGAAAAAGGATTAAAAACCCGCCCAACATTACCCGATTATAAAAACTTGAATGTTGTTGCCTAAGAATTAAAAAAGCATAATATATGCTGGAAATAAGACCAACATGTGAAAATTGTAATAAGTCATTGCCTTTTGATTCTAAAGAGGCAATGATTTGTACGTTTGAATGTACCTTTTGTAAAGACTGTGTAGAAAATATTTTGCAACAGGTTTGTCCTAACTGTGGTGGTGGATTTGAAAAACGAGCAGTCAGACCTAAAATTTTATTAGAAAAATATCCCGTTTCAACAAAAATAGTTTATAAACCTGTTGATGTTGAAGCTCACTTAAAAAAAATGTATCAATGATTACAGGAAAAAATTATATAGGAAATCAATTATCAGCACTAGGAAATAAAACATTTAAAACGTTTAACCCTTTATTGAATATTGAAAATCAATGGATAATAACCGAGGCTTCTAATACTGAGGTTAATCAAGCGGCAGAATTAGCTGCTCAAGCATACAAGACCTATTCAAAAATGTCTGGAGCGAAAAAAGCGAAATTTCTAAGAGCAATAGCAGAAGAAATAGAAGCTTTAGGAGACGACTTATTACAAGTTTATTCTTCAGAAAGCGGATTGCCAAATGGCAGAGCAATGGGAGAAAGAGGACGAACTCTTGGTCAATTGCGTGCCTTTGCAAAACATGTTGAAGAAGGTAATTGGGTAGATGCCTCAATTGATACTGCACAACCTGAGCGCAAACCTATGCCAAAAGTAGATTTAAGAAAAATGAATATAGCTTTAGGTCCAGTTGTAGTTTTTGGAGCATCAAATTTTCCTTTCGCGTTTTCAACCGCTGGAGGAGATACGGCAGCCGCGCTTGCTGCAGGATGTCCTGTAATTGTTAAATCGCACCCAATGCATGCAGCGACTGGCGAAATGGTTTCTAGTGCTATAATAAATGCAGCAGAAAAAACAGGAATGCCAAATGGTGTATTTTCAAACCTTAATAGTAGTGGTATTGAAGTTGGGCAAGTTTTAGTACAGCATCCAAAGGTTAAAGCTGTTGGCTTTACTGGAAGTATTAGAGGTGGACGCGCTTTATTTGATTTGGCAGCAAAACGTAAGGAACCAATTCCGGTACTTGCTGAAATGGGAAGTGTAAATCCTTTGATTATTTTACCTCAGGCTTTACAAAATAGAGCTGAAGCTTTAGCAAAAACAGTCTCGGGTTCAATAACATTAGGAACGGGGCAATTTTGCACAAATCCAGGTTTAATAATTGGTTTAAAATCAGATGGACTAACAAATTTCATAAATACTTTAGCGGAAGAAATTGTAAAAGTTGAACCTTCATGTATGTTACATCCAAACATTGCTGGGGCCTATGAAAGCAATAAGGCAAATGCCGTGGCTCAAAATGGCATTGAAGTTTTGGCTGGTTATGATGCAGATGTAAAACCTAATTATGCAAAACAAGTTGTAACAACTGTAGAAGGAGAGACGTTTTTAAATAACCCAACTTTACATCAAGAAGTTTTTGGACCATATTCTTTAGTGGTTCAATGTCAAAATGAAACCCAATTAGAAGAAATAATTTCAAACTTAGAAGGACAATTAACTGGAACAATTATTTCTGATGATAATGAAATTGGAGCATATACATCAGTTGTAAATACTTTGCAAAATAGAGTTGGCCGAATAATTTTTAATGGCTTGCCTACAGGAGTTGAAGTCTGTCCATCAATGCTTCATGGAGGGCCTTATCCAGCATCTACAGATTCAAGATTTACTGCGGTTGGTGTCGATTCGATTAAGCGATTTGTAAGACCTTTTAGTTATCAAGATTGGCCAAATGATTTACTTCCAATTGAATTAAAAAATGAAAACCCATTAGAGATTGGCAGAACTGTAAATGGGAAACTCACTAATAATAAAATTTAATAGTTAAATGATGTAGTTATGAAAAGATTCAAACTTTGTTATCTCTTAGCCTTTCTGGTGTTTTTGTCGTTTAAACAAGAATCAGATTCAGATAAATTAAACGCAATTATTGCGAAATATGAAGCAGAAAGAATCTATGAATTTAAGAGATATGAATCTTTAGAAAACACAATTAAATATTTCCAAGCTGAGGCTGACTTTTCAATAAAACTTAAAGAAGAATTAGAATTGGTTGCTGTTGAAGGTTTGTCTAAAACAGAACAAATATCAAGAGAGTTGTTGCTTTTCGTTTTACAAGATAAAATTGACAAGCACATTTATAAAATGTACTTGAATACAATTACAAACGAATCTGCATTCCATTTAAATTTGAGTAGAATGGGAAATAGAACTTTTAAAAAAAAGAAGCAAGTAATTCAATATTTAAAAAGTCTTGACAACTTACCACAAAGGGTTGAATACAATATTAATTTATTAAGGGCAGCAATAAAAGAAGGGTTCGCTCAGCCGAAAGCTATTTTTCATAATTATGAGGATACTTATAATAAACACATTATTTCAGATCCAACCAAAAGTGAGTTTTTTAAACCATTTCATAAATTACCAGAATCATTTTCTAATGAATTAAAAGATTCTATAATTAAAGTTGCCAAAGTCAGTGTTCAAAAAAACGCAATAGATCAATATAAAAAGATTAAAACCTTTTTTGAAGATGAATACTTTCTAAACACAAGACCGGGATTAGGGATATCAACAGTTCCTAATGGGAAAGCGTTTTATCAAAACAGAATCAATTATTTTACAACAAGTTCTAAATATACAGCGGACGATATTCATAAAATTGGGTTGCAGGAAGTAGCTAGAATCAAATCTGAAATGAATAAGATTATTTCCGATTTAAATTTTAAAGGGTCATTTGCTGAGTTTTTAAAATTTCTTAGAACTGACGCGCAATTTTATCCAAAAACAGCTGAAGAATTATTGATGTTTGCTCGTGATATTGCTAAAAGGATAGATGCAGAATTGCCTAAATATTTTATAACATTACCTCGAAAGCCATATGGAGTTGTACCAGTTCCTGCCGCAATTGCTCCAAATTATACTGGAGGAAGATATTCAGGTTCTTATAGTGAAACAACTGCAGGTTTTTATTGGGTGAATACTTACAATTTACCAAGTAGAACATTATACACAATTCCTGCTTTAACAGCACACGAGGCTGTTCCTGGACATCATTTACAAATCTCATTGAATAACGAGTTGCCAAAAACCATTCCTGCTTTTAGAAGAGGATTGTACTTGTCAGCTTATGGTGAAGGATGGGGATTATATTCAGAATATTTGGTAGATGAAATGAATATCTACACCACGCCGTATGAAAAGTTTGGACAGTTAACTTATGAAATGTGGCGAGCATGTAGACTAGTGGTTGACACTGGAGTTCATGCCAAAGGATGGACAAGACAACAAATGATAGATTATATGTCTGAAAACACGGCTTTGTCAATTCATGAAGTAACGACAGAAACAGATAGATATATTTCTTGGCCAGGACAAGCATTATCATACAAGATTGGAGAAATTAAAATTAGACAACTTCGTAAAAAAGCAGAAGAAGCTTTGGGAGATAAATTTGATATTCGCCAATTTCATGAAGTGATCTTAGAAGAAGGTACAGTCACACTTTCAATTATGGAAAAACGGATGGATGATTATATAGAGAAAAAATTAAATGAGTAGAAAGACATTTTTTTGCGTTGATGCACATACCTGTGGTAATCCAGTGAGAGTAGTTGCTGGAGGTGGACCAAACCTTATAGGTGCTAATATGAGTGAAAAGCGCCAACATTTTTTAAAAGAATACGATTGGATTCGAAAGGGTTTAATGTTTGAGCCTCGTGGTCATGATATGATGAGTGGTTCTATTCTATTTCCACCACACAACCCAGAAAATGATTTTGCAATCTTATTTATAGAAACCTCTGGTTGCTTGCCAATGTGTGGGCATGGTACTATTGGTACCATTACGATAGCTATTGAAGAAGGCTTGGTAACACCTAAAATTCCTGGTAAAATTAAAATGGAAGCTCCAGCAGGCTTAGTAAATATTGAGTATCAACAAACAGGAAAAAAAGTAGATTGGGTAAAATTAACCAATGTTAAAAGTTATCTCGCTGCTGAAGGATTAACAATAGATTGTCCCGAATTAGGGGAAATAAGTTTTGATGTGGCCTATGGTGGAAATTATTACGCCATTGTGGATCCTCAACAAAATTTTTCTGGCGTACATGATTTTACGGCTAGCAAAATTATTCAATATTCTCAAATTGTTCGTGATAGAATTAATGAAAAATACCCAAATCAATTTATTCATCCCGAAGATGATACGATAAGAGATGTGACACATATGTTATGGACTGGAGATCCAATTGATCCTACTTCTTCAGGTCGGAATGCCGTATTTTATGGTGATAAAGCCATAGATAGATCACCATGTGGTACAGGTACTTCAGCAAGGATAGCACAATTACATGCCAAAGGAAAATTGAAAAAAGGAGAACAGTTTATTCACGAAAGCTTTATAGGGAGTAAGTTTATTGGCTGTGTTGAAGAAGAAACAACTTTAGGAAATAAACAGGCAATCATTCCAAGTATTCAAGGGTGGGCAAAAGTTTATGGTTATAATAATATTATTATTGATGGTGAAGATGACCCATACGCTTATGGTTTTCAGGTGATTTAGAGTGGCAAATAAATTTTTATTAAAAGGTTTAGTAGTTTCATACCACAGCGTTGAAACTTGAAATGTTAGATCAATTATAAAACAAGAATAATGAAGAATCCGTTTTACTATTTATTAGGGATCCTGTGTTTAGGAATATTTCCAATCAATGCACAGGAAATCACACAAGATGATTATAGACGTGCTGTGAGCTATATGTATGATAATTACAATAATAAAACAGCATTTAATCTGTATACTTCAGTCAATTGGTTTAAAGACGGTTCTGGGCTGTGGTTTGTAGATTATAGCAAGGCTGGTAAGGCTTATAAAACCGTTGACTTTAAAAAACATCAAGTTGATTTATTATTTGATCATGAAAGACTTGCTGCAGCATTAAGTGAAATTTTAAATAAAACAATTAAACCAACAGCTTTGTCAATTTCATCAATTGAGCCTACTGAAAATGGAAATTATACTTTTAAAGCTGAAGACAAAAAATATGCCTTAGCTCTAAATACTTATACCTTATTAGAAATAGAAGAAGAAAAGAAAGAACCAGAAAATTCTTTTGAAAGTAAATCCCCAGATGGTAAATGGGTGGCCTATACCAAAAATTATAACTTATATATTAAGGCTACTGAAACAGAGGAAGAACATCAACTGAGTTTTGATGGGAAAAAAGATTATGAGTATGCAACATATTATGGTTGGTATGATATCATAGAAGGCGAAAATGGTGAACGTCCAAAACACTTTTATGTCAATTGGTCCAAAGATTCCAAATGGATATCAACGAGCATAGTCGATTTTAGAAATGCCGAAAAGATGTTTTTATTAGATCATAGTATAGACTCTTTATACAAGTCAAAATTATTGTCATATTATCGTGGTTCTCCGGGAGATACAACAATGGTTCATGTGCAGCCAGTTTTTTATAATGTAAATTCCAGGAAGGAAATAAAAACAAGCCTTCCAAAAGCCACGCATATTAATTCTGTTAACACACGTTGGTCAGAACAATCTGGAATTGTTTTTGCCCGCTATCCAGAACGAGGATATCAAAAAGAATATGTAAAGCAAGTTGATTTAAATTCTAATACGGAGAAAACTATAATCACTGAGAGTAGTCAAACTAATATTGACAACTTTAATTTTTGGTCAATAGAAAATAAAGACAAAATAGTGTTTTTATCAGAACGAAGCGGTTGGAGACAGCTGTATATTGTGGATTTAATAACTAATGAAACCAAGGCACTTACTACTGGTAATTTTTATATAAATGATATTGAATACATAGATGAGGATAATGGCATAATATACTTTTTGGCCTCAGGAAAAGAATCTGGTAACAATCCGTATCATCAGCAATTATATAAAGTAAACTTAAAAGGAAAAATGACATTGTTAACTCCAGAAAACAAACATCATATGGTGTCATTTTCTGAGAACGGAACGTACTTTGTAGATAATTTCTCTACAATTAGTGAGCCTACTAAATCAGTATTAAGGGTAACGAAATCAGGAAAGATTTTGGCACAACTTACAAGTGCTAATGTAACGGAGGCCCTTTCAAATGGGTGGACGGCCCCTGAAATATTTCAGCTCACGGCTAAAGATAAAAAAACAACTATTTATGGTGCCTTTTGGAAGCCTACAAATTTGGATCCATCAAAATCTTATCCAATAATTGATGCAACTTATACCGGGCCACATACGCAACGGTTTCCAAAGTCTTTTAATAGAGGATTTGATAATCAGTCATTAGCGGAGTTAGGTTTTATTGTAGTTCAAATTGATGGATTAGGAACTTCAGGACGCTCTAAAGCATTTCATGATTTTTCTTATAAAAACATGGGAAATAACTTGGAAGATCATGTTTTAGCAATTAAGCATTTAGGAGAAAAATATAATTGGATAAATACTGATAAGGTGGGTGTATTTGGGCATTCAGCAGGAGGATTTGATACTGGTCATGCCTTATTAGCATTCCCAGATTTTTATAAAGTCGGTGTTTCAAGTTCGGCAGATCATGATTTTAGAATGGAAAAAGCGTGGTGGCCAGAAATGTATATGGGATGGCCTGTTGACGAATCATATCAAGAGGTGTCAAATATTACGATGGCGGAAAACCTTAAAGGAAAATTATTATTGGTACATGGTGGGATAGATGATAATGTAAATCCATCAGCAACCTTTAAATTAGCAGAAGCATTGGTAAATGCAGATAAAGAATTTGATTTATTAATTTTACCAAGTCAACGTCATGGCTATCGAGGCAAACACAGAAGTTATTTTATTAAAAAAAGATGGAACTATTTTGTAGAACATCTTCTGGAAATAAAACCAATTTGGAATTTTAAGTGGAATTAAGTAATGAGTAAAAAAGTAATTGTTATTGGGGGTGGAATTATTGGGTTATGTTCAGCCTATTATCTTCAAAAAGATGGTTGTGAAGTAACCATTGTAGATCAATCCAATATGGATGCAGGCGCATCGTATGTCAATGCGGGGTATTTGTCACCAAGTCACCTCATACCATTGTCTGCACCGGGCGTCATGAAAAAAGGCTTAAAATGGATGTTTGATAAATCCAGCCCTTTCTATATTAAACCTAGATTAAATTCAGATTTAATTAAATGGGCTTGGGCCTTTAATAAGTCTTGTAACGCTGCTCATGTTCAAAAGTCGGCTCCTGTTATTCGGGATATTTCAGTAATGAGTCAGCACTTATTTGAGGACATTAAAAAATCAGAAAGTTTTAGTAGTCAATATGAAAAGAAAGGACTTCTAATGTTGTGTCAAACAGAAAAAATGTTGGAAGAAGAAGTAGGAAATGCCGATTTAGCACGAAGTCTAGGTCTTGAAGCAAAAGAGATCAATACGGATGAAATTAAACAATTAGAACCCAATGTAAAAATTGATGCCATTGGGGCGGCCTATTTTAAATGTGATCACCATTCAACACCGCAAGAATTCATGGAAGAAATGAAATCTTATTTAAAACAAAATGGGGTTCAGTTTTTTAGCAATGAAAGAGTGGATGATTTAAATATTGAGAACGGAATAATATCTGAAATAAAAACAAATAAGCAAGTACTTCGTGCCGATGAATTTGTGATGGCAGCAGGATCATGGACGAGTCTATTAAGTAAAAAGTTAGGAGTAAAATTATTACTGCAAGCAGGGAAGGGATATAATATTAATACCCAAACATCTACGGGAATTACTATTCCAGCCATATTAGCAGAGGCGAAAGCAGCTGTAACACCTATGAATGGGTTTACCCGATTTGCTGGAACTATGGAAATTGCTGGTATTAATCATGATATAAATAAAGTTAGAGTTGAGGCTATCGCGAATGCGGCAACGCGGTATTATCCTGATTTGAAACTCACAGCGTCAGAAAAAGATAATGCAGCAGCTGGGTTACGCCCGGTTTCTCCAGATGGTTTGCCATATATAGGCAAGTCAGTAAAATGTAAAAACTTGACCATCGCAGCAGGACATGCAATGATGGGTTGGAGTATGTCTACTGCAACAGGTAAATTGGTTTCTGAAATAATTACAGACCAAAAACCGTCCTTAGAACTTGCACCTTATCATCCTGACAGAAAATTTTAAATATGCGTTACGACCAAATTCCGAATACTTTATTTATTAAAAACAGAAACAATTTTGTTTCTAAAATGAAATCTAATGCCATCGCTATTTTAACTTCAAATGATGTTAAGCATACCAATGCCGATGATGTGATGGGTTTTGCCCAGAATAATGATCTGTTTTATTTATGTGGGATTGATCAGGAAGAAACAATCTTATTAATGTTTCCTGATGCTTATAAACCCGAAAACAGAGCCATACTTTTTGTTAAAGAAACTAACGAACAAATTAAAATTTGGGATGGAGAAAAACTAACAAAATCTGGGGCTTCTCAAGTTTCAGGAATTGATCGTGTTGAATGGTTTCACGATTTCGAAAAATTGCTACAGCTCATTGCTTTTGAAGCTGATGGGTTTTATTTAGGACATAATGAACATATTAAACGGGTTACTCATAATCAGCAAACCCAGCAAGATAGAATGATCAACTGGTGCAAAGAGAAATATCCTTTGCATAGCTACCATAGGGCTGCGAAAATTACTAGAGAATTACGACAAGTAAAATCGGATCAAGAACTTATTTTTATTAAAAAAGCCGCTGAGATAAGTATTGATGGTTTTTATCGTGTTTTAAAAGCGACTAAGCCAGATATTAAAGAATATGAAATTGAAGCCGAGTTAACTTATAGTTTAACAAAAGCTGGAGGGACGAGACATGCATTCAAACCTATAGTGGCTTCAGGAAAAAATGCTTGTGCCTTGCATTATAATGCTAATGATGATATTTGTGATGAGGGCGATATGATTTTGATTGATTTTGGAGTGTGTTATGCAAATTATAATAGCGATACTACACGCTGTATTCCTGTGAACGGTAAATTTTCAGAACGACAAAAGGAGGTTTATAATGCCGTTTTATATTGTTTACAAAAGGGTAGTAAGTTATTGAAACCTGGGGTGATAGCTTCAGATTATGAAGCTGAAATGGCGAAATTAGTAGAATCACAATTAGTAAAATTAGGGCTCTTAAAGCTCGTTGATGTAAATGCTCAAGATCCTGATAAGCCTTTGTATAAAAAATATTTCATGCATGGTACCGCCCATCATCTTGGATTAGATGTTCATGATGTCGGTTTATATTCCAGACCTTTGGAAGCCGGTATGGTGCTCACCTGTGAGCCAGGAATTTATATACCAGAGGAAGGCATTGGTTGTCGTTTAGAAAATGACTATTTGATTACCGAAAACGGGAATATCAATCTTACTGAAGCGATGCCAATTGAGATTGATGATATTGAAAAATTAATGCAAGCCTAAATCAATTTAAAAAAAAACATATTTATGAATACATTTGGAATTGGAGGATCAACAATTGAAGCAGAATTAAAAGCAATAGCTCCAATAGCGCATTTAGCTACCCCAATAAAGAAAGAAGAATTTCAGGCGCGAATTAACAAAGCTTGTAAGTTAATGCGATCACAAAATATTCGAGCTGTTTATTTGCATTCAGGAACTAATCTATATTATTTTACTGGCACACGATGGAACTCCAGTGAACGTATGGTGGGTGCTATATTATTCCCTAACGGAACTTTACAATATATCGCTCCAGAGTTCGAAAAAGGAACGGTGTTGGATTTTATGTGTATTGAGGGTGACGTACGTTGCTGGAATGAACATGAGAGTCCATATAAATTATTTTCCGATATCCTGAGTGAAAATGGTGTTGTTAAAGGTGAAATTCTAATAGATGAAACCACGCCTTTTTTTATTTCCGATGGCATTTTAAAAGCAAATTCAAAATTTATTCTTGTCAATGCTAAATCGATTATTGCGGGTTGTAGAATGTTTAAATCGAAAGCAGAAATTGCGATCATGCAACATGCTATGAATATTACATTGGAAGTACAAAAAGCTGCTGCACGTATTTTAAGACCTGGGATAAGTGCAAAAGAAGTTGTTGACTTTATTAATGAAGCACATAAGCGGTACGGAATAACTTCAGGTTCATATTTCTGTATTGTACTCTTTGGCGTTGATTCGTCCTTCCCGCATGGCGTAGTAACACCAAAAGATATGGAAGAAGACGAAATAGTTTTGATAGATACAGGCTGTGTACTTTATAGTTATATTTCGGACATTACAAGAACTTATGTCTACGGTGAAGCCAATGACACGCAAAAACGGATTTGGGACATTGAAAAAGAAACGCAACACGCTGCTTTTAATGCCGCACAAATAGGAAATTCATGCGCTGCTGTCGATACGGCATCTAGAGTCGTATTAGAATCTCATGGGTTAGGGCCAGATTATAAGCTGCCTGGCCTTCCACATCGAACAGGACATGGTATTGGATTGGATATTCATGAATACCCTTATATCGTTAGAAATGATGAAACGATATTAGCTGCTGGAATGTGTTTTAGTAATGAACCAATGATTTGTGTGCCTGATGCATTTGGAATTCGACATGAAGATCATATTTATATGACTGATGAGGGTCCGAAATGGTTTACCGAGCCTGCATATTCTATTAATGATCCATTCGGAATTTCAAAAGTGTAAATCTTAATCGAGATGTTCAATATCTAATCGCATATTTATCATATGCTTTTTAAAGCCTACTTTTTCATAAGCTCTTATTGCTGATGGGTTTTGGTCATAAACATCAAGTCTGATTTCGTGAATATTTTTGGCTTTACACCATTTCAATAAAGCATCAACAATTAATTTATTTAATCCTTTTCCACGCTGTGTTTTTGGAACAAACATAAACCCTAAATACCCCTGTTTGTCATGCTTTAAATAATGGCGATCCTCTTTAATTTTCGCGTAACCAGAAGCAACTATTTCATGGTCTATTTCTACAACATACACGTCTGAGTTGTCACTAGTGATGAGTTCAGCAATGTCATAATAACTTATTGATCCATCTTTTATCGTTGGGTCCATTGGACGTTCGGCCACAATGATGCCTTGTTCAAATTTTAAGAGTGTTGGTAAATCTTCTAAAGTAGCTATTCTAACTGTTTGCATAGTGATACAAACATACTATAATTCTATCAATTGTCGCAATCGTTCAGCAGCAGATTCGGCAGTGATATCGCGTTGTGGTGAACCAAACATTTCATAACCTACCATAAACTTTTTTACGGTAGCACTACGTAATAAAGGGGGGTAAAAACTCATGTGCCAATGCCAATGTGAATTGTCCGCACCATTAGTTGGTGCTTGGTGAATTCCACTAGAATAAGGAAAAGAGCATTTAAAAAGCTTGTCATATGCTCTAGTTGTAATAGAAATTGCTTCAGCATAATCTGTATTTTCTATTGAACTAAGCTCAGTTATGCAAGTGAGATTCTTTTTTGGTGCAATCATAGTCTCAAAAGGCCAAACAGCCCAAAAAGGAACCAAAACAACAAAAGTGTCATTCTCAAAGATAACGCGTTTATGCTCTTTTATTTCCTGCTTCAAATATTCACCTAATAAACTACGATTATTCTTTTTGTAATAATTGCGTTGTTGGTTGTCTTTTTTTACGACTTCATTAGGTAAAGTTGATTGACTCCATATTTGACCATGAGGATGAGGGTTGCTACAACCCATCACCGCACCCTTATTCTCAAATATTTGTACGTAATTAATCGTTTTGTTTGCGCTTAATTCGAAGTATTCACTCTTCCAGACTTCTATGACACTTTCAATGGCTTTAATTTCCATCTGTGCTAAACTTTTAGAATGGTCAGGGCTAAAGCAAACGACCTTGCAAATGCCTTGTTCGCTTTTTGCTTTAAACATCCCGTCTTCAATAGAAAAAGAAGGAGAATCTTGTTGGAGTGCTGCAAAGTCATTCGTAAACACAAAAACATTAGAGTAGTTTGGATTGGTTGTTCCATTGGCTCTTGTGTTACCTGCACATAAGTAACAATTGGGGTCATGCTGAGGGCGAGAGGTATTTACTATGGATTCCTCTTGGCCTTGCCAAGGACGTTTTGAACGATGAGGAGAGACCAATACCCATTCTCCAGTAAGAATATTAAATCGCTTATGAGCGTAGTCCTGTAAATCTGAATTAATTGTTGTCATAGTTGTTAACATGAGGTGTCGGCTACAATTTTCCATTCACCCTCAATCTTTTTAAAAATTATCATAAACACACCATTTGCAGCTCCAATAGTTCGGGTTAAATGGTACTCACCCATAACAAAATATGCCTGATCATTTATTTTTGAGATGTCATTAATTTTAAAGTTCAATGTGCCTGTGTGATCCTTGGTTGGATAGCCTTTTTTATAATTAGCTAAGGTTTTGTCCCACCCATAATTGAGGCCGTTGCTCCCATAAAATTTTAATGAATCATTTTTCCAGTAACCCTTCATGAAGCCTTCCAAATCATGATTGGACCAAGCTTCCTCTTGGGCCTTCAATACGGATAAAATTTCTTTTTTGTCTTGTTGTATGTTTGGCCTTGAACAAGCTATAGTCAAGAGCAATATACTAAGTAATAGAATTGATTTTTTCATGATTTTATATGAGATGAGTACCTTCAGAAATAGTGACATTGTATATTGAGCATTCGACGCCAAAATTTGCTTTATAAGCCTTTTTTATGTTAGTAACGAATTTTGAAATTGACGCTTTATGCATAATATTTATAGTACAGCCTCCAAATCCGCCGCCCATCATCCGTGCTCCAATAACGGTGTCACTGTTTTTAGCAATATCTACTAAAAAATCTAACTCGTCACAGCTAATCTTATACTGTTGTTGCATCCCGCTGTGTGAGCGATATAATAATTTCCCAAACTGCTCAATATTATTTTCTTTTAAAGCATCAAATGAATCTAGTACACGTTGATTTTCCTGAAGCACGTAAATTGCTTTTTGATACTCACTGTCTGTTATTTGACCTTTTAGGGAAAGCAAGTCTTTTTCAGTTGCAGCTCTTAAGCTTTTAAGATTTAGAATGGCTGCAACTTTTTCGCAAACAAGTCGGCGTTCATTATAAGCACTTTCTGCAAGGCTATGTTTTACATTGCTATTTATGAGTAGAATTTCATAATCTTTTAAGTTGATGGTAATTGCCTTGGCATTCAAATTCTCACAATCCAATAATAATGCAGCATCTTTTTGCCCAAACATACTGGCATATTGATCCATGATGCCACATTTTACACCGACATAGTCATGCTCCGCTTTTTGAGAAATAAAGATCATTTCTTTTTTTGTAAGCCCAAGATTAAACAATTCATTTAAACCAAAAACGATTCCATTTTCTAATGCGGCAGAAGAAGATAGGCCCGCGCCTCTCGGAATATCACCTCCAAATACCATATTAAAATTATTGATATTTTTTCCTTTTTTCTGAATCTCGGCAACAACCCCAATGACATAATTTTTCCATCGGCCATTTTCGATTGCTTTTGGGTGTTCTAATGATAAATCTAATACTTCGTCCAGATCCGAAGCAATAATTTTACTGCCAGTCTCAGTACTCTTGTTTATCGCGACAACAATACCTTTGTCAATCGCAGCTGGGAATACAAATCCATTATTATAGTCGGTGTGTTCTCCAATCAAATTGATTCGTCCAGGAGAAAACACCATTAATGGAATGTCCTTAAAGTTGTTTTGAAATTTTCCTTTTATATTTTGAATTAAATCTGTATTCATTATTTTATACTTGGTCGAATCGAAAATGCGTAATTATAAGTTTTGTTAGCTGGAATTGTATACTCAGGATGTACTAATCTTCCCCAAGAGGTATCCCCTCCAACACCCATTTGAAGATAGTCAATATTCCATTGAATTGTTTCTCCAATTTTTATATCAGCGCCATGTTTTTTGGTTACCGGAACTAATCCTGAAGCCGATTCACCAGCATCAGCGCTATCAAAATCAATTTCTTTCATAGCAAATGGCCATACACTACTATTTAAAAATGTGTTTTTCCCGGAAGCTTTCAAAATAATGTTATGAGATGAAACACTTATCCAACGAACATCGGTTTTGTTGCCTGTTTCTTGAGGACGTGGGTAACGTTCAAACGCTTTGTGTGTGTCACTGTGATAGATCCCTGTTTTTAAACCTGTTTTTCTGTCCCAATAACTCTCAGTTGGACCCTTGCCATACCAGGAAACATCTGTAAAGTCCTTCGTTAATGTCATATACATTCCCAATCTTGGAATATTAGGTAATTTACCTTGCTTAGGTGTGAAATTAAAGTTTATTTCTAGAGCGCCATCGACTGTAATGATATAATCAATTGTGATCTCGGCTGTAATTTCGGGTAATTTATAGGCTACTGAATAATTGATGCTGTTACCTGATTTGGTAGGTGTTGCAATTAGCTTTGAGCTGTAGTTATAGGAGGCGTTTTGCCATATTTTCGCCCATTTATGCATGTCGTTTCCTAAATCATTATCGGTTGGTGGGCGCCAGAAATTTGGTTTAATTGCTTGCGTTGTAATCACTTCTCCTTTAAATATCCAAGCCGTGATTTCACCCGATTTAGAGTCGATACTAATAACAGATTTATTATTCTTAATTGTTATAGTCCCTTCAGAAGTAGTAATATCTAAGGCATTCCCTTTTGGTAAAGAGGACGCTTTGATGCCTTTATTAAGTACGAATTGATCCCATGCAATTTCATGGCCTTCAGGAAGGATATTGGTGGCTTTTGCTTGGGTTAAACTGACTTCTAAAATGATTTCACTTTCTGCTTTTAAATCATTTGTAATTTCTTTAAAATACATTTTAGTTTTAGATTGAGCTGGTACATTCAAATCAACATTAGTTGCTATCATAGTTTCTTTTCCATCGACTAAAAGTTTTAATTGTAATTTTTTATCGGAAAAATCAGAAAAGAAATTCTTGTTTTCAATTTCAATAATTCCACTGCCTAAATATTTAAATTGTGCTGGTTCGTATACTTTTTTTACTTCAGAAAGATGTGGATGTGGATTGCGATAAGGATCTACCAATCCATTATTTAGAAAATTGCCGTCTGTTGGTAAATCTGGATGATAATCGTGGCCATAAGCTAAATATGGATTGCCTTGTTCGTCTTTATATTCTAAGGATTGATCAACCCAATCCCATATATAGCCCCCTTGAAGATTAGGGAAAGACTCAATAATGTCCCAATAGTCTTGTAAATTTCCAACAGAATTCCCCATGGCATGAGCATATTCTATCATAATTGAAGGCTTGTCTGAATTTGACTTTCCATGATTAATCAAGTATTCAGGTTTGGGATACATTGGACAATATATATCAGTATAATCATCTTTTCCGGCAGGTTCATATTGTACAATACGATTATTGTCAATAGTCTTTAACCATTGGTATGTGCTTTTAAAAATAGAGCCCTCACCAGCTTCATTTCCTAAGGACCAGGAATAAATGGAAGGATGATTCCTATCGCGATAATACATGCGTTGTGTGCGAGCCATATGCGCAGGAAGCCAACTCATTTCATTGCCTATTTGTGTGTCTTGGTCAATTGCTAATGGATGACTTTCAATATTAGCCTCATCAATAACATACAATCCATATTTATCGCACAAGTCTAACCAATATGGATCGTTGGGATAATGCGAACTACGAACAGCATTGATATTATACTGTTTCATCAATTCTATATCTTTTTTCATGGTTTCTCGAGAGACTACATGCCCTGTTAAAGGGTCCGATTCATGCCGATCGACACCGCGAATATATATGGCTTTTCCATTGATGAGTACTTGGCTATTCTTAATTTCAACTCGCTTAAACCCAAGAGGTCTTTCAATATATTGATCATTATTGGAATTGTCAATGTCTTTCAAAGTGATTTTAATGGTATATAAGTTTGGGGCTTCAGCCGACCATTGTTTTATATTATTAAACCTTTCTTCAGAAGAAAAGTTAATAGTAGAATTTGCAGGGATATCTATGTTTGCAGACTCACTAAAAATGGAAGTCAACCCATCTAAAAGCTCTAATGACACTTCTCTTTTAGCCGGATTTGCCATCTTGTTTGAAATAGAGACTGTGTTCTTAAAAATACCAGCGCTATAACCATCATCTAAATTAGTATCGGAGTGATAATTTGATATTGATACTTTTGGTTGTGCATATAAATAGACATCGCGTTCTATACCACTCATTCTTAGCATGTCCTGGCTTTCTAAATAACTGGCGTCACTCCAACGGAATAATTGAAGCGCTATGAGGTTTTTGCCTTCTGCTAAAAATGGAGTAATATTAAATTCGGCAGGGGTTTTACTTCCTTGAGAATATCCCGCATATTCACCGTTTATATAAACATACATTGCAGACTTTGCGCCTGCGAAGTGTAAAATGATGTCATGAGATACAAATGCTTTGGTTAAGTTAATTTCTTTACGATAGGTGCCAACCGGATTATAATCTTTTGGGGCGTCAGGCCATGTTGTTGTAAACGGATAACGCTCATCCAGATATATTGGATTGCCAAAACCAACAACTTCCCAGTTGGCAGGAACAGAAATACTGGTCCAGTTGCTGTCATCGAAATCTTTATTTTGAAATGTTGTAGGTCTTTGTTTTGGATCTTTTGTCCAATGAAATTTCCAATCACCATTTAAACTTAAAAATCGTTTAGAGTTTTCTTTTTCTAAAATGTTGTTAGATTCAGAAGCAAAATAGGTTGCTCTTGCAGGCAGTTTGTGATCTTCAAAGATTTCATGATTGTAATGAAAATTTTGTTCAGCTATTTCTTGCAATGGCTCTTGCTTGCAACTGAATATTAAAACTAAGGTAATTAGAGGATATGATAATTTCATTTTTGTAATATTTTTATTGATGAGGACTCATAAAGTTCTCTGCAAAAATCATTCTCAAATAATGGATTAATTCCTTCGCGTTTTCTTTAGTAAACACAATAGGAGGCTTGATTTTCAGTACATTATGATCAGGGCCGTCTGTGCTCATTAAAATGCCATGATCTTTCATTCTATTTGCTAAATAATCAGTTTGTGCTGCAAGTGGATTCATATTTGAATCTACCAATTCAATGCCGAGAAAAAGTCCTTGCCCACGAACATCACCTATAATTGCGTATTCATTGGCTAGTTGTTTCAATTCAGTTTTTAAAAATTCACCAACTTTCAAAGCGTTTTCTTGAAGTTTATCTTGTTTTACAGTTTGCAATACAGCCGTTCCAATAGCGCAGGAAACGGGGTTGCCTCCAAAGGTGTTAAAATACTCCATGCCATTCGCAAATTTATCTGCAACCTCTTGAGTACATACCACGGCTGCTAATGGATGACCATTCCCTAGAGGCTTTCCAATGGTAATAATATCTGGTATTACATCGTGTAATTGAAAACCCCAAAATGTTTTTCCAGTACGGCCACAACCCACTTGTACCTCATCTGATATACAAAGTCCGCCAGCAGCTCTCACATATTCATAAGCTTTGTTTAGAAAGCCTTCAGGCAGTTCTATTTGCCCACCACAACTAATGATGGGTTCGATAATAAATGCCCCAACACCCCTGCCTTTTGAACGGACGTTCTCAATTTGATCCTGAACTTCCTTGGCGTATTGTTCTCCTGTGTTTTTGCCTCTATATTTTCCTCTAAAAGCATCTGGCAATGGAAAAATATGAGTGTATTCTGGTGCTCCTTTTCCCCCTTTGCCATCAAATTTATAAGAACTGATATCAACGCACATATTGGCGTTACCGTGATAACCCATTTCAGATGCAATAATATCGCGCTCATCAGTATTAGCTTTCACCATTCTAATAGCGAGTTCATTGGCCTCACTCCCTGAGTTTACAAAATGCAGAACATTGAGTTCGGGGGGTAAAGTTGCTATCAATTCCTGAGCTAAGGCATTTATATTCTCATGTAAATAGCGAGAGTTTGTATTGATTAACGCCATTTGTTCTTGACCTGCCTTTATAACTTGGTAATTTTCATGACCAACATGAGCCACATTGTTTACGGTATCCAAATATTTTCGCCCGAATTGATCCAATAAATATTGACCTGCACCGCGAACCATTTTAATAGGAACTCTGTATTGTAAGCTTAAGCTTTTTCCTAAATGTTTTTTTCGGTAGTTGATTAAAGCTTCATTTGAAATGACTTCGTTATTTTGAAGAGCCTCCGATTTAAATATTAAATTGGGATTTGGACATGTGCTTTTCCAAACATCAATTTGATTATAATAGGCAACCCCAGGAAAGTCTAATGTATAATCATAAAGCGATAATAGCACCTGAAAGTGTAGGTGTGGAGCCCAGTCCCCATTTTCAGGATAGTTTCCTAATAACGCAATACGGTCTCCTTTTTTTATAGTGTCTCCAAGCTTATGTTTGGTAGCACTTTCCACAGTTAAGTGGCCGTATAAAGTGTAAAATTCGAAATTTTCGACTTGATGTTTTAATACAACTAATCCACCATACTCTTTATTACCAACATCATTCACAGCAATTACTACTTCGCCATCAAATAAAGCATGAACGGGTGTTTGTTCTGGTAACCAAAAATCGATACCTAAATGAATGCTTCTGCTTTCTCTGCCATTATTTCCAATTTTATCATAGGCTATTGAGGTGTAAATTGGCCGGGGTTCTAAATACCCACCTGCTATAATTTTAGTTGGATTTTCCTTTTGAAGTTGTTCAATTTTAAATTGAAATAAATCTAAGTCATTAAAATCTTGTTGATGTCCAATCCATTTACTTGACACACTTAAATCGAGATGATGTACATCATTTTTAGAAATTGTAGGGAACAAATCTGATAGTTGAAACTGGTTTTGTGTCCCCCAAATACTAAAGACTTCCTCTTTTGGATGTGCATTGAACCCACAAGCTGCTCTAAAAGAATGGTATGCAAATTCATGAGAAATAAGATGCCATTTTTTAAGTACTTCCCAAGCAGGTTTTTCACTAATTAATAAATAGTGATTATCGGGTTCGGCTATTTTATTCATTCCAGACTTTGTCACTGTAATGATCAATTGCATGGCAACTGTATTGTATAAATGCATCAATTCTTCTTCTTGCAAAGGAAATGTTGAATGATATCCTTTTACAACTGCGAGAGCCGCATCTAATGCATCATTATGATTCATTACTGCATAGGCGCATGCAACGGCAACATCATTGATTACCTGCGTGTGAATGGCATCTCCATAATCGATAGCTGCTTTGACACGAGGATTAATTAGTGCCGCAGTTACAATAATGTTGTTATCATTTATATCATTGTGAACTACAGCTTTTCTGAGTTTTGAGTATGAATTTTGAACCGATTCGAATTTACTTTGAAAACTGGAAATGATTTCCTTTTCTTCTCCTTGAAACAAATGGATGTGGTTTTTAGTCCAAAGTGATTGTGCAACATCCCATACAAATTCTCTATGCGCTTCTGGATGGTCAAATCCATTTAAAGCTTGAGTTAATAGTCCGCATTGATGTCCTAAACTATAACGCAAACTATGTAACTGTGGATTAACGGTACTCCAAACACGTCCAGAAACCCATGATAACAATCGTACCTTTCGTTGTTTCCCATGAGTATCAGTAATCTCAGAAATGGCATTTCCGTTTTTATCTTTTACAACTTGTGGTGCAATTAAGTTTTGCCCATTAGTTTCAACAAATTGAAGTAATTTTTGTTGGAAGTCTAGGTATTTATCATCTTCATCTGGACGAGATATTTTTAAAATATAACCGTCTTCATTTTCGATTTTAATTCTGAAATTAAAATCTACTTCACCAGGTAATATGGATGCATTTCCTTTAATATTAAAAAGGCTGAAGAGTATCTCTTCTGCTTCTGGACCTGTTATTTTTAAGTTGTCGTAATTCATAACTATGACCTAAGTTCTGATTTATTTAATATCTAAACAATTATTATATGGGTTTCAATCTAAAAAGTATGACGTCTCTTGAGGGCAGCTGAAGTTTTGTAATATCTTCAGTGGTACCCATTGGTGATTGTGTCCATACATTTTTTACTGAATAAGTCCCTTCAAAGGCTTTAATCTTAAGCTGTTTCCAATTTAATATGTAATCTTTAACCTTAGTATCTCTATTAAACAAACAAATGGCTATTTCACCATTGGATAGTGGTTTTTGCCATACTTCAAAAGCACCTTCGTCAATAATTTTATACCCTTGTTTTCCCAGATTATCTTGATCTATAGCAATAAGGTGTTTATTAGTAAGAATTGCTTGAGTATCATAAGTCATTTCACGCAAATCATTTCCTGACATTAAGGGAGCTGCTAACATGCACCACATGGTAAAATGGGCTCTACTTTCATTTACTGGCATCCCAATGCCCACGGCTAACATATCAGGGTCATTCCAATGCCCTGGACCCGCGTATTTCTCTAATCCCACTTGTTTATCTATTATTTCTGACCAACCAAACTGATTTCCCCAACGGTCGCCATCAAAACTGCCATCGAAATTTATATCGTAGGTGGTTCTCCAGATATGTCCAATAGTTCCAGCCCATTTCCAAGGTTCATTTTCGCCCCATTCACAAATACTAAATAGAATCGGCCTCTTGTTGGTGTATAAGGCATCTCTCATTAATGTATAGGATGCTATGGCATCTTGGCCTTCAGTATTACACCAGTCATATTTTAAATAATCTACACCCCACTCGGCATATCGTTCGGCATCTTTTAATTCATAATTTTTGCTCCCAGGACGTCCACCGCAAGTATGTGTTCCAGCATCAGAATATATTCCAAATTTAAGGCCTTTGGAGTGGATGTAATCTGCTAAGGCTTTCATGCCAGAAGGAAATTTTTCCTTATCAATAATTATATATCCTTGGTTATCGCGACCTATTTGCCAACAATCATCAATTACAATATACTCGTATCCAGCAGCTTTCATGCCTTTGGAAACCATTGTGTTTGCCATTTCTTTGATGACATTTTCATTAATGCCATCACATTTAAATGTATTCCAGCTATTCCAACCCATAGGAGGTGTTAGTGCTAGATTTTCGAATTTTTGTGCCTCGGCTTTAGAAAAGACACAAATAAAAATTAAGATGAATATTTTCTTCATTAATTTTGATTATTATATAGCTTACTTAAGTTAATGAATGCTTTTTTAGTTTTGTTTGTAAAAGGTATTAAGAAAAAGCTATAGTTATGTTTTGATTGTCCTTTTATCTGGTAGGCCTCTTGTGGTTTAGAATACCAGCTATCATCACCTGCAAGACCACGTTGCTCAAAGTCAATATTTAATTGGACTAAATCTTGTTCTTTAATATCGGTGGTGTGTTTGTTGGCGTTCACTTTTGGAATGCCATCAATCTGGTAGGCTTCATCTATCTTTTCTTTATTGCTATAAGAAAGCCCTGCTGTAGTGTCAAAATCTTCATTTGGCATGTGCAATGCGCTAATTCCAAGTCCTTTTTTATTCCCTGAGACTACGAGTAGACCATTGTCATTACTGTCTGAAAGAGCCACCCATTTCACATCTGTTTTGTATCCATTATCCTGAGGACGGATATAAGGCACATATTGATCAGATACCTTTGAGGTATAAAGATCGATAAATGCAGATGCTTTTCTATCTTGATAATTTTCCCAAGGACCACGACCAAAATAGGTCATGGTATTAAAGTGTTTTGTTAATTGCATTCGCATCCCTATTCTAGGAATATCACCTTCATAAGTTGTTTCTTCTAAGCTATTAGAAATGCCAATAGCGCCATTGCCATATATGGTATAGGCGGAATGAAATTTAGTGTCTACACCTGGTAATTGATAAGTGATATTGAGCAGTACTGTTCCGTCACTCTGTTGCGTAACTTTTTGGTCAGTAACTTTAGAAAACAAGGATGCTTTTTTCCATTCAATATTTTTAACCTCCATGTGGTTTCCAAAATCGTTATCGGTCATGGCGCGCCAAAAATTTGGTTTTGGTCCTTTTCCGTCTTTTAGTAATTCTTTGCCATGAAACGCATATGATGTGATTCTGCCTTCTGTTTTATTAAATATCACAGAGACATTGACATTAGATACCGAAATAGTATTTTGAGATGTTTCAACCTTAAACAGTGATTCTACATTTAACGTCGTTATGGCCTTTTTGTATTTACTATGGAGTTCTATTTGTTCATGAGCCACTTCGAATCCCTTTGGAAGTATGCCCCATTTTACTTTCGTTTTTGCGGAAATCTCAACGAAATATTCTGTATTTTCTTTAAAGGATACACCGTCTAAACTGATCCTAATTAATTTCCCAGTATGTGTTTCTGCAGCGACGTTATTTATATTAATAGTTTTTAAAACGCTGCCATCCGATTTTATTTCTGCTATAAAATTAAATTGACTGAGATTGGTGAAATCGTATAAATTTTCTAGAAGTACACGCAATTCATTTTGGCGATTGATTCCTTTATGTTTAAAATTGATATTCTCATGTGCCTTTTTAACTTCATATAATGCTGGTTGAGGGGTGCGATCTGGAAAAACAATTCCATTATTTAAGAATGTATTGTCTGATGGCATGCCTTCTCCATAATCACCTCCATAAGCGTAAAAACGTTCCCCTTTGGCATTGGTTTTCCAAACGGATTGATCAACCCAATCCCAAATAAAACCACCTTGTAAATTATCATATTGTTCAATAATATCCCAATAATCCTGAAAATTCCCCGTGCTATTTCCCATGCCATGGGCATATTCACTCGGGATAAATGGGCGATCTGTTTTTGATTTGCCGATGGTCTCAAAACGTTTTGGAGATGGATATTGAGGTACTATGATATCTGTATTGTTGTCCATATCATATAAATTACCATCATTAGATTTGTATGTGCGTTCATATTGAACCGGGCGCTTGCTGTTGTCTATGGCTTTTATGGCATCATATCCTTTAAAAAAGTTGGTGCCATTACCTGCTTCATTCCCCATGGACCAAATTATGACTGAAGGGTGATTTTTGTCCCGCTCTACCATACGTGTCATTCTTTCTACATGTGCTTTTTCCCAATTTTCTTTTTTTGCTAAGGAATATTTTCCGTAGTACATTCCATGTGATTCAATATTGGCTTCGTCAACGACATACAATCCATAAATATCGCACAATTCATAAAATCGTCGTCCTCTTGGATAATGACTTAAACGCACGGCATTAATGTTGTTTTCTTTCCAAAGTTTGATGTCTTTCATAATCATGGCTTCAGACATGACGTGTCCTGTTTCAGGATCTGTCTCTTGAGTATTAACTCCTTTAAGGGTAATGCGCTGACCATTTACGAGTAGTAAACCATTTTTAATTTCTACAGACCTGAAACCTATTTTTCTCGTGGTCGCTTCCAGTGTTTTTCCTTTTTTGTTTTTTAATTCTATACTTAAGGTGTATAAATTAGGATGTTCGGCACTCCATTGATTAGCATTAGTAACTGTGGTTTTAAAATGAACAGTTTCTAAATTGGAGATATTAAGCTTTTTAGATGCTGAGGCAATTTTATTGGACTTAGCATCATAAAGGGTATATGTGATTTCTGAGCGCTGTACTTTATTGAGGTGATTTTCTAATTCTATTGATAATTCTAAAATACCGTTTTGATTAGCATCATCCAGAATTGAAGTCACTTCAAAATCTTTAAGCCGAACTTTTGGTTGTGCATAAATATAAACACTACGTTCTATCCCACTAATTCTCCAGAAATCCTGGCACTCTAGATAGGATCCGTCTGTCCAGCGAAAAATTTGAATGGCTATGGTGTTTTTTCCCGGTTTTGCTGCTTTGGTAATGTTAAATTCAGAGGGTAGTTTACTGCCTTGAGAGTAGCCAACGTATTTACCATTAAGCCAAACAAACCCACCTGATTTCATAGCGCCAATGTGCAGGAAAATTTCTTTGCTATTCCAGTCATCATCAATTGTGAAATCACGCCTATAAGACCCAACAGGATTATAGGAGTCAGGGACGTCTCCTGGATTGGCAGGATAAACACGATCTATTAATTCCATGTCATCAGAAACCATTGCTTTGTAATCGGAAAATTCATACTGGTGATTCACATAGATTGGTACTCCAAAGCCTTCTATTTCCCAGTTTGAAGGGACTTTAATATCATTCCATGTAGATGTATCGAAGTTGTTTGCCATAAAAGTGAGCGGGCGATCATTGGGATTTCGGACCCAATTAAATTTCCAAGTACCGTCTAGACTTTGGTAAAACTTTGACTCATGAGCCTTTTTTGTAAGCGCATTTTGAATGGAAGTAAATGAAGTGAAGGACGCATGTGCGTCTAGTTTATAATCTCCAATCATTTGCTCGTTTTCAATATAATTTTTATAATTTAAAATGGGGTTATTCTCCTGACAATAGGAATTTACTGCTAAAAGCAATGTGATAAACGTTGGGATATAGATTTTACTTTTCATTTAATTTTCCATTAATAACATTATAATATGTGCAGCACTCCAGCTAAAGTTTTTGGCATGTAAGCCTTCTCCGGTTATTGGGTGATAGTTTTCTCGTATAGATGTTCCTTTATCTAACAGACCTTCAGGGCCTTTTAAAATTTGAATTGTAGCTTGGTCTGCTTCAGTATCAAATCCATAATTGCGTAATCCCTTTACTCCAAAATAGGCTTGATCGAGCCAATTTGGACCACGCCAATAACCTTTAAGAGGATCAAATTTTGGGTGGTCGGCACTCATGGTTTGAAAAGGAACTCTGGTATAAAACTTTTCTGGATTCATCATTCGCTTTTTAACGGCTTCAGCTTGTTTTGCTGTTGCAGCATTTGCCCAAAGTGCAGTCCAGCCTTCGCTACCTTCCCCTTTAATAAAAGTATTCCCTTCTAAATTTGTATCGTAGAACCAGCCGTCATGGCTGTCATAAAATTGTTGCTGGATACGCGATTTTAAACTGGCGGCTTCAGCAAGTAAGTTGGTGACATCTTCCAGTTTTAATGCTTTAGCTAATTCTGCTAAATATAATTTTTCGGCATAGAGATATGCATTTAGATCTACACTTTCCTGATCTAAAGAATAAGCCCCTTCGGCATTTTTTAAAATTTTAGAATCGTCAAATCTAATGGCGTTATCCATCCCGCTTTCCCATTTTGCCGCAATCAAACTTCCATCGGTAGAGCCATATTCACAAAGACCATCTTGGTCATGATCACGCTTGGAGTACCACCAATAATGGTATTTTTTTAATTTGGGATACATGAATTTTACAAATTCTAGATCTTTATCTTTTTCAAATATTTTAGCAACGGCCCAAACGGATAATGGGGGTTTGGTGTCACGATAATTATGCGCTTCTATACTGGTGTCACGGAATACGCAGTCTACAATAAATCCGTCATCATTTTGAAAGTCAAACATCAGTTTCATTTGCTTTTTGGCTAAATCTGGACTATAGTAAGAAAGTCCTACGGCGTGTTTCCACGAATCCCAAGACCAGAATCCATTAAACCATTTGTAATGATAACTAGGAAACAGTCCGTCATGTTTAATTTCTCCTGCTGGAATACGCCAGTTATTTTGTAATGTTAAATGTGCTTTTGCTAAAACTTCGGCATATGTCGTGTCTTGAAAATTTGATTTTCTATTAGTTATAAGTGCTGAGAGCTGTGATTCTTTTTCAGATTTTCTTGAATTTAACACTTCGTCAAAATCACTGTTGGTGATTAATTGTTGCTCATCTTCCCAGGAATATTCTGGGAATATAAAGGTATGAGCAGTAATGAGCTCTTTTGATTGTTGAGGTTCTAAGGTAAACTCCGAAAGTTGGAAAGCGGCAAACCTGTCTTCATCTAAAAGGGCAACAGATTCGTTTTTGTTTATTGTTTGAATGTATCCAACAGCATCAGAGTTTTGTGAACTTAATTTTACAATACCGTGCTCTTGAGATAGCTTAATTTCGATATCATGAACCCCACCTTGTAAATTTGCATTCATTTGAATGCTTTGTTTTGAAATATTGGTGATAGTAATGCGCTGAAGGGCTGTATGGCCAGATAAAAATACGAGCTCGAGTTTTAGCTGTATATTTTTATTTTTTAGTATTTGTTCTAAATGACTTGAATAGCTATGCTGACTTATTAAATCGTTTTTAAAATTAATTACTGATTCAGGATGACGCTCAGTAGTTTGTAATAATAATCGGGTCAACATTGGACTGATCCAAATACCGTTTTGTTCAGTCATTAAAAAGGGCCCTGAAAACCCAATGGCATTCCAGTCGGTTTTAGGAAAGCTATACCCAAACCACGCCCCTTGATCAGAAAACATTAGCCCCGCTTTGTCGAATTTATCAGCTGGTGTAATTCGGTAGTCTAAGCTGTTTTTACTAAATTTTAGGGACGGATAATTTTCAGATTGGCGCTGATTTTCTTTGTTATCTGAAGCACAACCACTTATAATTAAACAGGTTAGAATTGCTATATGTAGAATTGTTTTATTCATCTTCTGTTAATTTTATATCCCAGTTAACGGTATATGTTTCTTTTGGATTTAATTCACGTAAGCCGAGTTTATTATTAAAGCTGTTGGCTGGGCCTGTTAAAAACTCGAGTGCAATTGCATTTATTTTATTTAGTGTAAATACTTGAAAATAGTTTTCTTTAGAAGATGAGCTCATCATGAATCTGTAATCAGGGGTTTTAAATCCAATAGATTTATTGCTTAAAATAAAACAGTCGTCAAATTTTTCATCTTTAATTTGTAAATCAGAAGGGAGCGCTATGTTTTCTGCTTTCACAGGTATCATATCCTTGTCAAAAAGTAATTTTTTATCGCTTTTAAGGCTTAAATAACTGTCGTACAAATTACTGCTACAAAAATAGGGATGCCATCCAATATTGAATGGGAATGAAGTGCTGTCAGTATTTTTTATAGTTACTTCCAGACTGATTCCATCTATACTTAATCTGTAGGTTAAAATAATTGAATATATAAATGGAAACCCATTATTTTTTTCAGTTTGGTTATAGCCTATAGTAACTGTTGCTGCGTTATCAGAAATAGATTCACAAATGTGTTCAAAGTTTTTATTATAAACCAAGCCATGTATAGCGTTGTTTTCTTCTTTCAAATTAAGGTCTAAGGTGTAGTGTTGTTGTTTGAAGCTGTAGACGCCATTTTTAATGCGGCAGGTAAACGGGAATAAAATGGCAGAAGCAAAAGAAATGTCATAGCTTAAAGGCTGTAAATTTTTTATAATTGTTTTAGTATTTAAAACGAGTTCTTGAAGACTTCCGCCTAAATTTAAATGGATTTTGGCATAGGAATTATGAGTTGTGTTTTTTAGCTCAATATAATTTAAATTGCACTCTTGATCCTGTATGTGTTGTATTGTAAACAAATTAAATGATCGTTTTATAATGAGTTTCTAATTATTAATGTATTTGGGTTTTCTACTTGTAATTGTTCTTTATGCATTACCATTTTCGCTAGTTGTTCCCCCATATTTTTAAAATCGGTTGATATTGTAGTGATGCCGCCTTCAACAATTTCTTTTAATAGAGTGTCATTGTATGAGATAATACCGAGATCTTTACCAAGAGATAATTTTTCTTCTTTTTGTTTTTTAATAATTCGAATTAAATTCCTGTCATCAGGAATTAAATAAACTTCACCTTTTTTAGGAGTTCTATTTTCTAATGAAGCTATGACTTCATTCTTAATGATATTCATTTTACAGAATAAATTAAATCCTTTCAACATCCCTGGAGGTTGTTTGTGCTCTGGGAATAGTAATATGATAGATTTATATTTTTTTAAAAGTGATAATCCTTTTGAAAGGCTATTGAAAATGTCTTTTTCGAAATTTTGATAAATTGCTGGGTAATGTGTTAAGTTTTTATTGGATTGATCCAGAATGTAAACTTTGTCTTTTGGTAATTTTTCAATAATTAAGTGGGTGTCTTCCAAATTGGCAGGCATAATAATATAGGAATTATAGTTTCCTATATTATCATATATTAATTTGCTGAATACTTCCGGGTTAAAATGATGAAAATAGATGTCAACTTCGATATTCTCACTTAGGTTTTTTAAGAACGAATTATACAAATCTTCTTTAAAGGCGTTGAGTTCATCAAACAATAGAAAAATCTTTTGACTAACGTTAATATTTTCACTTTTTAAGTAATAGCCTTTGCCAGGAATAGACTGTATGATGCCTCTAATTTTTAAGTCGTTGTATGCTATAAGTACGGTGTCTCTGGATAGTGAAAATCTGTTTCTAATGCTGTTTATTGACGGTAGTTTACTACCTCGTTTCAGCTCTCCGTTAACAATTGCATTTTCTACTGAGGCAATTATTTGCTTGTATTTTGGAACGCCAATATTTTTTTGAATTGTAATAATACCCATGAGACAAATATAAGAAAAACAACTAGTAGGTACTAGTTGGTTAAAAGAATAATTCATATAATTTAATCTCGAGTTAAATTGTTGAAACTATCTCAAAATGAATCCATTTTTCATAGGGTCATTTGGATCGATTACAAAAGTTTGCATGCCAGTAATATGTGCCATCCCTTCTACTTGAGGGATTACGGCCTTAAATGGTCCGTAATCTTCTTCAGAAATTACGCTGCCTTTAAAAACAGAATCTGTAATACTCTCAATAGTCATATGGTCACCAATATCAATTTCTTTGCGAGATTTATGAATGGCCATTCTGCCAGAAACGCCAGAACCCGTTGGGCAGCGATCTACTTCGCCTTCAGCAAAAACGCAAACATTTCGACTGTCAATACCAGAAACTTGTGTTGTGTTGTCAATAAAAATAGTACCGTATAGAAAACTTAAATCCGCTTCAAAAGGATGTAGAATTTCATGGTCTTGTTTCATTACGGCATGTTTAATTTTCATGCCATTTGTAATGATGTCACGATAGGCATTCCTGCTTAGATTAAAATCAAAATTATTTTTGGCCATATCTACATAGGCATAGAAAGCACCACCATAGGCTAAATCATAAATAACCTTTCCTAAGCCATTTACATTTACAGTTTTGTCTAATCCAACAACGAAGCTTGGTACGCAATGAAAACGAACACCAGTAACTTTTCCATCTTTGACATTTACATAAGATGTGATTCTACCACAAGGGGCATCAATTTTAAGGGTATTGACTCCTTCTTTCACATCAATCCAATCCATTTCAACAGCTAAGGTTGAAATAGCAATAATTGCATGGCCACACATTGTTGAATAGCCTTCGTTGTGCAAGAATAGAATCCCAAAATCACCCTCATCGTCGTTTGGTGGTAATAATAGGCAACCATACATGTCAGCATGACCACGAGGTTCAAACATTAATGCAGTGCGTAGATCGTCGTAATTGGTTTTGCAATCACGTCTGTATTCTAGTACTGAATTTCCTTTAAGTTCAGGAAAACCTTCAACAATTACACGAAGTGGTTCGCCACCAGTATGCATGTCTATAGTTTTAATTTGTAACCAATCTTTGGGTGGCTGAAATTTGGTCTTATTTAATATATTTTGGTAAGTATTATTCACTTCTATATTTATTATAATAATATTTTGCCGCAATTAGGTCTTCTAAAGCATGGCCAACCGATTTAAAAACGGTGATTTCATTGGCATCACATCGCCCATTCTTGGTATTGGAACAGAGTTCGAAAAAATCAGCCTTAATATCCGTTTCTTTAATGATCCCTTCTTGTAAAGGAATCACAATATCCCCACTTTCTTTAAGTCCGCCTTGATAAGTGTCTACAAATATTGAAGATTTAGCCATGACATCATTATCTGCTTCCCTCATGTCTTTTTTATAAGCACCAACTAAATCGATATGCTGACCTTTCCTCAGTTTTTTACCTAATACCAATGGTGTTTTGGATAAGGTTGCACAAGAAATAATATCTACTTCAGAAATTTTTTCATCAATAGTTTTAATTGGTTGCACAGAAAAGTTCTCTTCTTTTAGAGCGGTACAAATTGCTTGAGCTTTTTTAAAATTTCTTCCCCAAACATAAACTTTCGCAATTGGACGTACAGAGGTATGTGCTTTTATTAAATTTAGGGAAAGGGCACCTGTACCAATCATTAGTAATGATGAGGCATCTGTTTTTGATAAAAATGATGATGCTAAAGCTGATGCTGCCGCTGTACGTTTAGCGGTTAAACTTTTAGCTTCTAATATGGCTTTTATGCTGCCTTTTTCGGCATCAAAATAAATATAAGTTCCTTGGATAGAAGGTAAATCAAATTTTCCATTTTCCGGACTTACGGTCACAATTTTAACTCCAGAATCTTGACTGGGGTTCCATGCAGGCATTAATAATAATGTAGAATCAGCCCCAACGTTAGGGTTCGGAAAATCATGGTGATGACGCATTGGAACAATAACAGTATTTGAAAAAAATCCGGTTTTTAATGCCAAAATCAACTCAGAAAAGTTAGTGTTGGTATCTATAAAATTATTGTCTATTTGTGCGATAGTATTCATTAGTTAAAAATAGCAAAATATTGAGTTTTGATGGCATATTAATTCTTTATTAGTTAAAATCCTATTACAGATGGAATATATAGTATGTGTATTAAAACAAAGGCGGTTTTTAATCTATGGATTAAATGAGAGGCTGTTATATCTCTTATCGATATATTATTGCTATTAATCTAAGTAAATCTCCCGCTGAGCGAAATACACACTTTAATTCGCCTTAATTGGATTAATTTTCAATTGTGAATCTGTAACACAGCATATAGTGATGAAAATACTTTTAATTGAAGATGATGCTATAGAAATTATGAAATTTCAGCGTACCATCTCGTCATTAGGATTAAAACATGAAATTATTGAAGCCCGCAATGGTGAAGAGGCCTTAAAGCTCCTTGGCGTTAAAAACAAACTACCCGATATAATTTTGTTAGACCTAAATATGCCCAAAATTAATGGAATAGAATTTTTGACAATATTAAAAAATAACGAAGTTCTAAGTGTTATCCCCGCCATAGTTTTATCCACTTCAAGAAATAATCGAGATATTTTAGAATGCTATAAAATTGGTATTGCCGGATATGTTTTAAAGCCTTTAAAGTATGAAGATTATGTATTGCGAATAGAAAAAGTAATGCTGTATTGGGGAGAAAATGAATTATACAAATAGTTGTGAGTTTATGGCTAAAATATTGTTGAGATTAAGTGTGAAACAGTTGTTTTATGTGAAGCCCTAAATTGTAATTAGGGAAAAAAAATATATGGAGAAGTCATTTGCAGAGTTAAAGGAATTAAATTCAGAATTAAAGGCGTTAAATAGTAATCTTGAAAATCTTTTGATAGAAAAGGAAATTCAATTATTGGGACTATATGAAGATATCTCAGATGCTTATATGGTTATAGATTTGAATGGGAATGTGTTAAAAATGAATTCTGCAGCTAAAGCGCTTTTTGGATATAGCATTGAAAATGAAAAGTTGAATTTAATTGAGCTTATTCATAAAGATGATTTTGATCTTGGTTTATATTATTACATGGAATTGGTAGATAAAGGATTTTGTAAAAATTTTAAAACTAGAGTAAACACAAAAAATGGTGATCTAAAATGGATTCATATTAATGGGAGTATTATTTATAATAAAAGGGGAGAGCCTCTAGTCGCTCAAGGTATCATAAGAGATATCACAGAAACAATATTAAATATTGAATTAATTGAGGAGCAAAAAACACAATTGGGCATTATTGTTAATAATTCAAACTTAGGAATTTTATTAATACAATCTGGACAAATCATAAGAACTAATTATACCATTCAATGTTTTTTAGGGTATACTGAAGAAGAATTATGTCGGTTAACATTAAGAGAAATATCTCATGAGGAAGATCTCGATTGCTATCAAGACCAATTAAAGGAATTGGAACTAGGGCAGCTGGACAATCTTGTGGTCGAAAAAGGGTACAAAAAGAAAAATGGTTCCATATTCTGGGCAAAAACAAATGTAAATGCAGCTAGGAATTTATTGGGAGAAATAAAATATGAAGTAATATTAGTTGAAGATATAGCATTACAACGAGAGAAAACATTGATGATCGATATGATAAATGATGTGGCTAAATCTATTTTAGGTAAAATGGATCTTCATGAAATAGCTTGGGAGATAACTAGGAGTATCACAAAATATTTAGGATCGGATGATAGTGTAATATATATAGTTAATAAAGAAACAGAAATATTAGAGCAGATAGCTGCTTATGGTGAAAAGTTAAACGGTGATGAAAATATTATAAATAGAATAAATATTCCGCTTGGTACTGGAATTGTAGGTGCAATTGCAAAATCAGGAATAGCAGAAATTATTAATGATACAAGTAAAGATAAAAGATACTTAGTAGATAATATTAGGAGAAGCTCAGAAATTTCAGTTCCAATTATTACTGATGGTGAGGTTATTGGAGTGATTGATTCTGAGCATATTGATAAAAATTTTTATAATAAGGAGCATCTTCGTACCTTAGAAAATATTGCTCGTTTGGTTGCAATGCAGCTTAAAAATGCAATAAACCTTAGAGAGCGAGAAAGGGCTGAGCAAACAAGTAAAGAGCTTTTAGTTGAGTTGGAGAAAAGAAATAAAGAATTAAATGATTATGCTCATATTGTTTCTCACGATTTGAAATCGCCATTGCGTAGTATCTTAGCACTTACGTCGTGGATTAAACAGGATCATGCACAAGTGATTGATGAAAATGGAATAGAGAATTTTAAACATATAGAGGATAAAATTGAAAAAATGGATAACCTCATTGATGGTATTTTAAATTACTCAAATATTGGTGAAAAGCACATTTCAAATGAGAGCGTAGATCTCAGCGCAATTATTGATAAAATAAAAAGTATTATTTACATACCACCTCATGTTGAAATTGTTGTAAAAAAGAAGCTCCCTTTTGTGTATGGAGATCCAACCAGATTGCAACAAGTGTTTCAAAATATAATTACCAATGCTGTAAATTATGTTGATAAACCATTTGGATTAGTTGAAGTAGATTTTACTGAAAATGATGAATATTATGAATTCAGTATCTCTGATAATGGCATAGGAATATCAAATAAATATTACAAAAAAATATTTGAAATATTTCAATCGGTAAGTGATGTTGAATCTACTGGAATCGGACTTTCAATTGTAAAAAAAATCGTGGATTTATACAATGGTAAAGTTTGGGTCGAATCTGAAGTGAATGTGGGAACAACCTTTTTCTTCACATTGAAAAAAAGCAATATATAATGGAACGACCTAGTTTAGTGTATATCCAGACTTTATCTAGAGGAGATAAATCTTTTGAAGAAAAAATCATTAAATTAATTAAAACTGAATTCCCAAAAGAAGTCAAGAAGTATTTTGATGCGTTAAAAAGAAAAAAATATTTAAAAGCTGCAGAACATGTTCATAAAATCAGGCATAAATTGAGTATTCTAGGTCTAAAAAAAAGCTATGAGTTAGCTGAAGAATATGAACATGATTTGAGAAAAAACAAGGCGAAACTAGAAGACGAATTCAATACTATTTTGTTTAGCATAACAAATTATATAAACACACTTTAAACTTTATATTTATGAACTGTATTATTATAGATGATGAAGCTGCAGCCAGAATGATAATACATCATTTATGTTCCAATGTAGAGGAGTTGAATGTCCTTAAGGAGTTTTCTAATGCAATTCAAGCTGTAAAATACTTTAACTTGAATGAGGTAGATCTTATTTTTTTAGATATTCATATGCCCGCTTTTACAGGATTCGATTTTTTACAAACGATTAGCGATCCACCAAAAATTATTGTGACTACCTCCGATAAAAACTTTGCAATAGATGCTTTTGAATATGATTGTATTGTCGATTATTTGGTGAAACCAATTCACGAAGAAAGGTTTTTGAAAGCCATAAGTAAAGCTAAAAATAAAACGAAGATATCGTCTGTATCGAATGACGATCTTGAAAGTTTAGATAATGATTTATATGTGAATATTGATAGACGATTAATTAAAATTGATATTCCAAGTATCTATCTTGTTGAGGCCAATGGTGATTACATTAAAATTAAAACTGAGGAAAAAAATTACACCGTACATTCTACATTAAAGAAAATTGAAGACAAATTACCGGATAGTTTGTTTTTAAAAGTTCATAGGTCCTTTATTATTAACACTAAAAAAATAATAGATATTGAAGGCAATAGTGTATTAATAAAAAAAGATGTTATTCCTGTTAGTAGATCAAACAGGGCAGAACTAATGAATAGGCTAAATTTATTGTAAAGTACTTTGGGTTTTTGTGAATTTAAATAAGGCATAAGGGTTCCTTGTTTTTGTCCTTTTCTAAACTGTTTTGAATGACTATTATTAATTTGGAACTGATATGAAAAGGCTTTGTCTTTTTAAACGAGTTATTCACCTCCACAAAAAGGCTAACAATCGAAAAAAAAGATTTACACGCTAGATTCACTTTATATTTGAATAGGTCAACTTAATGCAGATAGAGTTGGTTAATAGCATTTTTAACAAAAGACAACATCTGTTGTCTTTTGTTTTTGTATGTCTATATGTTTTGTAACTATGTCTACTGCAGCTCTTTTCAAAGCTGTGTTCTGTAAAAAATCTAATCAATTTATTGAGAGTATATTTTCTATATTCAACACCATTTATTTTATTCATTCGCTTGAATATATTATTGAATAATTTTAGAATTTAAGTATTAAATGGCTAATTTTCAAAACTGTATTACATCGAATATATTATTGATATGAGCTTTAATTAGGGTTTTATTTGTATGTTTATGATAGAATTTGATTGATAGCGCCTAATAATTCTTAACCGAATAGATATTATTATGTCGTTAGAAATTAAATGTCAAGTAAATGTTTATACTATAATAGGGAATCTAGATAAATCAAATTTGGATGTTTCAATTCACATTTTGAGTATTTATTAAAAGCAACCAATGCGGTTGTTATAAATATAGAAAAATTAGTGCATGTTGATGATTATGGTATGAAAGCCTTGATTAAACTTCATAATGACGCATTGGCAATGCGTAAAAATTTATCAATTATTGGGTGAAATACTAGCTTTAAATGGTTCGAAGCATCTAAAATTAGACTTGTACATTCTAGTTTAATTTTTAGTGATGTTTCCTAAGTTTTTAGCAAGAAATATATAATGTTATTTGCAATTTTAATATTTTAAACACTTAATTAAGTTATGCTTATAGGAATTGAATTAGAAGATAAGATTAGAGATTATATTGTAAAATCTACATTTGAAGATGTAAAAAACATAACAAATGAAACATTGATTTTTGAAGAAGGGGTTCTAGATTCTATGGGGTTACTCTTTTTAATTGAATTCTTAAATGAAGAATTTAATGTCACTACCAATGATGATGAATTGGTTGTTGAAAATTTCAAATCGATTAATAATATTGTTGCTTTTTTGAAGGCTAAACTTTAATCATGACAATCTTTCCATTATAATATGTGTGGTATTGCTGGATTTTATAAGTCTCAAGAGAATACAGATACTAAAATAAAGACCTTAAAATATATGCTTTCCAGAATAAAGCATAGAGGTCCAGATCAAAGTGGAATTTATTTATCGAATACTGTTGGTTTGGGGAGTGTTAGGTTAAGTGTTATTGATTTAAATACAGGAACAATGCCACTCTCAAATTCTGATGAGACATTGTGGATTGTATTTAATGGTGAAATATACAATTATATTGAACTTAGAAAAGAGCTGTTAGAAAAAAACCACAAGTTTAAAACAAATAGCGATACCGAGGTTGTCATCCATTTATATGAAGAGTATGGGCCTGAATTTCTCAACAAATTAAACGGTCAATTTGCGATTGCAATTTGGGACAAATCCAAACAAGAATTATTTTTGGCAAGAGATAGAGTTGGAATAAGACCTTTATTTTACACCAATGTTAATGATGCTTTTGTTTTTGCTTCTGAAATTAAATCACTATTTGAGTTTCCAGGAATAGTTCCAAAAATTTCAGCAAAAGCACTTTCTGAGTATTTCACGTTTTGGACTTCCCTAACTCCAAATACTGCTTTTGAGGGGGTTTTTGAGGTTCCACCAGGAACTTATATGACAATTAATGCCAATACTCAATCCATATCTAAATATTGGGAATTGCCAATATTTAAGCCCAATGAATACAAGTATAGAAATGTTGACCAAGCAGCTGCAGCATTCGAAACTATTTTTAATGATGCCATAAAATTAAGGCTTAGGGCAGATGTACAGGTTGCAGCATACTTAAGTGGAGGGCTCGATTCTAGTATTACAACATCGTATATTAAAAATATTTCGCCGGATAAACTACAAACTTTTTCAGTTGGTTTTACTGAGAAAGATTTTGATGAGACTTCGTATCAAAATATTGCTGTATCTTATTTTAATACCCAGCATTCAAGCGTGATTTGTAGTTCCACGGACATTGCAGAAAATTTTAAAAATGTAATATGGCATTCTGAAACTCCTTTGTTAAGAACGGCACCTATGCCAATGTCCTTACTTGCAGACAAGGTTAAAGATAAAGGGATTAAAGTTGTCATAACTGGTGAAGGTGCAGATGAACTTTTTGGAGGATATAATATATTTAAAGAAACCAAGATTAAGCATTTTTGGGCCAGAGATCCAGAATCAAAATACCGTCCACTATTACTTAAAAAACTATACCCTTACCTACCATTCATAGAGAAGGCTACAGCTAATGTTTTAAAACTGTTTTTTGGATATAAACTTAGCGAAACATCATCACCCATATATTCACATCTATTAAGATGGAATAACACCTCTAGAATAAATAATTATTTATCACCAAAATACAAAGAAACCATTAATGACTATAATCCAGTTTTAAAAGTTGAAAAAGAATTAAAACACAAACTAGATGGTTATGATTATCTTACAAAAGCACAGTGGATTGAATTAAATTTTTTTATGTCAGGATATTTGTTGTCCTCACAAGGTGATAGAATGACTATGGCCAATTCAGTTGAAGGACGATATCCTTTTTTAGATCATAGGCTAATAGAGTTTTCGATGTCTTTACACCCAGATTTAAAACTCAATGGATTAAATGAAAAGTTCCTATTAAAAAAAATAATGAATGGAAGGATGCCTGAGTCTATCTTAAATAGACCAAAACAAGCTTATAGAGCACCAATCAAGAGTGCCTTTAGTTTAGAAGACCTCCCGGAGTATTTAAAATCAATGCTCACCAATACAAAACTTAATGATTATGGTGTTTTTAACCCAAAATATGTGAGTCAATTACTGGCAAAAATGCAAAACAATAGCCAAGTTTCGGAAATTGATAATATGGCAATTACAGCAATTTTATCAACTCAAATATTATATGATTTATTTATTAATAAATCAATTCCTAAATTAGCAGAAACAGACCTGATTAAGTTTGATAAAACAATAATAGAATAACATTTTATGAGCACATCTGGAAAACATGTACCATTTTCAAAAAATATATTACATTTTGAAAATGTTGAAAAAGTTTGTAACGAAATAATTGTAAATCTAAAAAGAGATGTCGGACGTACATTGCAGCGCAGAGGGGCTGTTGTAGGTATAAGTGGCGGTATAGACTCCTCGGTGGTCATGGCATTATCTGCTAAGGCATTTGGTCCCGAAAAAGTAACAGGGATAATGCTTCCAGAAAAGGATTCTAGTGATGATAGCCTGTTTTTGGCAGAAAAACTAGCGAAAAAATTTGGTGTAAGCACAAAAGTAGAAGAGATTACAAAGGCGCTAGATGGTTTTGGATGTTACCAAAGAAGGGATGAAGCTATTGCAAAGGTTATTGTCGATTTTGATCCTGAAGTTGACAAAGCTAAAATTGAAATAAAGCAAAACATTACAGAAAACTTACCAGCAGTGTTTTCCATAACAGTAATTAAACCATCTGGAGAAATACGAAGTAAACTTTTGCCTGCTAAGGAATACTTGCAAATTGTTGCAGCGACAAATTTCAAGCAACGTTGTAGAATGAGTATGTTATATTATTATGCTGAAAGCTTGCATTATGCGGTTATTGGAACTCCAAATAAACATGAAGTAGAACAGGGGTTTTTTGTAAAATATGGTGATGGCGGTGCCGATATAATGCCAATCGGACATTTGTATAAAACTCAGGTTTATCAACTGGCAAGTTATTTGGGTGTACCTCAAGAAATAATTGATAGAACGCCAACTACCGACACTTATACTGCAGAGCAAACACAAGAAGATTTTTTCTACCAGATGCCTTTTGAATCTATGGATTTAATTTGGTATGGTTGGGAGAATAATTATGACGCAAAAGAAGTGGCAGCAGTAATGGGTAAGTCGTCAACAGAAATAGAAAATATTTACAAAAATTTTGAAAGAAAAAGAAAGACTACCGAGTATTTAAGAATGAAACCAATATTTTAATTAATTAAAAGTTTATGAATGTTTTTGATTACTTATTTGATTCAACACAAAACAGGGATAAGGACTTTGTAGTTGGTTCAAATGAAACAATTTCATTTAAAAAGCTATATGAAAATAGTATAAGCGTTGCGTCTTATTTAAAAAACACCATTGGTGAAAATCAAAATGTAATATTGATAAGTCCCAATTCAGTCTTTTTTATTACCGCTTACTTAGGCATTTTAAAGTCTGGTAATATTTGTGTTCCCTTAAATTTTGATATAGAACAAGGAAATTTAGATTATGTGTCCAAATTCACCTATTGTGACACCGTATTTATTGCAGCTAGTTTGCAAAGAAAAGTAAAGTTTGAGAAAGCGATATCTTGTATTAATGAAAAGGAATTAAGCCAAATTATTGAGGTTCAAAAACAAGAAACATTCAATACTGATTGTAAAAAACACTCACTAGCAGAAATATTATTCACTTCAGGCTCGACTGGATTCCCAAAAGGAGTTATGATTAGTCATCAAAACATTATCTCGAACACAGATTCAATTAAAGAAATTTTAAAGCTAACTTCAAAGGATAGAATTAGTGTTGTACTACCATTTTATTATTGCTATGGACTTTCGCTTTTACACACCCATTTAAAAGTTGGAGCGTCAATGGTTTTAAATAACAGTTTTATGTTTATAGGTTCTTTTATTAATAACTTAAAAACATATAATTGTACTGGTTTTTCGGGAGTTCCAAGTCATTTTCAAATATTATTAAAAAAATCTCAATCGTTCAAACAAACTGAATTTCCAGACTTAAGATATGTTACTCAAGCCGGAGGAAAACTTCATGCTGTTTTTATTGAAGAGTTTGTAGAAACATTCCCAAAAACAGAGTTTTATGTGATGTATGGACAAACAGAAGCTACAGCTCGATTATCAATTTTGCCTCCTGAATTTCTAAAATTAAAAACAAGCTCAATAGGGAAAGGTATTCCTGGTGTTGACTTGAAAATTGTCGATGAGCAAGGAGTAGTAGTTGGAATAAATGAAGAAGGTGAACTTTTAGCTTCAGGCGAAAATGTTATGTTGGGTTATTTTAGGGAAGAGTTGAATTCAAAGAACACATTAAAAGATGGATGGTTACATACCGGTGATATCGCTAAAATGGATAAGGATGGGTTTTATTATTTAGTTGCGAGAAAGAAGGAAATAATAAAAGTTGGAGGTAAACGCGTTAGCCCAAAAGAAATTGAAGAAGTTATACTTACAATCCCCGAAATAATGGATTGTACGATATCAGGTGTTGATGATGACCTGCTAGGGGAGGGAATTCATGCAACAGTAGTTCTTAAAAACAATGTTGATAAAAGCCATATGGAAGAGAAAATACTTCAAAAATGTTCAGAAAAATTAGCACTTTATAAAATTCCTCAAAAAATAATTTTTGAAGCATCGATGAAAATTAGTGCTAGCGGTAAAAAAGTTAAAAGATAACCCCAGTCATTTTTATTATTTAAATCAATGCCTTAGTCATTAAGATCTAGGCATTCTTCGTGTTATATTATTGTAATGGGTTGTTAGATCATCTGGAATTTCCTGAAAGTTTATGGATTTCCTAAACAAGAACCACTTTACTTTTCGTAAGACATAGGGCTGAAATCCTGCATAATGGAAGGATCTTGACGTATTGGTGTTATGCGCAGATCCAAAAGTAATGGCATACTTAGCGCCTTGTAACTTGCCTCTTTCTGCTATTTGATGTAAAATTGAAGGCATGATTCCCAAGCCTCGATATTTTGGAAGGGTATATACATTTTCTAATAATACTTCATCATTATTTAACTGAGGGAAGTTGTTACCCCAAATGGCGCTTAATTTTTTATTTTGAGAAGGGTCAATAAGCCATATTCTGGAGCATGGAATATTATCATCTGTTATGGCAACATAACAGGTTTGAAATTGGAAAATTATTGGATCAATAGAATTATCTGTAAAAAAACTCTCATCACCTGAATTAAAAACTCGGGTGCTAATTTTTTTTAAAGATCTTGGTTCTGGATGCTCAATACTTAAATCTTTTTTAAAACCCATTGCGAGTTCTTCCGAACTAATCCTTCTTGCAAATGCATCCCAAATAAATTTAAAATTACCAACTTTAATTAATTTATTTATAAAAGCTATTTTGCTTTTAATAACACTGTTCATTTGAAATGATTTAATACAAGTTTACAATTATTAATGTAAATATAAAAGTTTATTAATTTGCTTTCATATAATAAATCGCGACCAATGACTTTAAATTGAGGTAAGGTTATAAAATCCTGGTTTGTTTTTTGTAAAAGGATTCTTGTTGTTTTTTCAAAAGTTCTCCTGCCATTTTCTTTTTGTATGCATATAGCTCTTCTTCAGTAGAGATGTCACCATAAACACGATCATTAATGATATTATCAGCGTTTAATAATACACTCCGTTGATGTGAACTCTGCTGAGCCCAAGTTTTTAGATCAGACTCATTTTCTTGGAGTTTAATATCATACTCACCTCTTGGAGATAATAATTTTGCAAATATAGGAGAGGTTTCTATGGCTAAAAATAGGAGGAATATAAAAAAAGAAGGCAACCATGGTAATGATCCAAGCGCATTTACACGGGCCATTAAACCATCGAAATTGTCTATAATAGGTTGTGATGTGATCACTTGAGTATCATAATTGCCTTGAAGCTGTACAATTTGAGCTTCAGCCGAAATTATTTTTGCTTTGTTTGTCTCTTTTAACTGTTGTAATTCAACCAGTAATGCATCATGTTTGTTTCTTTTTTCCTCGTAGACAGGGCCTTTGCCAAGTAACATGGTCCCTTCACGACCTTCGGCTTCTGCAATATAAGTGTCATATAAAGTATTGACTTCAGTTTCTTTACCGTCAATTTCAGCTTGAAGTGCAGTGATATCACTTTTTAAAGATTCTATTTTTGGAGTGTATTGTTGGGCAATTTGATCTTTGTTGGCAAGGGTTAAATCATTTTTTTGCTCCAACAAAACTTGATTGATTTCTTTTTCAAATATTTTCAATTCTAAGGGCTTCGCAATTACCACGGCTATAATAACTGCTAATATAATTCGTGGTGATGCTTGTATTAGTTCATCAATGACGTTGCCTGTCTTTTTTATGGTTGAGACGATATATCGATCTAGATTAAAGATTAGTAAGCCCCAGACAAACCCAAAACCTATAGCGGCAACTAGATTGTCAAATACCGTATAGAGAGCATAGCTAGCAGCAATGAATGCCATAACAGCTGTAAAAAAAACAGTTGCTCCAATACCAGCATATTTATTTTGTTCGCCTTTTGAGCAGTGCTCTAAAATATCTGTGTCTGAGCCTGAGCAGATAATAAAAAATTGCTTTAACATAGTCCGTTACTTTTAATTGATTGTCTATTAGAACGCAAGTTTTCATTATTTGTTACAAAAAAACCCCGAAAATCGAGGCTTTTAAGTAATATTTAAATGTTTTTTAATCTTCTATAACAATTGGTCTTTTAGATATGGTAACTACATAATTATTATTATCAGTATGGTTTGTCACAACATTTAACTTCTTATTAGAGCGCATAAGTTGTATTGCTTTTTTTGATGATATTGATGCACCATCATAAATGAAAGTTGCGCCTTTTTTTGCCATGTCTTTAATGTGATCGATCGGATTTTTAGGAGGTGGTGGTGGAAGAATTTCTCGAACTTCAATGCGTCTCTCTTTTTGAGCTTTAAGTCTAATGACTTTCGCAGCTGCCCGTGATTCTTTTTGAGCCAACTTTTCTTCTTTCAATTTAACAGATTGTATTTCTCTAACTTTAACTAACTCTCCTTTTTGAGCTTTTAGCTTGAGAACTCTTGCTGCTGCTTGTGATTCTCTATGTTCTAATTTTACTTCTTTTAATCGTTTTCTCTCTTCAGTAGAACGAATTTCTCTAATTTTAACTAGCTCTCCTTTTTGAGCTTTTAGCTTGAGAACTCTTGCTGCTGCTTGAGATTCTCTATGAGCCAATTTTTCTTGTTTCAATTTGACAGATTGTATTTCTCTAACTTTAACCAGTTCCCCTTTTTGAGCTTTTAGCTTAAGAACTCTAGCTGCTGCTTGAGATTCTCTATGAGCCAATCTTTCTTCTTTCAACTTGACAGATTGTATTTCTCTAACTTTAACTAGTTCGCCTTTTTGAGCTTTTAGCTTAAGAACTCTAGCTGCTGCTTGTGATTCTCTATGAGCCATTTTTTCTTCTTTCAATCTAAGTCGTTCGTCATCGCTGCGAATTTCTCGAACCTTTACTAGTTTCTCTTTTTGCGCTTTCATCCCAGCTTTGGCAGCTTTATATCCTTCTTTATATTTTCTTTTTTGTGCCGCTGTTGCATTTGGGGGAAGGGCCTCTATAACCTTTATAGCGATTGGAGCAATAGGATCAGGAATATCAGGAAAAGTCTCTGCGTTTTTCTTTTGATCTTCAGACATTAAACTGTATAATTGTTTAAGACGTGCGATATCATTTTTTCTAATAATCATATCATCTTGTGGCATGTCATTATATTTTTTTGCCAGTTTATTGTATTCTTTGACTTGAGCTTTAGTTGCTTTTTCCTGTACTAATGTTAAGGGTGTATAATCGTTGATTGTCTCCGTTTTTAAGTCGGAGGTCTTTTCAATTATAACTTTTTTACTAAAGCTAAATAATGTAATTGCCAGTAATGGGAGAAGTACAAGGCTTCGTAACCAAATGGCTCGTTTAGAGGTTTGAGTTTTCATAACAGTAAATCGTTTTTTGATTAATGAATAATTGATGGCATTTGCCAATTGTGGATGCCCGGCATTTGATGAGAATGCCAATAAAGATTTTTGATACTTAGTAGTTTCAACCCCTCTGTTTAGAACGGACTGATCTGCTAAAAATTCATGATTTAATTTTATAACATGTTTTATTATGTAGAGCAGGGGATTGAACCAAAATATAACTTGAAGCAATTCTATAAATACCACATCAATACTATGTTTTTGGCTAGCGTGAGTTTGCTCGTGCCATAGTACTTCTTGTGGAATTTCATTAGCTTCATATTTTTGTTTATTGTAAAAGATAAAGTTAAAAAAGGTATGTGGCGTTATTAAATCTTGTAATAGAACATTAGTAATACTCCTTACTTTTTGTTTAGGATTACGTTTTATTTTAAAAGATAGATCAGAAAGATTTTTTATAAACTTAAAGCCAAACAGAAGTAGACCAATACCATAAATGGACCACAAAACAACGGGTAAGTAGTTAATTTGCACTTCAGAAATTGCTGCAGCGTTTTCCAATGTGACATTTTGAATAATTTCTGCTGTAGGCATTACATAATAGGTGAAAGTTATTAGAGGGATGACTAAGGAGAGTATTAGTGCTCCTAATAAAAAGAAACGTTTAAATGTATGCATGTTTTCTTTTTCTAAAACGAGTTTATAGAAGGCCAGAAACAGCGCTAAGCATGCACTAAATTTTAAGATATACAATATCATGGCTTTTTCTTTTTAAGTTCGCTATCAATAAGTGATTTCAATTGTTCTAATTCTTCCATGCTAAGGTTGGTTTCTTTAGTGAAAAATGAAGCGAATTGAGAAGCACTGTCATTAAAAAAATTCTTGATTAACCCATTAACATGTTTTGAGAAATAATCTTTCTTTTTAACTAAAGGAAAGTATTCACGAGACTTCCCATAGAGTTTATAGTCTATAAAACCTTTGTCTGTCATTCGTTTTAAAAGCGTAGCAATAGTTGTTGTTGCAGGCTTTTGATTTGGATAAGCTTCTAAGATATCCTTCATAAAGGCCTTTTTAAGTTTCCATATATGCTGCATTAATTGCTCTTCGGTCTTTGATAATTGCATTGCTCTACAAAATTAGAATTAACTCTACAAATGTAGAATAAAAAACAATATAAACAAATCATTGATAAAAATTTAGTATCATTTTAACAAGTAGCTATGATTTCTATTGATGAAATGTATCTGTAACCTATCTTATTTTATGGGTTGGTTTTGATACTTAGATTTATATAAGACTTAGACAAGAACTGTAGTCATAGTGTGTTTGTTGGCATGATGCCAGCCTAAATTTAAAACGAATGGCCAAGACTCTGCCATGGAGTTAATTCGTTTCATGATTTTTTTTTTTGAATTATGCCGATTTCGCTAGCATTTTCTTTTTAGAACGAATACTTTCAATAACTACAGTCGATATTATCAGTAATCCGCCAAAAAAAGTATTCCAGTTAGGAACTTCTCCTAAAAAAATAAAACCTATAAAAATCCCGTAAATTGGTAATGCGCTACTTATTATACTTGCTGTACTTGCCGAAAAATATTTGAGACTGTGTACAAATATAGAGTGACCAATTGCAGTTGTAATAAGAGCAAGAACTAGTATGTATGGATATTGCGATTTGATGGCTGAAGTATCCATGAAATATAATACTGGAGCTAACACAATTGTTAAGATAAACAGTTGGTAAAACATGAGCATGGTTCCATTATAACGAACAACATGCTGCTTTAAAATTAAAATGCGAATGGCGTAAAAAACAGCCGATAGTATGCCTAATAAAATACCTTTTACATGGGAGTTTTGAAAATCAAATTCGGGAGCAAGAATGTAAATACCCATTAAGACCATTGCACCTAAAACGAGATGCATCATGTCAAATTTCACTTTTATAAATAAGGGTTCCAGTAAAGTTATAATTACTGGAAACGTATATAGAGATAACATTCCTAAGGCAACATTTGACAATTTTAGAGCATAAAAATAAGTGATCCAATGTGCGCCCAAAAACAAAGCACTAATGATAAATGTTGGGATGTCTTTTTTTGAATTTATGTTGAGGTTTATTTTTTTATATCTACAATAAGCGTATATAAAGATGAGCCCCAAAAAAGAACGCCACCAGATAATTACTGGAGTTGGCATTTCAATAAAACGGCCTAATGCCCCTGAAGTACTGATAAGTAGAGAAGCAAGACTAAGTTCAAAAACATGTTTTATATGTTGACCTTTCATCAATTTTTAAAAATTATCCAATGAGAACTCTACAGGAGGGTCAGTTTTCAGGAGATGTTTTACCCAGTAGTCCCAACGTTTTCTAGTCATATATTTTGTCATATCTCCATAGCCGTGTCTTTTATTAGGAAATAAAATCATATCAAAATCTTTATTTGCTTTTATCAATGCGTCAACAACTAACATGGTATTAGAAGGAGGAACATTATCGTCCATAGATCCATGGGTAATTAATAGTTTTCCTTTTAAATTCTTGGCTAATAGTTGGTTGGCTTGATTGTCGTAGTTGGTAGTACCATCATCTTTTCCTTCCAAGCTTCCGTTTTCCAGAAGGCCTTGCCATTTTTCTCCCCAATCCGCTTCATAGTTTCTGTTGTCATGATTTCCAGAACCGGAAACAGCGACATCATAGAAATCTGGATATGCAAAAACCGCTCTGGTAGATGCAAACCCCCCTCCAGAATGACCCCAAATTCCAATTCGGTCGAGGTCCATCCCTTTATATGTTGCTGCCAATTGCTTAATAGTCGTGATATTATCTGGTAATCCATTGTCTCCCATGTTACCGTAGTAAGCATCATGAAAAGATTTAGACCGCCCTGGAGTCCCCATGGCATTTACGGTTACAACAACAAAACCTAATTCTGATACCGCTTGAAAATCACTTCTAACCGCAGTAAATGCATAATTTCTAATACTCCCTGATTGTGGTCCTGGATATAAGTAATTTAAAACAGGATACGATTTGTTTTCGTCATAATGACTGGGTAAATAAAGAATGCCGTATAAATCTGTTTTATTATCCCTAGCTTTTACTTTGAATTCTATGGGTTGTTGCCAGTTTTTTTCTAATAAATCAGAAATATCTGCGGTTTCTAAATCCGTTATTTTTTCACCTTTGGTATTTCGTAAAACAGATACTGGTGGGTTTTTAGTAGTAGAGTAGGTGTCTACAAAGTATTCCCATGATGGTGAAATATTAAAGAAATGCATGCCTTTATCTGGAGAAAGATTTAATAGATTTTTCCCATCGAATCCTACTTTGTATAAATATTTATGATATGGGTTTCCATCCTCTTTTCCACCAGCAGTAAAGAATAATTCTCTGGTAGTTTCGTCAATGTGTAATAATTGTTGTACCGCCCAATTGCCCTTGGTGATTTGATGTTTTAATTGTTTTGTAGTTAAATCGTATAAATATAAATGGCCCCAATTATCTCTTTCAGAAAACCATATGACCTCGTTACTCTCGTGTAATACATGCCAATTACGTTTACCAGCTCCAGATTCAAAATAGGTGGCAACTTCTTCTTTTAAAATAGAATTCACGCTCCCCGTTCTGGCATCGGCCATTTGTAAATGGGCGATTTTATGGTCTCTTGAAGAAGATACCATGGCCAGTTTAGAACCGTCTTTATTCCATTCTACATCCAAAAACTCACCTCCACGACCTGCAATATGATCGGTAGTTGTAGAACGTTGAAAGTCGGAATCCATTTTTAGGCGGACTATTTTTGGTGTATTGCCCAAATGGATAATTATACGTTCTATTGTGAAAATTCGTAAATCCCCAGGTAGTGGATGTTTCCATGATTCCAATTTGGGATGTCCAACATTGGTTGATGTTAAATACATCTCACCAACACCCCTAGCGTCCTGTTGAAAAGTTGCAATTTTATCGGAATTGGGGGACCATTTTAAAACGGCATTATTGCTTTTGGTCCAACCTGCATTATTGGTGGCATAACCATAATCTTTGATGCCGTCAAAAGTGAGTTGTGTTTTTTTATTCGTGTTTAAATCTTTTACCCAGAGGTTATAATTATCTATATAGGCAGCTAATTTTCCATTTGGTGAAATGTGCTCATTGCTGCTTGTAATTTGTTTTTCAATATTAACTTCTGTAATTGAATAATCGCTTAAATTACAGGTATAATTATCGTCTCCAATGGAGAAGGAAATTATATTTTGTTGGGCCGAATATTTCACCTTGCTAAGAGGTAGGTCTTTGGAATTAAATGATTGATTTAACTTTGTTGAAAGGCTTTCAGCGAGTTTTAAATGATCGAAAGCAGATTCTTTCCCCTTTGTTTTCGGTATAACTAAAACAAATTCTTTCCCTTCTTTAGTTCTTTTGCTATATAATAACAAATCGTCGTCAAGCCACTCCTGCTCTGTTATTTGATTATTGATACTTTTATTAAGGTTTCTATCCATAAAAGTCGTTGCTTTCTTATAATCTTCAGCGGTCAATTGTTGTTCTTCAATAGCATTTGAACAATTAGTAATAATACTCGTGGTAAATACTAATAATAAAGTTTTAGAAAATATGGATTTCATATAAAATGATTTATGTGTTATCAAAACAGATAGAATACAATGAATTACTTGGCTTTTAATTCTGTAAAATATTTATAAAATAAAGGAATAGTTTCAATGCCTTTAAGATAATTAAAGATTCCAAAATGTTCGTTTGGAGAATGAATGGCATCGCTATCCAAACCAAAACCCATTAATATTGTTTTGCTTTTTAACTCTTTTTCAAATAAAGACACGATCGGAATGCTACCACCACTGCGTTGTGGTATGGGGGTTTTTCCAAACGTAGTTTCATAGGCTTTTGATGCAGCCTTGTAACCAATACTATTAGTAGGGGTTACATAGCCTTGACCACCATGATGCGGGGTTATTTTTACGGTTACGCCTTTAGGAGCGATGTTTTCAAAATGAACTTTAAAAAGATTGGTAATCTCATTCCAATCTTGGTTTGGTACTAAGCGCATAGAGATTTTAGCAAATGCTTTACTAGCGATTACTGTTTTTGCACCTTCGCCAGTGTAGCCACCCCAAATTCCATTGACATCTAATGTGGGTCTTATAGAATTACGTTCATTGGTAGTATATCCTTCCTCTCCATAAACGGCATCTATGTCTAAAGCTGCTTTATAATTAGTTAACGAAAATGGAGCTTTTGCCATGTCGTCGCGTTCTTGTCGTGATAGTTCTTCTACTTTATCGTAAAACCCTGGAATGGTAATATGATTATTCTCATCATGAAAGGTGGCAATCATTTTTGTTAATACATTAATTGGGTTTGCCACAGCACCACCATACAATCCTGAATGTAAATCACGATTTGGTCCAGTAACTTCAACTTCTACATAACTTAAACCACGTAATCCTGTTGTAATGGAAGGAATGTCCTTGGCAATCATTCCGGTATCTGAAATTAAGATGACATCATTCGCCAATTTTTCTTGATTTTCTTTAACAAATGTTGATAAACTTGAGCTTCCTACTTCTTCCTCTCCTTCAATCATAAACTTGACATTACAAGGCAATTGATTTGTCGAAGTCATAAATTCTAAGGCCTTTACATGCATATACATTTGTCCTTTGTCATCGCAAGCTCCACGGGCAAAAATGGCCCCTTCAGGATGTAGGTCTGTATTCTTAATTACAGGTTCAAAAGGTGAGGAATCCCATAATTCTAAGGGATCAGCAGGTTGTACATCGTAATGACCATACACTAATATCGTAGGAAGGTTGGGGTCTATAGTTTTATCACCATAAACAATAGGGTAGCCTTCTGTTTCACATATTTCAACATTATCACAACCAGCTTCCTTTAAGCTATCTCTAACAAACTCGGCAGATTTTAGCACGTCATTTTTATAAGCGGAGTCAGCACTTATCGATGGGATTTTTAAAAGCGCTATGAGTTCGTTTAAAAACCTGTCTTTGTTGGCGTTGATATATGATTTAATATTTTCCATTGTTATATATTGAATTGGATTCAAAAATACAAAAACATGTAGAATTTATTTATTAAAAGATAGGTTTGAATTTTCAAAGTATTGTTTATATTTGCATCCCGATATTTATCGGGACTTTTGCGGGCGTGGTGGAATTGGTAGACACGCTAGACTTAGGATCTAGTGCCGCGAGGTGTGAGAGTTCGAGTCTCTCCGCCCGCACAAAGGTATAAATCAAAGCTTCAGTTAATACTGGGGCTTTTTTTATGTCTTAGAATCACCAATATTATTGAGGTGAAACGAGATATTTACTCTTAATATTTCAAAGAGTTCAATGTAAATTTTATTCTGAACTTCTTCAATATATGATCTATGAATTCTTAAAAAGACGTTTGATATTTGTGATTCGCTTCATAATTAAGGTAGCGTATTATCTCAAGCATTTTTTAAATGGTTTGAGATGTTATATTGAGAGGTGATAATGGTTATATGGATTCAAATTCATTTTTATATGTGAGGGATAATTTGTTTTTTATTTTGTGTTTAACATAGTTAAGATGTTGTTAGTCTAGTTTTTTTTTATTACTTGCTAAACATATGAATTTTTATATTGTTAAATAGTATAACATAAATTATGAAGAACATCTCGGTATTTTTTTGCTGTATAATTTTTGTGTTTAGTTGCAAGGATATTGTAGAAAACACAAGTAATGAAGATAAAAATTTAATCAAATATGTCGATCCTTTTATTGGTACAGGAGGGCATGGGCATACCTATCCAGGAGCTACGGTGCCTTTTGGAATGTTACAAGTGAGTCCTATTAATGGGATTAGCAAATGGGACTGGTGTTCGGGATATCATTATTCCGACTCTATTGCTGTTGGTTTTAGCCACTTAAGTTTAAGTGGAACAGGTATTGGTGATTTAGCCGATATATTATTGATGCCAATTAATAAAGAAATTGATTTATCAATAACTCCAAATTCTCGTGATGAAATACCATATAAATCTTCATATAACCATGCTAACGAATCAGCTAGTCCAGGATATTATCAAGTGTTTTTAGAAGATCATAATGTAAATGTAGAGCTCACCACTGCAAAACGTACAGCCTATCATAAATATAGCTTTAAAGACAATGATGTACAGTCCGTAGTTATTGATCTTGGTTTTGCAATAAATTGGGATAAAGCATTAGAGACCTCTTTAAAAATTGAAGATGAATATACAATTAGTGGTTACCGATTTAGTACGGGATGGGCAAAAAATCAAAAAGTATTTTTTGTTGCAAAATTCTCCAAACCAATTGAAAAACAAAATTTATACGCGGATGGAGTCAGAATTGAAAACATTTCAAGTGAAGG